>BCSF01000529.1_pt1 | contig 14560 bp, 20 predicted proteins | sample 1016431 | NCBI WGS metagenome assembly BCSF01 (sample SAMD00045685;SAMD00045686;SAMD00045687;SAMD00045688;SAMD00045689;SAMD00045690;SAMD00045691;SAMD00045692;SAMD00045684;SAMD00045690;SAMD00045691;SAMD00045692;SAMD00045684;SAMD00045685;SAMD00045686;SAMD00045687;SAMD00045688;SAMD00045689, study...
CCCTACGATCTGTTTCTTCCCAAACTGAGAGGCTGAGTGGTTCGTGGACAGACTGGACAGCATCCAGCAGCCGCTTGATCTCACGATGGTTCAGCTTGAGAACCGTGGTCTCCTTGGTGCCCGGTTTGGTGTCATTCATTGTGAGACGATCTCGTTAACGGTACGTTTGGCATTACCATGAGCCATGAAGGCTACGACACAAGTGCGCTTCGCTTGGGAGCAGAGGCCACACTCAGAACATGAGACTTCACGTGTCTGTGCTGGACAGACCACCACGCGATTTCCAGCCGGTGTGTGGGTAGGAGTGGGCTGGTCATTGCGAACGACTGTAACAGCTGGTAACCCCAGTGCCATGGCAGCGTCAGCCCGATCGAGCGATTCCGTCGAGACGTTGACAGTGAAACCCTGACGATTAGCACGTGAGAGAATCGAAACGTTGTGGGAGCTGAGCGAATGATGGGTGTAGGTGAATCCCCGTCTGCCAGTGTTTGCCACAACAAGGTGAGCCATCTTAGCATAGTCAATCAATCCAGCATTGTGTGGTAGATCACCAGCCTGGTTATGTCTCCAGAGCTGTCGATTGGGTAGAGTCTGGACAAAGTCACATAGACCCTGCCAGTCAGTACCACGCTCGCCATTGCTGACGCGTCTCCAGTGCAGGGCTAGTGGTCCTGACTTAGCATAGCAGCCCTTGCCAATAAAAGGGCACGTTGATGGGCACGTAGACTCTTCTGACGTGGTGACTGGAATTGGGCCAGTTTTCGCGTTAGAGCTACGTACAGTGATGTGTACTCGCATAGCCGTGATGATAGTGGATCAGCAGGTTGTGTCAAGGATAACAGAGAGGATGACGCAGCCTACACCAAAGGTGAGCAGGAGTAGGCTGACTGATGGAATTGTAGCGCAGGTTGCAGCAACGAAGGCTGTGAATGCAACAAAGGTTAACATGACTCTAACTCCAGCTTGCGAAGGTAGAAGCCACGTTGGAGAGGCGACAGACCCTCAGGTGATGAAGCAGCAAAGCCAATAGCCTTAGCTTTGGCAATTCGATCCATGATGCCCTGCATTGAGGGCACCAGCTGTTTCTTGATGTACATGGTGATCAGTCTGCCAGGAAGTACAGAGGCTTGATCTTTTTACGAGTCACCTCGCCTTTGATGCGAACGACACGGAAGCGAACAACGTCAATCTTACCATGACGTTCAAGCTCAGACAGCACGGACTTGGTGCCCCAGCTGTGGTGTGAGTTGAGCGTAGCAGCGTTGATCTGATACAGCTGCTTGCCTGGGTTGGCTGCGATGTAGCGTAGCACAGCATGCTCAGAGAGCTTGCGGCTGAGCTTGGAAGCTAAGCGAATCATTGGTGGTGGGTTTGAACTGAACAGAGTGTAGCAGAGAGGCGGCAGCCTGTGATTGAACTGCTCTTCGTGTGCCTCTCGGCTTGGTTGGAAGTGTAGCAGATCGGTTCAGGTTGGTCAGACTTCGCGTCGACTCCTGGGTTCGATTTGCTTGCAGCCATCGTAGCAGATCGGTGATCGGCGCTGAAGCGCGGAAGGTCGAACCTGTTACAACCCGTAATGTATCAAGAAATACATCGTGGGAAACCAGTGGTGGCCTGGCTGTGGTCACAAGTTAACTCAGATTCGGTGGTTGTCCAGTTCTCTTCATGTTTTCTTCAGGGCCGACAGATTGCGACTGATTGGGACAGCCGAAACCCGCTGCAGGCCAGGGCATCTGGGGCATTGCGATACATGACTGAGACGATCGAGACGGGGCAAGGGGGGACTCGGCGCCGCCCCCGCGTAGTAATAGGCTTGACAAAATTATGCCAAAATTTAAGGGGTCCTGAGGATCCAGACGATAGAAATACCGACCAGAACCAGCAGAACCAGGATCATAACAATCACCGACCACACAATCATGCCCACATAGCCTCATAAATAGCAGGACACTCCTTCTCAATCACATCCTTGACACTCTCAGCAATCGTACGATGCTCTAATTGCGTCTCAGGACCGCCTCTAAGGTCTGCGTAATGCATCCAAGACCTCAGAGTACCATTCATGTACAAAGTCGTCTCAGAGCCCAAGGGAAGGACCTCTCGTGCACACTCCTTTGCTACTCCAGACTCCAGGAGACTGTCATAAAGGGCGTAAGCAGAATCATAATGCTCTTGGATCTGATCTGTCCAAGCATATTGTTCAGCCAACGGAATGTCATCAATACTGTTCTGCCTATTCTTAACATCCTGTCTGCGAAGCAGAGGAGGCTGTGGTATAGACTGTACTTCTGCATACCGTTGTGAAAACTCTTGAAAGCTAAATGATCTGTGTCGTAGGATTTGAGCTGATATTGCTCTGGTTGTTTTGATCTCTAGAACCATATTCACCATCTCAAAAGGAGACCAGTGCTTATGCTTAATGAGATACCGAAGGAGACGAGGTGCTGTCTCTTTGCTGTGTTGGTTAGCAGGGTTAGATACACGTGCACAATAGGCTACGAGATCTTCTGCGTCAGGGGTAATGGAAATAAGTTTAGCGGTGTGCATACATGATGATACATGATATATGTGATGCTTCTAGTAGTCTTACTAGAGTAGGTGGAAGAAGATGAATAAGACAAGATGGTTCGGACTTCGTCCTCACCTCATCTTGGAAAAGAAGAGGAAGAATGTTTGTCTTCCCCTTCCTTTGACCGCTTTTTCCACACACGAGGGCACCACTCCCCGTGTATTAATGTCCTATTGCTCGCTTTTAGAGCAAGCTATTGGACAGAAACCCAGGTGGGGACTGAGTTTTTAGTTTTGCCTCTAGCTTGTTGTCTTTGCTTGTGTGTCATACCTAGAACCATGTGGTTTGCAGCTGATTGTGGGTCGTCTTTCCACGCTTGTTCTAGATCTTGCCATTCTTCAAATTTACGTTTGGCAATTTCTTGGTTGGCTGAGATTGCCATTGCGTCGGTGAAGTATTTAACTCCTTGGGCAAGGCTATCGAGTCTGTCATCGTGTTTAACGGCACCTTTTTCTCTACACATTCTAGAGAATTGGTAGAAGAGCATGTAGAGAAGACGTTCCTCAGGAGGCGCATCTTTGTTGCTGTTATAATCCCAGTCAATAAGCCCTCTGTCAATAACCAGACGATGCTGATTAAGGACAGGCTCCAAAGCGTCAATAATGCGATCCTCTTTTCTGACATTAGCACGTACCTCTTCTACGTCGATGTTTTGTTTAGTTTGGATTAGGTGTTTTTTGAACAGTTCTGCTACGATGCCGTCACCAAAGTTAGTCTCAATTAAGAGTTTTGAGACTTTGTATTTACGACACCCTCTCAGAATGTCCAGAAGCGTGTTGTCTGAGTATCCGTCTCGGTAAGCACGCATTTCGTGCACGTACAGGAAACCGTTGCGTTGGGAGATATAAGTTGCTGCTGTTTCATCTGAGCCACGACCCGATGGGTCAATAGAGCAGATTGTCTCAGAGTAATCATCCCATTGCCCCTGGAGCTGCATTGGACTGTAGAAATAATCTCCAGGTAGTCCAACAGTTGGGGCTTCTTTGATGATGTTTTGGGGGTCGCTACACCAAACAATGGACTCAGGAGCAGTGGTAGGGTTAACGCTGGTGACAATAAGATCAGCCATTTTAAGCGGGAACTTTTCGGCGTCACTGAGAGTCGTGTCCAGCATGAACTGCAGCATGAAGTTGCTGCGTCCCATTGCTGCTTCACGTTCGATAAGATCTTCATCACTAAAGCGGTCAGGGTCAGTTACTTCCCAAGGTTCTGCACCGTTCTCGATGTCTTCTACAAGCTGTGGGGCTAGGAGACCTTCGTAGTTGGCTAGTTTCTTGGGGTAGCGGGAGGGCCAGACAAACGGTCTGTAGTTACGTTCTGCTAGCTTACGGTAGATGGTAAACGTAGTCTGGGGAGTACCCAGGAACATAATGCGGCTGTCTGGGTTTGGTGTCAGGATTGATTCGGTTTCTGTACAGAGTTGCAGCAGCTTCTCCCTCATCAATTCTGTCATTGAGTTGCCAGGAACCTCCACGTCGTCTAGAATCATGAGGTCAGCACGGCTACCAGTAAGCTGACCAGTAATGCCGACAGACTTAACTGAAGGAGCTTGGTGAGGTTTAGCTGGTCCCACGTCGAATGAGACCCTGGACCATCTTTGGTCATCTGATTTAGGTTTGAGGTGTGCAAGCCAAGGAACTTCTAGCACAAGCCGCTGACAGAAGATGGAAAACGAGTCTGCTCTATCCTTAGATGCAGATACCACCATAATTTTCTTGTCAGGGTTATTGTAGAGCGTCCACAGCACGAATGCTGCTGTAATCCAGCTCTTACCCACCCCACGAAACGCCTGAATCTGTAGACGTTTGGGTCCTTGCTGTAGGTATTCTGCAATGCACAGTTGTGCACGGGTTGGTTGGGGAAGTTTGAGGTGTGCCCAGATTGCGGTAAGAAAATACCGAAAGTCTGACTGAAGATTATTCTGTAAGTCGTCTGTATGCATGCTAGAAGGGGCTAGAAGGGGCCTCTAAGGCGTCCCGAGGGGGATTGTACCTTAGAGGCTTTTTAGAGGGCTTAGAAGCGATTATTTCTTCTTCTTTTGAGCAGCCTGGCGTTTCTTAGAACGCTCACGCATTGCCCGCAGTTCATCTACGCGCTGACGTGACACTGATTTACCAGTCTTAGCTACAGAAAAAGCACGTCCGCTTTTGACAGGACCCACACCGCTTACACCACTGCTTTTTTTGACTTTAGGTTTGGGTGCAGCTTTTGTAGTAGCCTTAGGTGTAGCCTTAGCTTTTACCTTGGGCCTGTCGTTTGGTGATCCCCTGCCTGTACCTTCTTGGGGCGGAATGTTAGACATGCCACGCTTAGCAGGTTTTGCATAGCTTGTAGGACGACCACGACGGTTACGGCTAGTTACCTCGCGCTTAGGCTTTGCAGGGGGCTTGGGCTTGCGATTGACTGCAGCTCGGCTACCGCCTTGACTACCTTTAGTGTTACGTCCTTGGACGCTTTTGCGCTCGGTTTTAGGAAGACGCGAAGGATCAATGCCCATTCCAGACATTTTAGATTGACCAGGCTTGCCAATCGTTTCTGCCATCTTACCAGCAATAGTCAGACCAGTCATTGCTGCTAGTGAAGCTGGGTTGGCTCCAGGTCGGCGAATTCTTGGGTTAAACCGAGGTGGTTTGCCAATACCAGGAGGTCCACTCCTAGGAGTACCTTTAGTGCCATACTTATTTACGCCTCCACGGCGTCCAGTGTCACCTCCTATAGTGCTGGGTGTACGGCGGCTAGGACCTTGTACGGGAGGTCTTGCTGGACCTTGAGCACCACGAGCTGGTCCAGTAGGATTAGTTTTGACTCCTTTAGCACGAGCTTTTTTAGCTCGTTGTTCGGCAAGTTTGCGTCGTTGCGCTTGCCGCATAGTTTCTGTAGGCTTTTTGCCTTTGACTTTTTTTCGTTCAGCCATTAGTTAATGTGATCGATAATGCGTTGTTCTCTGTCAGGATGCAGCCCATATTTAGCACGCATCCAGTTTAACCAATGGTCGCTACCTTTGTCCTGATTACAATGGGTACAGGCTGGTACCAAGTTGCTCGTGAGATCTTCTCCACCCAGAGACTTAGGGTGAACGTGGTCAAGAGTAAGTTCATGTAATTCATAAGTTTCTCCACAATAAACGCATTGACATTTGAAGTGCTCTTTGATTGCACGCCTCCATAGGCGCTTAGCTTCTGGGGATGTCATGGTTATTAGGTTGTATAAGTAATGATCAGGAGTAGGTAGCAGAGGAGTCATCTGATTGTCAGCTTACCTCTGTTTCTGGCACGGTTTTTGGACGGGTCCTCGCGGACGAACGTGCCTTTCGTGGTTTTGGAGAAGTCTTTGCCTCCTTTACCGTAGACTCCGGCTTGGCGACGGACTTTGTTGTGCTCTGCGCGGTAGTCTTTGCGGTCTTCGCGTTTGTTAATTTGCCGATTCGTTGCGTTTTTATGGGCTCGAGCGGCTGCATTGTCGCGGTAATTCTTCGCACTTTTGCGTAGCTGGTTGTAGGGTTTCTTTTTAGGAGCCATTAGCGTCTTACTGCCTTCTGTACTTCATCAAAATTGATGGTTGGCATAATATCAGCAAGGCCGCTGAGAGCAGAACCCTCAACGGCCACACCAGTGATGTCATTTTTGGACAACCAGTCACAAGCTGCTTTTAGGTCTTGTGTGGTTGCTTCGCCAGACTTGATTCGCGCTAAGAACTCCTCTGTGATAAGGTTGTGAAGCTCGTTAAATGAGTCCTCACTTGCTCTTTTCTTGCTCATTTGTAGTTTTTACGGACACGATAGGTACAACATCGTGACACAACACCTCAACACGGCTGCCAGGTCTAAACTGGAACCCAGCTTTCATGATTTCAGTGCACTTAAGAGCACGAACTAGCTCGTAATCCAAGCGAAGTTTCTGTTCATGCTTTCTGGCTATGCTTTTACACAGCTCAATCATGCTGCCATCAAGGGGTACACTGAAGTTAATCTGCATACCGAAGTTGTTACTACGCACATATCCCGTATCTTCGTACGGAATAGTGTCATTGCCCATGTAAAACGGGCTAAGTTGCATAGTTGCACCATTGCAGCTAACGTTGTTAGCAAAGTATTGACGAGATGGTGCCCCGTTGTTTTGGAATTGAACGGCTTGATTGGTCACATTGCCTGTAGCTGCTGCCACAGGGTTTGAGCTGTTCTGAACTGTAGGGTCTTCAGCAGCAAACGCAGGGCTTACTGAGAGAAGACAGACAGCGAGGTAGTGGTAGATTGTTGCTGGATAACTTCGTCGATTACGATGTTTTCCACGACTCCCGCTACTCGGTCGACAGTCTCCAGTTGAAACTGTTCGCCTGCGGTTGTCACTGAATAGGTTGTTGAAGAATCGAGAATATCCCCACTGGGGGTTACGTTGGTTCCAGACCATGATTTGTAATCGCCACCATAGATGTTGGTCGTAATGGTACGATCAATATCAACAGTGGTGGTAGTAGTGGATTGCATGCTGCCCTGTGTAAAGTTGGGCGTAACTTGCTGAGCTGCAGCGGGACTAGCTAGAAAGAGAAGGAGTAGTAGCTTTTTCATGTGTCTTTCTTGGGTTCGCTTGGTTTGTTGTTTCTGTTGTTAGACGTGTTGAGTCCAAACGTAGCGAGAGCGCCTGTAAAGACGCTAGCAACAAAGGTGATGTCACCACCGCTTTGACCTTTTTTAATCATAGGGATGTCGACATAGTTAAGAGTGATAATAAAACCACTCCAAACGACAACACCAAGCCGAACAAAGGTTGCTAAAAACTCAATCTCTTCGTGATGCTCCTTTAATTTTGTGAGCATTGGCTTTTTTTCTTGGTTAGTTTGCTCCATGTTTGTTTGAATACAGGCTTAAAGACCATTACGAGGTATTTGAACAAAGAGGTAGCAGTCAAGGTGGCAGCAACACTGATAAACGCTGTGGTGGCTGCAGTCGTCATAATAGTTGTAGTCGGCATCGGGACTTCAATGTCCGTAAATGGGATCTCAACTATCTGTGCCTCTGGTGGAAGGCTTGGTTTAGTTTTTTCAGGAGCTTTATCCTGGTTTTCACCCTTAATACCTGGCGGTGGTCTAAGGTCGCTAGGAGGCACCACAAGGGGCTTGTAGCTAGGTAGCTGAGCCCTTGGTACCTCCAGCACCGCTTGGGGCAGCTCAGGGGCTGCTGGAAGGGTTAGAGAGGGAAGGAGAGGTGGATCACCATTCATACTCACTTATGTAAACCGTACCGTTGTTGCTAAATACACTTTTAACATGTACTGTAGACCCCTCAGGTACAGTAAAGTATTCACGCTCATCGGTTTTAATGAAGTGCTCACCAGTTCCACTATTTAGCTTAAAATAAGCGTCGTGACCATCAGGGTGAATACTAATCCTACGGCAGTGACTAGACAGGACTTGGGTTGTGTAGGTTAATCCTGCAGAAAGAGTGTACGCAGCTCCTGGAGTGTTATGATACCCAGGGTGCGTTCTTACATCATCAATTATCATTTGTTTGGAAATAGACCGTTTTCAATAAACACAACAGCTTGATCGTCTACAGTATTGTCAGTAGATTCTGCCAGCTTTTTCAGCAGGTCAACAATAAGCCGTTTGACTTGATCAGAATTGATGAACGAAAACAGAAGTGGACGGATTAGGGTGATCATTCTTCAGCGGGGGTAGGTTCGGGAGTGGGCTCTGGGGTAGGCTCAGGAGTCGGCTCAGGCTCAGGTGTGGGCTCTGGAGTCGGCTCGGGTTCAGGAGTCGGTTCAGGTTCGGGCTCAGGTGCCGGTTCCCAGCTGTTAAAAACAGAGCCAGTCACGTACTCAGCAAGAGCTGCAACGTCTGCACAGGCAGCAATAGCAGCTTCCTTTTCGTTGCTCAGGGTGCGGATTGAAGCACGATTAAACAGCACATCAGTAGGAACAGCAGCACTGCATTCCGCTTGACGAACGACATACCAGTCGGTCTGGCTAAGCATGGAGCCTGCAGCTTGCTTGACCTTTGCAGTCCAGGTTTCCTTGAGTTGATCGAGATCTTTGGGGTTATCGACACCCCAGTAGAACCGCTGATCCCAAGACGCCACGGGGGCGTCAGGGACTTCAACGATACCAATGGCTTGCTTCTCCTCAAAAGAGGTCAAGCGCAGCCAATTAGCGGGATATTGCATCCCGTCATGAACAAATGCCTTGTCATATTGCAAGGTCTTACCATTAAGTTGAAGCATAGTTAAATGTTAATTAGCGTGCGCGGGCGGTTTTGAAGGGGTTTTCAGCAAATGCGGCGTAGATATAGGTATAACCACTTGCATTGGTAGCTGCATTTGTGCCAATACATTTAAATCCATTAGACAATATGTCTGTCGTAATAGCCGAAGTTGAATTATCAGCATGACTCAAACTGGCATACAAAGCTGAACTGTCTCCATCGTTGTGTGTATCTCTTGCCGTGTCTAAGATCAACCAATCTTCGCCACTATGGCTAGAGGACTTAATCATTAACCATCTTGTTTTAAATCCGGTATAGACAAACGGACCATCAGCAGAACCGTTGCCGGTGTACGAACCAAACGCGCTATAGCCTTCGACAGGTGCAAAGCAGTAGGCGATGTAATCGACATTATTACCGCTAGTTGCTCCATCACCACCAACATGGAAAACAGAAGATGTTGGATCTGTATCGTTCCAATATCCTGATAAAGCTTGGGATGCGTCTGCAGTGTTTAAACGGAGCCTATTTGTGGATCCCAACGAAACGTGTTGTACAGCCCAGCCATCAACATTGGTTCTACCTTTGACAATAATGAGTTCAGGTTTAGCGTTCAAATTATGCCCAATAGAGGCATCAACACCACCTGCGGTATAGGAGACAATACTAAATCCAGCTGTCGGATTGGCGCGAACGGTTGAAGCGATTGATGGAAAACTATCAACAGGCGTTACCCCGTTGTCCAGTAAAATTTTGCCATCAATTTCTACTGCGTGGAATATACCCTCGTATCCATTAGCAGCTTTACTAACAACAATACTTGTTATTGTTTTACCAGCAGCGCCACTGATAGTATGCCATTGCTTTGTTGCATTAACAGGAATCGTAGAAGTACTGGAGTCACTAAAGTTAATTGTGAACCCACCATCTGATGTTTCAAGCCTGCCATAAACTCTAAGGCTAGAAGAAATAGCAATGCCAGAGCCTGGGGCAGTCCATGTAGCGGTACCGCTTGTGTTAACGACACCTCCGGTAGAAATATCTCCATCAAATGAACGGGTACCAGGGTAAGAAGAGTTAATGTCGCCACTCCAACCGTTGCTCCACGTTTGACTTGAGTTGTAAACAGAGCTATTCAGGCTGCCAGCACTAATTGAAGTGTTTGAGTCTCCGGCGTCCCAGGTCCAGCCGACGTAGGTGCGACTACTGTCATTCACGTAAGCATAAAAAGAGTCAGCGCCCAGCGAAAATCCATCGGCATTTAATGATGTAACGCCGTCAGATATCGTGTATTCACTGGATATAGCATTACTGGATAGCACATTTGTGCTGCCTCGAATAGCGTCAACTAAAACATGCTCACTGCTGTTGGATCTAGATTTAATCCACACCAAATCCGGGCTAAACTCCAACCCACTAATGGTCTGCGTGCTTCCGTTGCCGGTCCACGTCGTCACATCCATCGCCGCCGAACCATCGGCAACCAGCGGGTCGTCAAGGTTCTGCGTGCAGAGTGACTTGAAGCCGGTTGGGACAGAGGAAATCGAGAATGGGCGTTGGCCGAAGTTAAAAGCGACCTTATCGTAAGTATTCCTTACAAAAGTTGCGAAATGGTATGTATAGCCTGAAGGAATGCCTGTAAACGCTGTTCCTTGAGATTGTCCATTTTTGTAGAACGTAAGCGTACCATTATCTAAATCAACCGCCATGCCTACAACGTCACCATTGGTATACGTTACTCCGTAACTGGTAGCGGCGTTGTTAGTGATTTTATAAGCATCGTTTCTGTATCCAAATCCACGACTAAAAGCATCGAAAACTTGTGTGGTATTTGTTCCTAATTGCTCAAGGTCTACAATACCAATTTCGTAATTGCTCCCGCCTCCTCCATCTAAACCAGTAATTTCTGCATACCATTTGCCTGAAGAAACTCCGATAGTTGAAAAACCATGCCAAACATAGGTTCCTCCGGCAACCTCTAAATTTCCATTAGATAATGTTCCATTACCAATATGGTTCAAAGGACTCAACGTCGCATAATTACCACCGTTGTTACCGCTATCGGCTTCGTAGTTGGTTGGGGAGTCGAGAAGGCTGTCAATATCAGATCCAGCAGAAAGAACTCCTTCTACCCCGGTTACAGTATTTTGGTGGCAACACAGGGCACGAACGTTGTCAGCAGAAGCGCCTTGGCTAGTCGTCGTCAACGTTAATGTGGGAACAGTGTATGAAGCCCCTGTGTAAAGAGCCTGTCCATCAACAAAGCGAGCATTAGAGACAGCTCCAGTAAAGTATTCAGAGCCGAAACCGTGAGCTACAACAAGCGTTGTAATTGTGATCGCGTCACTATTGGTGTCGGTCCCAAGGCGCGAGCCGTTCATGTAATAGGAAACAGTTGAACCACTTCTAGTCATTGCAAGATGGTTCCACTGATTTGTTGGGATAGTTGTACCGCTGTCGCTTACTCCACCTTTGTGATAAAACTCGTGAGCACCATTGTAGGCGCGTAACATTGTGCTTTGACCACTGTTTACCCCTTCATTGGCAGAGAAAAAGCGTTGAATCCCGCTATAGCTTGATGCTTTGACAAAACATTCCATCGTGTAATCACCACTGACAACGCCTGGACCCGGCATCGTCAGTTTGTCATTACCGTCAAAATCAACACTGTGTCGGTCACCAGTACTGAAAGGGCTGTTGGTGCTGGTTGTCGGGTCTCCGCTAGTAGTAATAGTAGGGCTAAATTGTCCTGCAATAAGATTGTTTACAGTCCAAGTATTATTATTGCCGCTGCTATCCGTTCCAAGCGCAGCGTTGCTGCTGTTGTCGGAGAAGTCGAGGTGGAAACCATTTACGCCTGCAGGAGCAGGATCCAACAAAACAGTCCCACCAATGCGAATCCGCAGAATTGAAGCAGGACGCCCGCTGGAGTCTGTGCCGTTATCAACAGTAATCTTGCTAAGACTCCCGCTTAATGAGCCAGTAGTAAGAGTTGTCACGGCTGAATCACTGCCGGAAACACGGGAGCCATCTGAGCCATCAACCGTGACAAACATACCTTGGTAGGTACCAGACGTATCAATAGAAACTGTCTCGTTGTTTAGCGTAATTGCTGGGCTAAAAGTAATTGACAACTTCTCGCCTTGGTTTGAAGTTTCGGAAACGGTACGAACACCCGTTCCACTGCCGTCAAACACTTTTGAAACGTCGTTATAGCTCGAGTCCAGAGTTGATCCTGACAGTGCAGCAAGCGTGCTGATGTTTGTATAGTTGGTTCCAGAAGCCGCTGCGTTGTGGCTTCCAGTGAATTCAATCGGATTCCAAACACCAGTGGTGGCGTCAAATTCACCGAAGTCAGTTAGATATTCAGCGTTTGGAGTGCCGGTAACGGAGCCGTTGGCGTCGTCGGTAGCCGTGCCTGGAGTTTGACCGTCGAGGAAGTGAACGTCGGCTAGGTAAAAATCAGAGTAACTATAATTATATCCAATACGGTGTGCAGTAGCGGTATTTATATTTGTAGTTGTAATTGAGCTACTGTTTGTTTTGGTGTCAAATTCAGTTACTTCTAACCCATTGACGAACAGTCGAACAGAATTGTCATTATTACCAAGAGTAAGGTCCACAGCTACAACGACGTGCATCCATGCACCAGGATCACGGTATTTGGCTGCTGTGATTCGCCTGATTGGATAAGAAGATCCATCAGGACTGTAATGAATCTCTAGGCGATCATCATTTTTAAATTCAATGTCCCAACCAACATACGAGGCAGTGTATGTTCCAAACAAACGAGGATAGCCACCAAAAGCAGTTCTTTTTACCCAGCAGCTATAAGTCCAGGTACGGCTATTTCCTGAAGTTGACGGAGTGCGGCTGAGAAAAGCCTGATCGCCTGAATCAAACCGAATCGAACGTTCAATCTCGTAAGCAGCAGCGCCGCCAGAACCGGCGGCACCTGCTAGAGCGTTATTAAATACTGGCATATATCAAGCTACGTAGTTAAGGGTTACATTACAAGTCACAGTTGTGCTATCCAAAACAATGTAATCAATACGGTCGATAGCAGGGCTTGTGCTTGTAAGAGTGACACCGGCCGAACCACCAACAAACTTCATTGCTCCAGCAAGAGGACCGGTGTGGGCTCCGCCATAGACAATAAAAATAGAACCTGTTTGACCCTCAGCAGCCGATGCAAGGTTTTGAAGGGTAAAGGATGTCCAGTTACCAGAGGTGGTGAACTTAAAGTTGTTGCCTGCGTTGAGGTCAAAGTTAGGCGTAGTGCCAGTCACATCAACGATGTCACCACGTTGTGCTGCGGTAAAGGTCTGAGCAGCGTCAGTAACAGCGTTGTCAGCATCGAATGCTTGGACAGTCGTGCCAATGTCAGAGGTGCTAACCTTGCCTGCAAGGTCAGATGCGGTAGGGATACCGCTAATGCTGATGTCAGTGTCTGTACCTGCGTTGTCCCAGGTAAGAGTATCTACTTTAATTTTTCCGTAAGCCATGATTAGTTAAGAACGACGAGTTTAGAGTTTGCACCAACAGTAATGGTAACGCCAGGATCTAGCGCAATAGGACCGACGCAAAGTGCGTTAGTATTTGCAGCGATTGTCTTGCTGTTGGTAAGGGTTTGGGGAGTTTCAACGAATGCTGCATCGACTGCAACATCGCTGAACGTTAGGTTGCCACTACCATCAGTGGTAATAGCTTGTCCTGCCGTACCATCGGCTTGCGGATATGAAAGACCATCCAACACCACAGAACCAGTACCATCTGGAGTGATGTTGATGTCACGGTTGGTGTTAGAAACGATAGAATACGTCTCAACATCCAGGTTACCACCCAGCTCAGGGCTAGTATCCTCGTTGACATTGTTAATACCAGAGCCACCAAGGGCACTGATAGACTGCCAGCTAAGGTTTCCAGCACCATCTGTGCTCAGAACTTGGTTCAGGTTACCGTCAGATGACGGGAATGCCAGACCGTTGATGTTGTTGATCGTGCAAAGACCAGACTTCTGGTCCACAACCATGAAGTTACCAACAGTAAACTTACCGTTATGGTCAGTACTAGACTGCCAAACAGCACCGTTGTTAAGTTCAACAACACGGTTTGCCTCAATAGGCTGACCACCGTTCTCAGGAGCTGCATCGTAGTCAGTACCAGCACCCACATACTCGAAGGTATGACCACCAGAACTGATGTAGGAGCGGAAGTAGAAGTTGACAGTAGCGCCATTTGCCACCGCATTGATCAAACCATCGTTGATAGAGCGGTTAGAAGGACGGGTATTGATGACATTGACACGGTAGCCAGTAGGACTTTGCTCAGTACCAAGGGTAGTAGAGCCAGTAATGGCGTAGATGTCACTGCCAATCTCCATCAGCATGTCGTCAGCAGGACGAGTAGCGTGAGTACCACTACCAAACCAGCCAGAAGGAGCAGAAGCAACGTTAATATCTACGTACAAATCACCTGCAGAGGCAGCAGCCTGAGCAGTAGAGCTGTAGATAGGGCTAGAAGACTTACCATCAGCAACCAAACCATACCGACCGTAGTCAGTAGTACAGTTACTGAGGTTAACACGACCACCATTCAGTGACTTACAGTGGTAGTGAGTGAAGGTTCCGAAGAACGACACGAACTGAGCATAGGCATTGTTACACACCAGTGCACCAGGACCGTCCAGGTTGATCTGAGTGAACGAGTCAACCACCATAGACCGCAGGGGAGACGTGCTAGAGACGGCATCACCGTCAATAAACATACCACCACCAGTCATACCGGAGGTTC
>BCSF01000531.1_pt1 | contig 14543 bp, 32 predicted proteins | sample 1016431 | NCBI WGS metagenome assembly BCSF01 (sample SAMD00045685;SAMD00045686;SAMD00045687;SAMD00045688;SAMD00045689;SAMD00045690;SAMD00045691;SAMD00045692;SAMD00045684;SAMD00045690;SAMD00045691;SAMD00045692;SAMD00045684;SAMD00045685;SAMD00045686;SAMD00045687;SAMD00045688;SAMD00045689, study...
ATTGAAAAGAACTTTTTTCTTTAAACTCTGGAAGGACCAAAGTGTCATATCTTTTTGACCAAGAATCTAAAATCTGATCTTTCCTACCTCTGGAAATAAACCTAGAGGTAAGAATAAAGGCTATGTTTTGTTCGTTCAGATAGTCAAAGTAATCGAGTACGTTAAGTTTTTTGTTTAAGTTCCAAATAAATTTTTGCCCATATTTCCCCATTGAGTTGGGCATATGGAAATGTATAACTGATTGCTTAGTTAGTAAGTTTTTATCCAAAGAATAAAACTTACCAGGTTTTAAAATAAAATCAGAGTTGATTAGTTTTTTATTTAAAACGTTTAGATTTACGGTATCTAATGCATGAGGAAAATAATCTCCAGCAAAATTATTAAACCTATCGAATTTATGCCTAAACCCACTACAAGCCAAAAGACAATATAACTTTGCAATTACCCTTTTCGAAGGGTTACTCAGGGACAAATTAACTTCTCTTTTGAGCCGTTTGAATTTTGCTGGGCCCCACTTCCCTTTAAAATCTTTTTCAAATACCTCGTGGATTAGAGATTCTGCATATCCCATCCTCAATAACTCATGGAGCTGGATGATGTACTTTTCTTCGGAAACGCCCATTCCCCCGGCACATTCATATAACACCTCGCCTGTAGATAGCCCGAGATCGTAGATATAACGGCTCTTAATGCCCGATTTAAGGGCAAAAAATGCACTTTTTGATTGCGGGAGTAATTCTCTACCTGGGTAAGGCAAAACCGCCTTATTTAAGCCTTCTCCACGTTCTTCCATTATAAAAACAAACTAAGTTTTGCCCGTATATTCTTATAGATCCAGGCGGAGTTTTTCCATAAGTTTCCCCGTCGCCAAAAGATTTTATGAGCAAATATTCTGTGTATTCTTCCGTGTTTTCTACGATTTTTATTGCTTTGCTTAAAAACGTAAGTACAGAAATGCAAGGAATGGAAAAAATATTAACAGAGTTGGCGTTTTTAAGACACAAAGGATAATACTTACTTCTAGAGAGTATTAAATGCTTTAAATGAGATACTTTATCAGGAGAGAATTGCAAATATCTGTCGGAAGAGATCATGAGAGTTTCTCTGAAACAGAATAATCCACATCGTTCCAATGTCTTACTGCGTTGGAAACGATAGCAATATTAGTAATAAGGTAAGTGATAAAAATAAGAGTGCGTATAATAGCAATGATATCTGACTCTCTGTCATCTTTACCCGCCTTCTCTCCTAGGGCCAGAGCCCAAATCCTCCAGATCGTTTTTCTTTTTCTCATCTTCTAAAATTCTTTGGTAGGTGTATAGAGAAGGCCAAGTGTCCCTGATAATTTGCGCTTCTTTATAAGACATACTGGGACATATCATAACATATAAATTAAACTTTTTTATAAATATTTGTAATCGTATCAATCTCGTCTGGGTTTTTTACAAATCGTGTCATCTTGATGCTTCCTCATGTCCAGCATTATATGCTGCGTGAATCCATTTGTAAAGTAAATCTTTGCGCGTATTTACATCTTCTACTTCGCAATCACCAAAGAACCATTCACAACGATAAGAGAATGGTCCGTAACTATCATCATTAAACCATACATTAAATGCAATTTCAGGATCAGTCATTAAAACTCTCCTGAAACTGTTTCCATCGTTTGTCTAGTTGACTGTCCATCCATCCCCATACACCGTGTTCCATACCATCAACACCAGCAACCTCAATCTCATCTTGAATAAGACGGCGGAGCATATCAATTTGTTCGTCAGTCATAAGTCAGTTACCGTTGATAATGTTCCAGAATTGTTTAGAGTTAGCACCAGGCAAGTGTGGTAGTTTCTTCTCCCAGTATCCTGTGATGTGACGATACCACGATTTTAGCACATATGGGAGTTTCATAATAGTTCCTCTACTTCCAATTCAACAGCAAGATTTAGAATAGCATCCTTTACCCAGTTTTGTCCTTTGATGAAATAATGTTTTTCCATACTCAACTCTCGGTCAGGGTCAGGTTCAATATTGAGACCTTCAACTGCTTCAATGAGAGCAGCAGCAACGGCAGAGTTATCATAGTAATATGGACCTGGGCCCAACACATCATAATACTTATCCATTATTTGTTGTACTCTGTGCTTTCTAGTCATACTTCATCTCCTTGACAAGTGTGCGTGGATCAATACCAGCATCAGTACAATCCATGATAAACTCCATGAAAGCACCTAGAATGAGACAAGCACGGCGGCGATCATGCTCTGTGATAGTAGTATGTGGCATGGCAACATAGGATACCACATGCTCATAGAGTTCATCGTAGGTCATTTGAATTGCTCCAATACATCAATAACATGTTGAATACAATCTTTGGGGATGTGAATGGTTTCAACTTCTTCCCCATTACCATCCTGCATACTTACAGTTCCATACTCATCCGATGTAAAATCAAAACACCAACCATCTTCATCGCTGACAATTTTGATTTCTTTGGTGATAGTGTAAGTCATTCTACATCCTCAAGTAAATCAGAAATACGGTTCAGTTGGTCTAAGTCCATTGGAATGAGTTTCTCTTCACCACGATCAATACGATCTACCATATCTTGTAGATGCTCAAGAAACTCTTTTGGTAGAGTGTCATCTTCTCCCAGATAAGACCAGAAGCAATCATAACATGAATCATATGGATCATCATAGAACATGAGACCATAATCTTTCCAGTTACCAGTCATCAAATCACCCCAGTTTTGGAATGAATGTTTGATACTCTGCCATCCACTAAACCAGCAGTGTCCAATCCAATAGTCCCACCAACTCATCTAACAATCCTCCGGTTTAAGAAAATCTGGATCTTTCTCTACGGTAGATTCCAGAAGTTCATCCATAATGCGCTTGGCACGATAATTCATGATGATGTCCATCACACAGTATCCGAAGGCAAATCCTGCCATAATTGTAGTAATCATGCTACTTGACTCCCAGTATCATAGAAAGATGTGTCACGCCAGTTGCGTCCACAAATATCAAAAGTAAATCCCAACTTACCAAGAGAGAATAGGAACGAGAACAGTCTACCATATCCCATAGTGATTTGGAGATAAGGCCACTCAATCCATCCACCATACTCACCGATGTCAAATGACACCTGAAGTAGGGAATGACTTCTAGTTGTAAGCACAGTCATATAGTATTCTGTGCCGTAGTCCTCACGAGTGCCGAACTTAATGAGTTTCATACTTCCACTCTCCTTTAGATGAACATTCATAGTCTTGTAGCACGCCTCCTTTAAAGTGAATACGGCACTCAGGCCAGTGTTCCCACTCACCATCCCAACTTTCAGGATACACTGTGATGTATTTTGTAAGTCCGTACATCGGTGTTACTCTACCATGAGTTCCATTAGGAATCCATTGAAAGTTTAGAAGTGCTAACTTACCTTCTTGATATCCCTCATCACCTTCTTTGAGTTCAACAAAGTCGGCAGTTTCTGAGTAATCAATCCGATACAGTTGCCCATCAGGAGACAACCAGTATTGAGTCATCGTGCCACCAATACCATCTTCGATGTCTTTTGTTTGGCAAATGACATCAACGAATGAATCCCCCAGATAATACGATGAGCGGAAGTAATCAAACATCCCCATCAGTCTTCCTCAATAACAGTACCCATAGGACCTTTTTGAAGGCGAGCAAACTCTTCTTCTGCTTTCTTCCAATCCTCAAACTTACTACGGAGGTCTTCATCCATCGTCAGTTCATACTCATCACAGACCTTACGTTGCTCGTCTTCAAGCACCATATCGTTGAATACCAACGACATAGCACCACTACGGATAGATTGTGGGCACATACCTACACATAGCAAAAATTTCTCAAACAGTCTGAAATACTGCTTGGCATTGAGATCTGCTGCTGGTGCTGTGATCAGATAATGCTCTTCAGGAACAAAATCATCATCAGCAAAAGATGTTCCATACGTGGGAGTCCACGTAGCATCAAATTTGAATTGTACTTCAGCGGTGTAAGTCATCGGATGTAAAGATACTTTTTGTTTTCGATCATATGATCCAGAACCTGTGCAAGTTTCTGTTCATATGTGGGATTGTTGTGCTTCAAACACTCTGCATAAGCATCGTGAATCCGAACATACAAATCCTCCCAATGGGTTTTGTCAATTGGTTTAATCATTTGGTCTTTTGCTCATAGGACTATTATACATCAAAAAACCACCCCCGTGAAGAGGTGGTGTGCCAGTCATTTAAGTGTCTCTGGTCTTACATATTCTATATCATTCCAGTGTCTTACTGCGTTGGCAACAATAGCCACATTAGTGGTAAGATAAGTGATAAAAATGATAGTGCGTAAAATAGCAATGTAATCTGCTTCTCTGTCACATTTAGACCCCTTTTCTCCAAGTGCTTTTGCCCAGATTCTCCAGATTGTTTTTTGTTTTTTAGACATAAAAAAGGAGACCCATTTGGATCTCCATTATAATTCTTATTTAGTTTTATGTCAAGTATGCAAAATTTCAATCACATCTTTTTTATTTGGATTTTTAGATGTTCCAATTACTTCCAATGATTCAAATGCATTATTATAAGTTCCCTTACGGTTAGTATCTAGATATTTTACTTTTAGTTTACAAGGAGAATGTGGGTAGTCACAAGATTTATCATAGACAAATCCAAGAATTTCAAATTTTCTCCCGTGCTTTTTTTGAATTGGATTGTCAATTTTACAAATGTCACCAGTCTTAAATGTGTTCATAAATCCTCAATGGTCTCTTAGATATTCTATCATACTTTGGAGGATGTGGGTATTGTCTCCTACAAGACCTAATGCGGTGTTGCAGTTGTTGCAGAGAACACCACGAATTTTATTTGTAGAATGGCAGTGATCTATACATTTCTTAGTTAGTTCAACATCACATATCTGACATTTCTCATTCTTCATCAATTCATTATATTGATTTTCTGTAAGTGAGAATTTGCGCCGCATAAATTCATGGGGTTTATAATATTGCCTACGCACTTTTGTAGAACACTTTTTACATTTTGGTTGAAGACCTACATTTCCCGTTGAATATGTTCTCTTATGGAATGAAGTGTCAGGAAGTTCTTGGTTGCATTTAGAACAAACTTTCATTTTCGTAATGCGTATTTTCTATACTTATTTATACATTATATCATAAAAAAAGAGACCCTTTTCGAGTCTCTTAAAAACTATTGAGTTTTTATCAACCAATTACTGGTGCAGTGAGAGCAACAGGAGTTGCTTCTACACTAGCAAGGTCAAGAGGGAAGTTGTGAGCATTCCTTTTGTTTTAACCTTTGTCGCCAAAGGGAGCGGACTATATCATCACTCATAAGAGTGTCGGACGCTAGTGGCGTATTACGGATGAAGCGTCATCCACCGCCTAGTCTCTGAACCTTCCTTACACGCTTGCAAGGCTTGGCTGCTGATTGTCTACAAGAGAGTTCCAGCAATTCATCCGATTTAACGAGCGCCATGCGTTCACAAAACGCTCGTGCATTACCTCGAACCCAAGGTTCGCACGGTTCAGAATGTCAGCCCAGGTGTTGATAACACGACCGTCAGAAGACAGCAGGGACTGGTTGAAATTGAAACCGTTCAGGTTGAATGCCATGGTGCTAACACCAAGAGCAGCGAACCAGATGCCTACAACAGGCCATGCTGCAAGGAAGAAGTGAAGTGAACGAGAGTTGTTGAACGAAGCATATTGGAAGATCAGACGACCAAAGTATCCGTGGGCAGCAACAATGTTGTAGGTTTCCTCTTCTTGTCCAAATTTGTAACCATAGTTCTGAGATTCGGTTTCCGTAGTCTCCCTAACGAGCGAACTTGTAACAAGGCTTCCGTGCATAGCACTAAACAGAGAACCACCAAAAACACCCGCGACACCAAGCATGTGGAAAGGATGCATGAGAATGTTGTGTTCTGCTTGGAAGACAAGCATGTAGTTGAACGTTCCACTGATTCCAAGAGGCATAGCATCAGAGAAAGAACCTTGACCGAAAGGATAGACTAGGAATACTGCAGATGCAGCAGCAACAGGTGCAGAGTATGCAACGCAGATCCAAGGACGCATACCAAGACGGTAAGAAAGTTCCCATTCGCGACCCATGTAAGCATAGATACCGATTAGGAAGTGGAATACAACTAGTTGGAAAGGACCACCGTTGTAGAGCCACTCATCTAGGGAAGCAGCTTCCCAGATTGGGTAAAAGTGCAGTCCAATTGCGTTGGACGAAGGTACAACAGCACCAGAGATGATGTTGTTACCGTAGAGAAGTGAACCAGCAACTGGTTCGCGGATGCCATCAATATCTACAGGTGGTGCAGCGATGAAGGCAACGATGAAACAGATTGTAGCAGCGAGTAGGCATGGAATCATAAGAGTTCCAAACCAACCAACATAAAGACGATTGTCAGTGCTGGTGACCCAATTGCAAAACTGTTCCCAAGTATTCGATTGTGATTTTTGACGTGAAAGTGTAGCAGTCATTGTTTTAAAAAGTAAGTAAGTAGATCCATCAGGGAAATGGTGGAGGTACTTATTTCCCAGACACCCTCAGTCTGGGATATGAGAGACGGATTGATAATCCTGCCTAGTCTCGGTCAAGCGGCAGGAGTGTTACAACTTGTTTAGGAAATGTTACATTCCGTAACGTTGTTGATTTATTTAGCATACTACGGTTTCCACCACTTGTCAAGTCCCCATTTGGTAACTCCCATTTGGGGGTAGTGCCTCCCGAACACCTGACTATTATAGGGTGTTGTGGAGAACCCGTCAAGCCCTGTACTCGTCGATTTTGTCTAAGACCTTATTGAGATATTGGTGTGCAAGAAACTTTATACCCTCCGAATATCTTTCGTTATCCAGGTCTCTTTTCATTTTCAGAACTTCACATTTGATAATGTCCTTCGTCAGTTGACCTCTCGGCATGGCATAAAAAAACTCTGTCTCTTATTTAGAGACAGAGTTGGGTGAGATTACTTATTATGTCAAACTAGTGTTGATTCTTTAACAGTAGACTTGACATACTCTAAGACTGCTTCGGGGGTTGATGCTTCGTAGGGGTCGGTGTCTGCGTTGTCGCGGAAACCTTCTTCAAGGAATAGTTTCTCAATGATTCCATCATTAACGACAGCAGCATAACGCCAGCTACGCTCACCAAAGCCAAGGTTAGATTTACGAACCAGATAACCCATTCCACGGGTGAAGTAGGCATTACCATCAGGAATAAGTTTTACTTTTTCAATACCCTGGTCTTTACCCCAGGCATTCATCACAAAACCATCATTAACAGAGATGCAGTAAATATCATCGATACCAAGTTGAGTAAACTCTTCATACTGTTGCTCAAATCCAGGCAACTGATAAGCACTGCAAGTAGGAGTAAATGCACCAGGCAGACTGAAAATAACCACACGCTTACCAGCGAAGAGATCCAAGGAAGGTTTAGTAACAAACTCTCCATCTTCACGGAATACAAATTCTACTTGGGGGACTTGATAATCTTCTTTACGCATTTTTACTTCTATCATTTTCAATTAGTAGGATTATAGGCGGGGATCATCATACCCCCGCCGAAGTCATCATCATCGTCAGCATCATTATTGCCAAGGGCACTGATCATTAACCACATCCCCAGCATCATGGTTGCTAACAACAACATCACCATACTCCTGGGATGATTTGTCCAGTGGTGACATATGCACCCATGGCGGCAACGATACCAATCATTGCTGCCCAACCATTAATACGTTCTGCTTTTTCGTTCATTGTTTTTCTCCTATTTTACTTTAGAGTAGATAGAGGTTTCACCATAATCGCGGTGAGTTTTGTAACCAACCACTGCACCTTTGGTATTCATTAGTGCAGGCATAAAGGCAACGATAAAGAACACTGCTGGTGCTCCAATAATCAATGCTCCTGCAATTACATAATAAGTGAGGAGTTCAGCCAAAGAGTGTTCCATTATTCTTTTCCAGATTTAGTAAGTATTGCTGCTCCCGCAAAGGAAGCAAATAAAATTCCTGCAAGGGCAAGCAATTCCATCAGAGATTTTCTTCTTGTTCAGTAAGGATAGTGCAATCGGACTTGGGATATGCTACACAGGTCAGCACAAATCCATCAGCAAGTTGGTCGTCATCAAGGAATGACTGTTCTTCATTATCAACTTCACCTTCAATCAACTTACCAGCACAGGCAGAGCAAGCGCCAGCTTTACATGACGAAGGAAGATCAACGCCTGCTTCTTCAGCAGCTTCAAGGATGTACTGATCCTCTTCACATTGAACGACAGTCTCGGTGCCGTCGGGAGAGCGGAGAGTAACATTGTATGCCATTAGTAAGTTTCGGATAATTGGTTTACGGAATGCGCCAACAAAACGAAGAAGGCGACACTAGTTATTGTAAACAAAAGTGAAGTCATTGTCAAGTCTCAGAAGATACCGAAGAAGAACTTGCCAGTGGCAGCGTAGGAGATGAAACCAGCGATGATACCCATCATTGCCCAGCGTCCATTAGTGCGCTCCTTAACCATGTTAGGAGTCAGCATCCCGTAGTTCTCATAGTACATTACGGGTTCTTTGGCAAACATGTTTTGTTGCCCATATTCATTAGTTGTTACAGTCATTGTAGTTTTGTGAAGAACTGTTACATAATTATATAGTAAAAATAAAGAGGGGTCAAGCCCCTCTTGTTACGGTTTCCACACCAAACTAAGTATAAATGCTTACTGAACGACCTTTTTGAAGGGTCTGCCCTGCAAATCAAACCCATCAATGTCGATATAATTTGGCGTTCCTGTGAAATTATCCACAGGAGAAATCAGAAGATAAGGTCCAGGAACTCTATCATCCTTCCAATCATATGTTCTAAAATGAGTCGGATGGAAGTGTATAGTTATAACTTTCTTTCCAGGATTACGACAAGTGTATCCCAGTTCTCGCATATTGTAGGTAATCTTATTATCACACCCTGGTTTACCCATAGTGTAATTCATTTCATCAGATGTTGCAACTGGTGATTTAAAAATCCAACAGTCTTGGGATGCCGCATTTTCATATGGTTCGATCTCCCAACTCTTTCCATCGTTAGTAGAAATTTCCCAACGACTCAGAGCATAGAAGTTCTTTTCCATTTTGATTTTATTGAAGTATCTCAATGTATCATCAAAGATAATGTCGGCATTAGATACAACACATATCTCATCCTTCAAGTTTTCATTACAATAATCAAAAAGATCTTTGTATGTGGGACGATCTTTTACAACTATCTTTTCTATCTTTGGTGAGTCAAAATTCAATTCAGCATCTTCTTCCATAAAGATGTGAATCTTATCAATATATTCATTTCCAAGATTTTGATGGAGACAATAGAGATACTCTCCATTTCTCATATGATTTTGCGAATTGAAATATTCTATTATCAGATTCATTGTTCTGCAATCCACTCCATTAGATTCACTTTTGGATCCCAACCAAAAGTTGTTTTCAGTCTTGTGTTGTCTGCAAGAGTAGTTCTTGCTTCTCCAATTCTAGGAGGAATATTTGTTTGATTATCAGAGATAGCATCAGCAATCTCATTGATAGAATAGTTTACTGCATTTCCAACATTATACATTTTACCATAACAATCATCATCAACTTCTACAAGAGCAGATAATACATTTGCCTGAACAACATCAGATACGTGAGTAAAGTCTCTACGTTGTTCTCCATCGCCCACAATAGTCAGTGGTTCATTGTCTCCCCTCTGACGGAAGAAGATACCGATTACAGGAGCATACTGCCCACTGATAGGTGAACGATCACCATAAACATTGAAGTATCTAAAAATGACTGTCTTAAGACCGAAAAGATCTGTGTACATTGAACACAACTTTTCACCAGAGACTTTTGAAACAGAATATGGATTCAAGCAATCATCTCTTTGAGTCTCATCATTTGGAGGTTCATTGAAACCATACCCAGAAGATGTGGAAGAATACATTACCTTCTTCACATTTGCCTCACGAGCACATTGGAGAACCGTAACGGTGCCGACACAGTTGATACTAACTGCTTCAATGGGATTTAGAATAGCAGGTTGAATTCTTGCCTCAGCAGCAGTATGGAACACATAATCTACACCTTCATAAAGAGGTCTGGTGTTTTCATAATCACGTATATCATACTTGTAGTTCTTAGCAGAATCATTCCAATAAAATTTTTCATTGGATTCCGCACTCTCATTATCAATTACAATCACTTCGTGTCCAAGTTCAAGCAAATGATCTACAATATGAGATCCAATAAATCCCGCACCACCAGTAACCAAACTCCTAGTCATTTATTTTCTCCAAGATAGAATCGTAAATTTTATTTTTTAGTTTTGTAGTAGAGTATCCGTGTTCTCTGCTCAACCAAACAATATCTATATCAATATCTTTTCCAGTGTAAGATCCGTCGGCATAATCATCTCCTAGGAATCTAATATCATAATCACCAGACTTCAAATACCAATGAAAAGTTTCTTCTGCCTGATAGACCACAATATCATCAACATACTTTATTGCCCTCAGAATCTCCTTCCTTTCTTCCACACTATGAACTGGTTTCAGTTTGTGCGGTCTAGCAAGTGATGGATCTTCGTGGAGAGCAACTGTTAAGTGATTACAATGTAATTTAGCCTCTTTGAAAAGACGGATATATCCAGGATGAATCAAATCAAAAGCACCTGCAATAATACCATTTGATCTCATACGACTCCGTGCAAAAAGATTTGATGCACACATTCTACCACACCATAGTCCTCACTACTGATGTAATAGTTCCACAATGCATTAGTTGCCCTAGTGCGAATAGTATTTTCTGGGCGAAATCCCGTCAATACTCCATAGTCAACTTTATTCAGTTCACACCACTCTAAGCAATTTAGAATATTCTTAGACTCTCCACCAGAACTCATCAGAGCAACAAGAGTTTCATCCTCAACATAATATTCCAAAAACTTTTGATATGCATTCTCATACCCAAAGTCATTTGTGAGCATAGTAAGCATTGAAGGGTCAGATAGAATTGAAACCTTCTTACCTCTGAACTTCATATAATCTTGGGAGATGTGAGATGCAACTGAACTGCTACCACCATTTCCCAAGATTATGATTCTACTATGAGAATCAAATGCTTCTTGAAACTTCTCAAACTCATTGCCCATATGAGCAGATTCAAGAGTTTCAATATATTCTCTAAATGGATTCATATGATTCTACCCATTACACCATTAGACTCAACATCTATTCTAATAGAATCTTGCGAAATTTTCAAGGTGTTAGGTTCAGAAAAAGTTAGAAAGAATCCTCCATTACCAGCACCACACAACTTGTGAGATAAAACAGTATCGTTATTACTCAACTCCTCATCCATTTCACGAATGATTTGATTTTCGGCAATCAAGGAACTAGTATTCTTTTTTTGCTCCCAACTTTCAGACATCAATTTCAAAACAACATCATACTCTCTATTATAAAGAGCTCTGTGTGCCTCATCAACAATATCCAAGAGTGGAAGAGACTTATCAATATTTGATGTTACGTCTTTCAACACTGTCTTAGAATTTCTAGTTACTCCCGTAAAAATTAGGTGAGCATCGTAATTTCTAAAAAAGTCCGTGGATAAGAAATTATATTTAATGTTTCCATTGCTCTCAAAATCAATTCTTTTGAATCCACCAATACCACATCCATAAGGATCTTGATATCCACAATAAGGATTCATCTCCTGCTCCAATAAGAATGCAAGATCACATATCTCATTGTCGGACATTTCTATTTCCTTATACAGACAAATAGATTTGATGAGGGATATGATATAAGACGAAGAAGATGCTAACCCGCTGCCTTGCGAATAAGCATCACTCAACATAGAAATAGAAAGAGGGAAACACCCAAAGTAGTTTAGAACAATCCGAACTAGTTCGTTTTGAATGTCTCCAATAAATTCCGTCTCTTCTCTTTTTGAATAATTGATAATATATTTCTTACCTTGTATGTTATATCCTAACTTATCTTCATGTAGAGTAATGTATGTCTTTAGATTACTTGCAAAACTAATTACAGAACCTCTACCATACTTTTCAACGAAATACGGATTATCAGTGGATCCTCCAAATAAGGAGACTCTCAAAGGACAAGAAGAAATAATCATTACCACCAATCATGAAGTTCTACGCCATAAGACCTAATTTTATGCTTCAGATCATTTGTACTTTCATGAGATTCAGATCCAACAATACCAACATGCCATTCTACAAACATTTTATTTATTTTTACAAGATCTTCAGTTTCTAAAAGTCTTCTACAAACTTCATACTCCGAACCTTCAATATCCATCTTCACAACAATATAATCATCATAGGAAAATTTTTTCAAGATATCACAAATATCTACAGTCTCAACTTTAACAATATTATCATGTTTTCTAAACTGTGGAGAATTTGGATCTATACACTCCGCAGCATCCAATAATCCCATAACAGAAGATCCTTGATCAGCTTCTTTCCATTCTTCACTAGGAATGCATAATGAAAAATCTATAGTTCCATTTTTACTCCAGACAGCTTTTTCGTGAAAAGTGACATTATCAAGATTCATCAAGTCTTCATCCATCACCATTCCTGGTGTTGGTTCATAAGAATGAATATCCCAAGTGCTATCAACATTTAACATGGATATAAATTGCCTCAATCCCTGTCCATGGTTTGCTCCACAGTCAATAAAAACTTTTTTCATTTTAGATAAACCTCTTTGAATTCATTCATTACCTTTTCCGCAGTATAGTCACCACAGTATTTACCCCAGTCCAAATCATTGATTTCTTTCTTATCCAAATTGATTAGGATAAACAAGAGTTCGGAACCATCCTTATAATAGATAGCATCCTCTCCCATAACATAAATGTGACCAGTATCATAATGACCTGGAGGTTTGGGTGGATTCCAAGTTATAACTGGTTTGTTGCGAATAGAAAATTCAGCAGTAGATAAACTGAAAATTTCTCCATCATATCTAGCGTGTATCATAGCATCGCAAGTATTCACAAACTTTGCTTTGTATTCTTCATCCATAGTCCACGGAAGATATATCACTCTTTCGTGTTTTACAAATGGTCTTGTATTGAGGAACACGAACCAAAGGTCGCTTCTATTTTCTAAGGCAGATATGATAGCACCGTGAGTAAATCCTAGATTGAATGTATCGTGCCCACCGTGCCTACCAAGAACTAATGCGTCCTTAGGAATTCCAAACTCTTCTCTAAAATCATCTTCAACGTGAGGTGCTTCCTTTTCAAGGATATGATGGACGTATGGGTGAGTCCCTCCGTGCTTTTCAGAGATGTATTTACAGACACCGGAATATACATCCCCGTGTGGTTGATCCATTCTAAAAATACAATGAGCCAGTCTCTTTGTATTAGTAGGCATAAACCCATCATCTTCTCCACCCTTGATAGCATAGAAGGTATCTACTCCACTCTTCTCACAAATATCTTCTAAGGTGGATCTCAGTGAATCGTTCTTACCATCATTGATCCAAACATCAGGATATAGAATAGTTTCAAAATCTCTAAATCTATCAAAAGATGGAATGGGTCTAGAACTGGTGGAAATAATTATAGATTCATTCCCTAGAATTTCTCTATTATATTTTGCATACTTATAGAGACAGATTTCTGTTCCACGATCACCTAACTGATAACTATGAAATGCTATTTTCTTTTTACTCATAGTCAAGAATAGATTGGACTGTTTTGGTATTCATATAATCCTTAAGGATTTTTGCATTGGGAACAACACAGTGTCCTCCAATCTTTTTGGTTGCATAAAGAACTGGTCGAACCACATTGGGTTTACCAAGTTCAGTGTATCCTTCATTATAACTTTGATTGAACAAGGTCATAACTTCATCAAATTCAAGTTCCTCATTCTCACACACCTGAGCAACATCGGCGTGGAATGCAATACAGACACCATAGTAGGTCGTGTCTAACAACTTAGCATATTCGGTAGTCTTACTGTTCTTACAAATGTGCGTTTTGATTCCTAGACTATTCAAGTGTTCTTGATACAAAGATGCTGCTTCTTGATCTACTGGACCAATATACTTCAAAAAGGTCTTCATACCCAAATCAAGGTTTGGATGAAGACCTCTCATAGGAGAATGGCAGACTTTACCGCCAACCAGTTCGGTGGTTCCAGGAGCAACCGTAGAGTGGACAATAGTGTATCGTGGATTAGCTTGCGAAATATAATCCTGAACAACCTTTACAAAATTTTCAATAAAGGGAATGCAGATATTGAGAATTTCAACATCCTCAATATCATCATTACGATTCTGATATGGATCTACAACCCTTACATCAAATCCTTCAAATGACTCATAGACTTTGGCGATACTACTTCCTATTTCACCATATCCGATAATTCCAATCTTCATTAGACACAAACTCCACTTTGATAATATTCTACCACTT
>BCSF01000530.1_pt1 | contig 14541 bp, 14 predicted proteins | sample 1016431 | NCBI WGS metagenome assembly BCSF01 (sample SAMD00045685;SAMD00045686;SAMD00045687;SAMD00045688;SAMD00045689;SAMD00045690;SAMD00045691;SAMD00045692;SAMD00045684;SAMD00045690;SAMD00045691;SAMD00045692;SAMD00045684;SAMD00045685;SAMD00045686;SAMD00045687;SAMD00045688;SAMD00045689, study...
GATAAGGATTATATCTATAACTTGGAAAGACAAAGATACGTTCAGAACATTTGCTAGACTTGTAAAAAAAACAAAGAATGGTGACATGTATGAAAGTGATTCAGTGATATTTAGTAGAATGTTACAAGCATTTAAAGAGACTAATGAAAGTAGGAACATCACATGAAACATATCCTAGAAAAACTACTTCCTCTCCAGAACATGTCCTGCAAGATTAAATTTTCTTGAAACCCAAACAATTTTTATTTTATCATTCATCATGATCATACATTTTTTATTTAATATTCTGAGACTGTCTACTGTAACTCTCCACTTACCTTTCATCTGATTAACTATTAACTTAGAGTCACTGTATATAGTTACATGTTTATTAGGAAACCTATCTTTGATATAACCTAAAGCATACAATAATGCTAAGTATTCTAATTCGTTGTTGGTGGGATTACCTTTTCTAAACTTTACAATACATTCATATTCATCTTTATTTACAAGACAGATGTTGGATTTTCTAGTACCACCATCAATATAAATCTCCACATGAATATTATATTATTCTTTTTTATAACTCTTTCTACATAAGTCAGAACAATATATTCTTTGCCTACCTTTATATCTATATGGTAATGATGTACCACAATGAATACATTTCTTGGGTTCGTCTTTACGCATATAAAAAATTTATATATGTACTATAAAAGCGTTTTGTTAGGATTGCATTACTTTTTGATCTTCTTTTGATTCACCGATTGCTTTAGGTTTCTTTTGTGTATCTCCACCTAAAGAACCTTTTCCAGTTCTACCTGTGTTGGTGATTTTTGGTTTTGGGTTTCCTCTATTTGCTACTTGTTCATCAAAGATTGATTTATATTTAGATTGGTATTGATCTAATAGATTATTAAATGCTCCATTTAATTCTGTTTTGATTAATGGGCATACTGATTTTTCTGCAGCATCACCTACTCTAGTTTGAAGATTGAAATTGTTTCCTGTCTTTACTTCTTTTGGTTTATCTCTAATTTTACCTTCTTGTTTTTGTTGTCTCATTTTAGTATCTAAGTTTGTACCTGTACCTCTTGTTTTAAATCCTTCTTCTCTTTTAAATATTTGATTCATACCTTGAAGGAATCCTTGAATCTCATCTAATGATTTCTTTTTTCTTGAAACTGCTCTTGCTGATGTTCCGTATGCATCAGTAACAGGAGAACCACGTTCTCTAGAAATTCTTCCTGCTTTAAATGGTTTTTTCTTTTCAGTTGGTTTCTCTATAACTCCTGATCTTCTTGCATCTGCTCTTGCTGCTTGTGCATTTCTTGCATCTGCTCCTTTACTACCTCTTATTGATGTAGTTGTTTTACCATCTTTGCCTTCACCTGTTCTAAGTTTAGTTTTAGATTGATCGAAACCTCTTTTTGCAGCTCTGCTTGCTGCTAAAAATGCTCTATGTGCTTGTTCGTTTCTTTCTTTAATTTGTTTATCAGTTAAACCTGCTCCAGTATTTACTCTTGCTCTTCTTTTTGCAGCTCTTACTTTAGGCATGTTTAATTGTCCTCTTCTTCGTTTATATATTTTACCCCATACTTCATACCATAACCTTTTTGTTTTGGTTGTGGTGGTAGTTTGTAAACGTTTGGATTATCTGAATATACAAATGCTCCTGTTTTCACAAGACCTTGTTCATCTAGTTTTACTTCTGGTGCAGGTTTCTCTTTTCCTACTTCAGGTTTCTTATCTTCATATTGGAATTCTCTGTCAGGGTTTTTAGTTTCATGTGTTTGTCCTTCATAGTCTTTAGGAGCATCGAAAGGAATCTTGGTTGATACACCTGTGGTTGGGCTACTACCTGTGTTACCAAATGCACCATCTTCTATAGATGATTTCATTACATCTCTAAGTTCTCTTGGTAATTGATCCCAAGTCTTAGATAAGAATCGTGGTGAATATGCTTTGATTTTCATGAGTTCATTGGTTCTTTCTTCCAAGTCCATGTCGTCCCATGATTTGTTAACTAAAATATCTGCTACATGGAATGTGTCATTGACATTGATGTCATAAAATTGACCGTCTTCTTTGAATATCTGAATGAATTGACCTGACATTTTTGTCACTATGCCACTACCAGATATACCGTTATCATAATAGTTTATATGATCTCCTATCTTGGTGTTTTTCAATTTGTTATGGTCAGTCATACCCATGCTATAACTTTTACGTTCATGTATATAAGTTTCACTTTCTTTTGCTGCAGGTCTACCTACATAAGTCTCTGCATCACGGTTAGTTTCATCAGGTTGTGCGTTCAATGACTGTAAATCACCATATCCTGCACCGTCTTTTTGAAGTACGTCTTCTACAAAATTCTCTTTTTCAACTACTTCTTCTATTTCTGATTCATCTTCTAATTCTTTTTCAGAAACTGGCTTACTATCTGCTTTTACCATATATAACTACATAATTTTATGGTATTTATAGTTAACCAAACAATGCTTTTCTTATATTATCACCGATTTCTAACACATGCCAACCACCATCATTAGATACTGCCCTACATGCAAGTACCAAACTGTCAGGATAGTCGTCATGATCATCTGATTTAATCTTCATTATACCTGACTCTGTGTATTCTCTGCGAAGATATGATAATTGATATATCAATTTGTTAATTTGTTTAAGTTTAATCTTATGGTTTTCAAACAATAGCCTTAGATTCTTATACATCTCTGCCTTCTCTTGTAATGAAAATATGACACCTCTTACAGGTACTCTTCTTTCATGACATAAATCTACTAGACCTCCACCCAATCCTGTCTCGTCTATGAATACTGTTTCAATTCTATAGTCTCTAACCATGTCCTGTATTTTTCCTGCAACGTCAACTACATTAGATTGTGACTCTCCCTCTACATATTCTACATATACATTATCATCATCATCTACTTTTATCACAGTGAATACAGTTTCATCTCTACCTGTTCTAGCAATATCAACTCCCATATAATATCTAATATTTCCTCTAGGATTTTTATCTGATATGGCATCTGTAATCAAACTGTTTGGAATCAAAGCATCACCAATATCTAAGAACTCACCCTCGACCTCTTGAGTATATTCTTCTCTTGTCAATCTTTTAATTTCTTCTATGAATGTAGGATCTTTTTGAATCAATGGGTTGTCCATTGACTTTACATGAAACTCTGTCCACATACCTTCTGGGTTTCTGGGGTGAGAATTCTGACAAGCCTCATAGAAATATCCATTCTTACTGAACGGTGTTGACGTAAGCCATACCTTCGCTTGTGTTGCCATACCAGATGGTAAGAAGGCTCTGAGAATATCTGTCTTAATGAAAGAACATTCGTCAGCAATGATTACATGTGGTGAGTAACCTCTGAGTCCTGTACCTGTCTCACCTGTTGCTCTTGTAATAATCTTACTCATTCCTGTGTTATCTAAAAAGTTTAACCATAATTCTGTTTGAGTATTTCTTACAACATATCCTTTAAGAAACTCATTATGTAATACTAGAGTTCTAATTCTGTCAAACATAATACTAGCTTGGTTTTGAGTAGGTGCTGCAATAACTATGATACATTCATTCTTTACTGTCTCAGATAACAAAGGTGCAAAGAAAGCAAAGTGTACTGTCTTTACAGCAGTTGACATTGTTTTACCCACCTGTCTTCCTGAACGATATACTATAAATCTGTCCTGACAATCTACATATTTCTGATTATACTCAAACAGTTTGTGACCTAAGAATATATCGCTGAACTTACTTGGCTTATGAACACAATCAACTATGCTCTGCATGAAGTTTGCCCTCTCTTTTATAATTTCTTTACTAGGTTGTGGCATCTAATCCCCTGTCTTCTGTGCTTTAATCTGTCGGAATATAGTTTCAATATCTCCTGTCTTACTAAACTTTTGTTCTTCACTTACTACTATCTTATTAGATATTTCACCTATTGTTGATATGATTTTAAGTAATGTGTTAACCTCTGACTTTGTATTTCTATCTGGTATGTTACCATCAAACTTACTTTCAGTCAATGCCATAAGTACATTTTCAAATGATAGTTTGGCTAACATATCCAACATTGTTTTAACATGTTCTGGATTACGTGTATCAAGTTCATTAATTAATGCTATGAAATCTTTTCGTATTGCACACATTGCTCCTTCTTCATACTTTGGACACTTGCCATTACCACCTGAGTCTATGGAACGATATACACATTGATCACATAGAGCAGGTATGTTTGCAGTTTTAAGATGCTTAGCTGAGTTAAATGGTGACACAGTTTTATGTCCATCAACTACCACCTTAGAAGCGTGTTCATCTAAAGGTTTAATTTTAAATATATCTCCTGACATATATAACTTTAACTAAAACAAAGTATTTAAAGATTAAAGTTTTCGTCTAATATGTTGAGTTGTTTACACATGGGTAAATAAAGTAATGCGAATGGTGCTTTTAACAATGCTTTGTAATCACCATCAATTAAATCCTGTTTATTTAAATTAACTAACTCAAGATATTCTTTGTGTACTTCACATGCATGGTTAAGCATAGGTATCATTGACTTCCCTTTCTCTCCAAAGAACATAAAGTTTGTAGAATTATTATTCCATACCTCACATTTTTTTGACATTGCAGCAGAAACCCAACCTGATGTGTCAAGTGATTCAAACAGTCTTGTTTTTGTAGTATATCTTCCCTTTGCCAAACCATGATATTTTAAGTTAGAAGGAAGTTTTCTAATCTGATCTTCTGTATCCTCTCTACCATGTACCTCTCCTAGACATACATAGGTATCTGGTTCTGGTCTTAACTGTGAAAGATGGTTAAGATAATGCTCTTGTAATACAGGTATTGTCCAATCTATACCCATCTCTCTTTCTTTTCTATAATGTTTTAATGTCTCATTCATATTATACATAACATCATATTGTATAGCATGATCATAAACCCCTCTATGTTTCTTTAACAATTCATAATATCTCTCTGGTTCTGTTTTAGTTCCTGCTACAACGAATAACTTATCAAACTTATCCCTAAACTTTGTGATATTAGCATAGGAATATTTGAAAGAGAGAACTACATTCTTAACTTTACATTCTTCTAAGGCTTCCATGTGTGCCTTATTATTTCCGTTAAAGTATATTTTCATGGCATTTACATTTACATGGTACTAAACCTGCATATTGTTGTGGACATGTATTATGCATGTTTCTTTTACAGGCAGGATATATCATTCCCCAACCACCTTATGACACAAGCATTGACATTTTATATTCACTCTTTCTACAGGACAATCAAAATGCCTATGAGTATGACACTCTGGTGATACTATTTTTATTCCTTCCATTTTTTCCTATTATCCTCAAAACACGTTGATGCAAAAGGACACATGCCATCACAAAGATAACATTTGGTTCTCTCTGGTAGAGTACATTCAGTCATTGAATCTTTAATTACTCTTGATCTTTCGATCATATCAGCAAGAGTTTCTTCTATAGGTTTAAGTTTAAATGCCATAGGAATTGGCATATCACGTTTGTCTTTTTCAATTTTATTTGATATGTATATAACACAACCAAATGTAGCATCTATATCATAGCATTTTTTAAGCAATACTCTGTATCTGTTGATTTGATCTACGTGGCTTTCACTTGGTTTAGCATTATATCTACCAAAATAATCAATAGAGCCTGTCGTTTTTTTGTCACAAATTATCCATTTTCCGTCAATTTCTATAAGATCATCTATACTTCCATATATAATATCTAAATGTTCTGGATCTTCTGGTGGTATTTTTAATGCCTCTTCTCTTGTAAGAGGTTCATCTTTTACATAATTATATGCTAAGAATTTTTCATGATGTTGTGGTTCTGCAATCATTGAATTTGAATGTACTATTTGTCCAAAGTATAATGACTTCATATCTTCAGTGCTCATTGAATGAGGTGTTATTTTATTATAAATTACATTTCTCATACATGGTTTTATTATATCTGATACATGTATAACACCCAATCTTTCAGTTTTTAAAGCTTCCATCTGTGCTCTTCTAAGTCCAAAATAAACTTGTTCTTTTATATCATCTAATGTTAACATACATATAGATATGTTGTGTAGAATATAAATGTTTAGATATTGTAATCTTCTTTTGCTTTTTTGATTGGTATGTATGGAATTGTTATTGGCAACCAAATAAATCCATGTCTTATCCAAAACCTAATAGTTTCTTTTGAACCATACCAATTATCATGAACAATAACTGTTGCTGCTGCACCTCTAGTACCTGCTCTTCCTTCAGGTGCATCATATTTTCTAGTTATATGATATGTACCTACACCATCTTGATATATTGCATGTAATAATTCATGTCCAAGAGGCATTATATTTGATCTAAGAACAAATGGATTGCTACTGTCATTAATAAACATGTAAATAACTTTGCTACCTGTCACACCCCATGCTATTCCATCACTTGTTTCTACATTAAGGTGTTCATAATATGGTTTAAATTCTTCTTGTTTTGTTGTTGGAATTATATGAAGTTCCCAATTATCCTTGAAGTTTTCCCAAGCATGATAGCCTGATAAATTTCTACCGTTGTCCCCATTTAACATTATTGTACGAGTAATGATATCAGTATATCTTTTGATATCAATATTCTTTGTATGAAACTTGATCATATTTAATCAGTAATTGCCTATATTTTCACACATACAAGGTTTGGTTTCGTCTTCTTCTGAAGGTGCTGTACAACCGTGATTTGAATCATGTGCCTCTTGACCATGACCACATTCTGCACAAGCTCCAGATGCTACGAATACTATATCTGTCATTAATAACTCTCCTCTATAGTAAAATTAAAAGTTTGCGTTTGCTCTGATATTACATCAGATGTGTTTCTTAATTCTACTTCTCCTGCCCAAACACCTGCTTTGTCAGCAGTTATTTCTGAAGATCCAAATGTGACATATACTATTCCACTTGCTCTGGTTCCATAAACAATGGCTTTGTCAATGACAAGAGTTCCATCTGGTTTCCATACCTTCCATTTGCCTGAATAGAATGTAGTAGTATTAGTTAGATCTCTTGCTGTACCATCAGCGTTTTTAATTACTAATTCTAATGTTGTAGTACTTCCTACCTTTATGGTAAATGATGTTGATCTTGGTGTCATATCCATGCTCATGTGTCTTCACCCTTTATATCTTGGCTTCGCTTATTAATTTTGCCATTCTTACTTCTATCAGGCACTTTTTCTGAGCCTTTTCTATTAAGATTTGTAGTCTTAGACCTTCCTTTGAGGCTAGATGTTCTGTTTCTTCTGTTAGTTCTTATAGATCTTCTTACTCTCACAAGTCCATCTCTTAAGTCTTTAAGTATTGATTCTACCACCTGAACAGTCTCATTAACAATTTGTGTGATTACGAATAATTTTATTTGTGTTTCAGATACATTAATGGAACTTACCACAATCCTGATGATTGTCTTTAATCTATCTCTGAAAGCCAATACATTGACTGTCTCATTAATATTCTTAATTCTTCCATCTATTTTACCTGTTAATTCAGATATACTAACAGTATCATTAACTAATTTTCCTAGTCCTCTAAACCTGTCTATGGTTTCTGGTACTGATATTGAATCTGATATCAATTTGGTTATACCTCTTTGTCGTGAAATTATTTCAGATACACTAACACTGCTAGACAACACTCTCTTCATTACTCTGTTTACTGTAAATGATGTTGACACACTTACAGTTTCAGTAAATGATCTACTCCAAACTTTAGCAAATGATTCGGATATACTTATACTCTCTGTTATTATCTTTCTAATTGTTCTTAATCTGTCTCTAAATGCTAAGATATTTACAGTCTCATTTATCAATCTTCCTAATACTCTGTATCTACTGATTGATTCACCTAACTGAATACTGTTTGTAATCAATCTGGTCAATCCTCTTATTCTTATTATTGATGTTGTAACTGACAATGATTCATTGACATGTTTGATTAAGTCCTTGAGTCTAGTTATTGTCTCAGATATGTTAACTGTATCAGTTATAGTCTTTATGATTCCTCTTAATCTTATATTACCATCACTGATAGACAATGACTCTGTAAATGATCTAGCCCAACCCTTAGCAAATGACTCAGATACAGATATGCTTTCAGTTATTATCTTTCTGATTGTTCTTAATCTATCCCTAAATGCTAAGATGTTAACTGTCTCATTAACATGTTTGATTAAGTCCTTGAGTCTTGTAATTGATTCAGATACATTAACTGTATTGGTTATTACTCTATTCAATGAACGTAATGGAATTAACTCTGAAGATATATTAACTGTCTCAGATAGTAATTTGATTAATCCTCTAAGTCTAACTCTTGTTTCTGATACATTAAGTGTCTCAGATAATATTCTGCTTAAGTCTCTATACCACTTAAATGCATCTGAGGTTTGAACGGTATCTGTGACTGTCTTTATTACTCCTCTTGATCTTATTCTTGTTTCAGTTATACTAATTGATTCAGTTATGATTCTTCTGATTACTCTAAGTCTATCTCTAAATGCTAGTATGTTTACTGTCTCAGTTATGATTCTTCTAATATCTTTGAATCGTATAATTGATTCAGATACACTTACAGATTTTGTGATCACTCTACTTAATACTCTGTAAGGTAATAATGATTCTGCAACACTCATAGTGTTTGTTATTACTCTCTTGATTGACATTATCTTTGGTAATGTTTCAGATATACTGATTGATTCTGTCAATATTCTTCTCATTGTAAGTAATACAATGGCTTCTTTGTGTACTCTTTGGAATACATTAGACTGGAATATGTCTTGGAATACACCCAATATGTTAATTGAAATTGTCTCGTTAACACTCTTAGCCCAACCCTTGTAAATATTCTCAGATACAGATATTGTGTTATTAATTATCTTTCTGATGGTTCTTAACCTATCTCTAAATGCCAATATATTTACTGTCTCACTATATACTCTTTGTAATGCCCTTCGTGGGGTTAATGATACAGCAATCTGTATTGATTCATTAACATGTTTAGTGTGAGATTTAAGCCTGATTATTATCTCAGATATGTTTACAGTCTCAGATACAAGTTTTGTAAGTCCTCTAAGCCTACTGATTGATTCAGATGTACTAACTGAATGTGTTACTATTCTCATCAAATCTCTGAGTCTTGGTTTGGTAGTGGATATATTGACTGACTCTGTAAATGATCTACTCCAACTCTTGTAGAATGATTCGGATATTGATACACTCTTGTTTATGATTCTTGTAAGTTCTTTTAATACTATATTTCCATCAGATATACTTACACCTTCTGTAAATGCCCTTGTCCATTTCTTGTTAAATGCCTCTGCTACCTGAACAATTTCAGTTATTGTTCTAATGATAAATCTGTTTCTTACTCTAAATGCAAGCACATTAACTGTCTCATTGAGATGTCTTGTCAAATCTCTGAGTCTTGATATTGATTCTGATACAGATAATGTATCATCAATTATTCTAGCAAGTCCTCTAAGTGTTGGGACAGTTTCAGATACACTGACAGATTTGTTTATTGTTCTTCTCATTCCTCTTATTCTTACTACCTCTGAAACCTGTTGGAATACGTTGATTTGGAATACATCTGATTGGAATACGTTCTTTCCTATTCTTTCAACTTCATTCTTTACTCTTAACATTACATTGTATCTTAACAATGACTCTGCAACTTGAACAGTTGATGTAACAACTCTGTTAATGGTTCTGTACCATTTGAATGAATCTGAAGTTTGAACTGTCTCTGTGATAGTTCTAAATATTCCTCTTAATCTTGGTACTGTTTCAGATACATTAATAGAATTATTAATTATTTTTCTAATTGTTCTTAACCTATCTCTAAATGCTAAGATGTTAACTGTCTCAGATACTACCTTAAGTACGTCACCCAAATGTATCTGTGTTTCAGATATGCTTAATGTCTCATTGAATCTTCTTATCCAACTCTTGTAGAATCCTTCAGATACACTGACAGATTTTGTTACTGTTCTTTTTAATACCTGATATTTTACATAGTTATGTGCAATGTTTACTGTACTGTTTGCAACCTTTACAAATCCTAATGCCCTAGCCTGATTTTCAGATACAGATAACGTATTGTTTATAATTCTACCAAGTGAAATCATCTTAATTATGGTTTCACTGAATTGAACTGATTCATTTATTATCTTTTTAAGTGTTCTTAATCTGTCTCTAAATGCTAGTATGTTTACTGTCTCACTGTAAACTTTCTTCATTACACTTGATCTTACGAAAGATTCAACCACACTTACTGATTCTGTAAATGCTCTTTTTATCACCATTAACCTACTAAATGATTCAGATGTATTGACTGTCTCTGATCTTATTCTGGACAATACCATGTGTTTCTTAAATGAATCTGACACGCTTACTGTCTTATTAATTATTCTAGCAAGTCCTCTTATTCTAATTACTTCTTGCTGAGCATCTTGGAATATACTGTTCTGGAATATATTTGGTTGGAATACTCCTATTTTGTTTATGGCAACCGTATTGTTAACTATATGTGATCTTCCTCTTACATAATTTATTGCAGATGATATGTTAATTGTATTTGATATGACTTTTGTAATTGTTCTTAACCTGTCTCTAAATGCCAAAACATTGACTGTTTCATTATAAACCTTTCTTAATGACATTAATTTAACCTTTGATTCTACTGCCTGAACTGTGTTAGTTACTACTTTTTGCAATCCTTGTAGTTTCTTCAATGATTCATTTGTTCTTACTGTTTCAGTTACAGTTCTTATCTTGCTTAATAATGTAACAGCTTCTGATATTCTGCCTTGGAATACATCTGATTGGAATATGTTAGACTGGAATACTCTCTTTCCTATTGACACGGTATTACTGATTACTCTCGATATGCTTCTACCTATCTTGGTGTTTGTTGCTACCTGAACTGTGTCATTGAATACCTTCTTTAATCCTTTAATAAATGAAGTTCCAGTTGATACTTGTTCTGTTTCTACCAAAGATCTTAACAAAGTCATGTATTTTATCTTTGATTCTTCTGTGTTTACAGTCTCATTTAATGCCCTAGCAAGTCCTCGTAAAGTATTCTTTTGTTCTGTTGTTTGAACGTTATCTGATACAAGTTTAAGTATAGCCCTGAGCTTGCTTCTAAATGCCTGTATAGATATTGTATCATTTATAGTTCTAACTATTGAACTTAGTTTTACTTTTGATTCAGCAGTATTGATTGTCTCATTTACTATCTTTAATAATGTGGTAGGTACATCAAATACGTTGTTCTGGAATACATTTTTCTGGAATACGGGAGCACCCCATTCTTGCTGATATACGTTGTTTTGAAAAACATTCGATTGGAATACTTGTGCAATAACTGCCAAGTTTTACTACCTAGGGTATTTCAGTCCAAGTATTATTCGAGAGTAAATATTCTTTGTTAGTGTCAGTTTCGTAAAATATTGCACCATCTTGAACACCTAATGATTCTGTACCATCACTACCTAATGCTGTAATATTGGAATTAGCATTATAAGTTCCACTTGCTGTATACGAACCAACTATATTTATTTGGTTAGTTGAATTTGCCCATTTGTATACACCCTCTCGTCTATTAGGTGCTGTTCCTCCTCCAGAAGAAACTTGATCAACAACATGACCAATGAATAATTTTTCTTCTGATGCCAAATTTGATACATATATCACTCTAAATCCTACTTCCCCTGCATCTGTTGTAGCTGATTGATTAAGTATTCCTTCTGATCTTGATGTACCTGTTGAATTTGTCGAGCCATTTTGTGAAGAATTCCACGCATAATTACTTCCTGAATCTATTGTATTATACCCTACTCTAAAATAATCATTTAATGTTGTTGTAGCTTCTGTAAAATTTAAAATCATCATAAATTCAGATGATGTAAATGTTGAACTACTAAATGCTGATGTTCCATCTCCATCTTTTGATGTTGCTTTAACCCATACCATTAGTCAGCACCCCATACTTTAATTATTGAACCTGTATCATAACCACCTGTAGAAGTATTATCAATATCTATGTCAGTAATTTGTGCTGATGTGTTTGCCCACTTTGCCACACCTTCAACTCTAGCAGGTGCATTTCCTGCTCCTGCTGTGTTTTGAACTGCACCATTCCACATAATTAATTTTTCCTTTGATTCGTTATTAACTATAAATATATTCATAAATGAATTTGTTGTGATATTAGTTGTAGCACCATCAACAATAGGATAAAAAGCACTTTGAGATGTATCTGGATTATCTGAACCCCCATTTGCGTTCCACCTAACAGCGTAATTATTGCCTGAATCTGAATTAACTCTAAATCTTGTGTTATATGTTCCACTTGCTTTTAAAAATACTTGAATCCATAGGTATTTTTTAGCTGTAAATGTTCCACTACCTAAATTATCTCCTGCACTTGATAATTCTACACTAGATAATTCTTCCCAGAAATTGTCAGTATGAGTATCTGATGGATCCCAACCAAGTACAACCATTTCTGAACCACTATCATAATTGTTCCATACATTTACTTGTTGAATTGAACTTATAGGATCAGATGTGTTTGAATATTTAGCCACCATTTCAGCTCTATCTGGTGCATTACCTGAACCTGAAACATTTGAAGAATGACCTACTGAGTGAATAATACCTAATTTTTCCTTTGAAGTTAAACTGGCTACATTCATCCCTCCAAAAGATGGCTGAGAATTGGGTTGGAATCCAAAGCAATTTGTTTTAGTTTTATTTAAAATAGTTCCATCTGTACCACCATTATTATTATAACGACCTGAGTGTAAGTTAGCAGTTGTATCATTGTTAAATCTAAGACTATCTCCTTCTACCTGTGCTGATTGAAAGTTATTTACCAATACCATCAAATATTTTTTATTATCCAAACTTGCAACTTCATAAGTTTTTCCTCCACCACCGTATGTAGTTCTTCCAAGCAATTTCCAACCACCAACACTACCACTTGGTAACTGATACAATAATGAAGGTACGGCAGGTACGGCAGCAGCAGGTGTTATTTCAGAACCTAATACTGTAAGGTTTGAACCTGTACCCAATGTTCCTGTTGATGCATCATAAGCAACATCTGTAAACTGTCCTGATGTTACAGTATATTTAGATGCCATTTGAGCTCTTGGGGGTGGATTACCTGCTCCTGCTGTGTTTCTATTAACCATTTATCCAATACATCATTTTTCTTCTCCTACTACCTTACACCAATACCAAACTGTAAATCTATCATCATCATTACCTGTATCTCCATCTTGATTGAAATGATCTTGTGATGTTGCTGTTGTATCTGTACCACCTGAAAATTCACATCTGTCAGCATAGTTATTACCTGCATCATTGAAATGACCATTGACAGATAAGTTTGTACTTGGTGTTACCATGTGATGTAAGAATTGATTAGTTTCACTAGCTGTCATACCTGTAATAGCAATACCATTTCCTGCTGTTGCTGTTGTAATGATATATCTTCTAGCAGTAATACTGTGTCCGTTAATTTGACTTGTTGAACCCGACCACATATCCTGAGCCCAACTTGGTGCTGAACCTGTTTGGTTTCCTGTCCATTCTTCTACTAATACACCTGTTGGTGCTGTATCCCAATCAGTAGATGTAATATCAGATACTGTTCCTGCTGCATTTTTTTCTCTATATCTTGGAGAAGGAGATACATCATGTCCATGTTTTAATCTGTATAGGACTTCTCCTAATCCACTTGAACCAGCTTTACCCCATGCCATTAGTTAGAACCCCACACTTTGATAAAAGAACCTGATTGAATTTGACCACCACCTGCTCCTGATTCTTTTCTTATTTGAATACTTGTAATTTGATCACTTGTGTTTGCCCATTTACCTGCTGACTCTAACCTATTTGGTGCTGTTCCTGCACCTGATGATGAGTTTTCAGTTGTTTGTGCAATTACGAGTTTTTCTTTACTTGCATTATTAATGATAAATGCGTTCATGAAATATCCACCACCTGCTAAACTTGAATAATTCATAGCACATTTCCATGTATTTGTTCCTGCTGTACTATCTGAATTTCCATTACCTGAAAACCTAATTGCATAATTGTTAGCTGTATCTGAATTAAATTGCAAACCTGTTGAATATGGAGAAGCTTGTTTGACATAAGCTTGAACCCAAAGATATTTCTTTGCAGTTATTGTACCACTACTAAAAAAATCTGCTGATGATGATGTTGTTACAGCAGCTAACTGCTCCCAAAAGTTTGTAGTATGTGTATCATCAGGATCATATCCTAATACAACAACTTCTGAGCCACTTGCATAATCTCCACTTGCAGAATTATAATTTCTTATAACATCAATAACATTAGATGTATTTGTCCACTTTCCTGCGTTTTCAAATCTTGCAGGTGCATTACCTGCTCCAGATGCGTATTCATCAAC
>BCSF01000532.1_pt1 | contig 14531 bp, 11 predicted proteins | sample 1016431 | NCBI WGS metagenome assembly BCSF01 (sample SAMD00045685;SAMD00045686;SAMD00045687;SAMD00045688;SAMD00045689;SAMD00045690;SAMD00045691;SAMD00045692;SAMD00045684;SAMD00045690;SAMD00045691;SAMD00045692;SAMD00045684;SAMD00045685;SAMD00045686;SAMD00045687;SAMD00045688;SAMD00045689, study...
CTTCTGCTGCCGTGACCTTCTCCTGTTCTTTCTTTGACAGTTCGGTGTATTCAATTTCTTTTAACATATCTGCTAGTTTTTGTCGTAGGTCATCTTTTTCTTTTTGTGCCTCAGATAGAAGCGAAGAATAGTTGAGAGTGACTGATTCACCGGGAATTGGTACAGTCTGGAACTTGCCACGAATCTGTCCTAACATCTCTTTGCATAGTGCGAGAGCATAGTTTCGAATCCATTGCTTACCCATGGAGTTGATATTTTCATATGGAATGTTATCAAATGGTAGTGTGTTAATATTATTGACACCACCAACACCAGTATTGGCATCTCCACTTTCCCCCCAAGAGTTATCTGCTAATCTAAATCTAACCCAAATACGATCCAGATATCCTGCAAAGTTATCTTCTCCGCGAGGTGTTGGATACAGTCTTAATTTGTTATCTATAATCTCAAATGAATAGTGAGATGTTCTGGTATAGAGAGAATCTTCATACATGATTGCTTGAAGTTTGTTTTGCCAAGTTGGAACAATCTCGAATGTAGAGTCATCTGCATATTGACCGTAGGTTGAGTAATTACCAACAACGCCTATGCCACCATAGTAGCCATAGAAGCGCCACATTGCGATTGGAGAACGATAAAAAACTTTATCGATTATGACTCTGGAGTCTCCAACTTTTCCAGCATAAGGCACAGCGCCGCCAGTATCATCAACACCAGAGGCAGAAGAAGATGAGATAATTGATTGAAGATCATAATCTTGCTGGTTCTTGACGGTTGTAAATGAAGCAGAGTAGATTGGAGTAGTGCCACCAAAGCCAGCCATAGTCGCAACGGCATCACCAACGTTGTTTGCATAAGAAAGAGTAATCTTTGAATATTCTAAGTTTACTCCTGAGGGCCGCGAAACAGAATCACCAAGGTGATCGAAAGTGCCAGTTGCTTTTCCAAGAGCATCGGGAGGAATATTCTTTCCTTGATGCATGTTAAGAATGTAAGAGTATTCTAATACTGCTTCTTCATAAGCAGCATATACGTTTGCATCTGTAAGTTCAATATCAACAACATCGCCACCAAGTCTTTTGTATACAAAGTTTACTTGGAGAGCAGCGCCAGAGAGAAAGTTGTCAGAACTATTGTATACCCCAAAAGGAACTGCCGCCGCTACATCACCAGCCGTACCTGTTGATGAAAGAATAATTGCACTTGTTTGTGATATCGGTTGTAGATTGGTTGGCATTCATATAGCCTCCTATTCGTAGTAAATAGTGATAGGCAAAACAAAAACCCCCTGCCGAAGCAGGGGGCTTAGGTTTTAGAGTTGACTACCTATCAGGCGCCTGACTCACCTAGAAGGCCACGAACGATGACTAGACCGTACATATCTGGACGAACCATCTTCTTCGCGTAACGGGTCATAACGCCCTTACGTGGTACGAAGTCTTCAGGTCCGAAGATTGTGGGAGTAGTCTGTAGTGGGACGTAAGGCGCATAGACGTAGCCGCTTTCGAGGAAAGAGCCACCGCGACGACCAACTAGAATGACGTTGCGTAGGAAGTAAGGGTCAACGATGACATCAAACTTCTTGCTGAGTGAACCAACCTTAAGAGCGCCGATGGAACCCTTTTCGTCGGTGTGAGTGACGCTTGCGCGGAAGCCAGCGGTGAACTCAAGGATGTTGGCAACTTCAGGTCCGCAGACGACGAAGTTAGCACCACCACGTAGAGTCTTACGGTGGATCTGAGCGGAGACATCGTTGATAGTTTCAACGAGGGTCTCGTACCACTCACTAACGGTACCGGTGAAGTCGGGAGCCTTGGTGCTGGCGCCAATCTCGTTGCCGTTGGAATCAACGAAGAGACCGGGTGCGCGAGACCAGTAGCGGGTAGCAGCAGTAGCACCGTTTACAAGGTCAGCAAGGATTTCACGGTCAATCTCAAGAGCAATCTGCTCGGAGAGAAGTGAGGTGAGTTCGACTTCTGCGTCAAGGTTGTGGTAGGCGTTGAGATCCTGACCGAGTTCGGGGGTCCACTTAGCCTTGAGTTTCTTGGTCTGAGCGGTAACCGCGATAGAATCGACCTTGATGTCGATCTCGGGGATATCACCGTTGCCTTCAAGACCCCAAGGAGCAAGACCACGAACAGCACCAAGATCGGTGTTAGCACCAGACTGCATTCCATCACGCTGTGGGAATGAAGCAGTGATGTTTGCTGCCTCAGCAACTGCACCAGTGTCAATTTGACCAGAACTAGAGCCAGATGGGGCAGCGATGAACATTAAGAGTTCGTCTGCTGAAACAAGACCAGTAGCAACATCAGCGGAAGAAGCGCGACGGGTTAGGCGACGAACAGAGTTACCTTCAGTTGTTAGCCCAGAAATGCCAGTCTGGTTATTGAGAGAAGCCGCATTCAAAGTGAATGGGGAAGTATTCTCAAAGTCAGTGGTTTGTGAGTTCCAGACAGAGTTAGCAATTGCAAAAACTGCAACAGCGTAAGAAGTACCAGAACCAGACAGTGCAAGAAGATCTGGGTCATACTGGATTAGCTTACGTTGAGCATCGCTAATACTGTCTAAGTCGAATGCCTGAAGATCAAAGTTAGCTTGAGCAATTTCAAGAGAAGCAGTTGGGCTAGCGTAAGAATAGCCGCGAGCAGAAGTACGTGGACCAGATAGATCTTCTCCATTAGCACCCACAAGATCGACACCCCCAGTGACCTGAGAGCCAACCTGATCGGTACCGTAAATTGACTTAGCATCTTCGTTACCAAAGCGAGTACCAGTTCCAGCAACTCCACCGAGATCACCAGAGAAGGTGAAGTCGAGGAAGAAGATGAGACCAGAAGGAAGGCTCATGGGCTGAACGCTGACGAGATCGTTGGCGATAAAGCCAGCGAAAACGCGACGAACAATGGGGAATGCGACAGCAGCGAAGCCTTCGACATCGCCGGAGGACATGGTGTTTGCCTCACGGAGTAGTTCCTTGGCCTGATTCTCAAGGAGACGAGCCATGGAGTTGGCCTGACGCTCGGTGTCAAGACCTTCAAGAAGACCAGTTTTCTTCCACTTGGAGAGAAGAGCGTGGGACTCTGCACGCATATCACGGTTGACTACACCTTCGGTAAGTCGTTCAACAATACTAGACATTTGAATAAACCTCCTTTTTATATGTTATTCTATACCTGCTAGTTTACGCATTCTCGCTTGGAATGGATCAGCCTTGGGCTGTTCCTTACGAGAAGCACGGATAACGGAAGACGGACGGCTGATTGCTTCGCTTAGTGTTTGTGGTCTGCGCTTAGGTGCAGACGCCACTGTGCTTTGAAGTGTCTCGTGGATCGTCATTGCTTCCTCAACCGAACCAGCCTTAGAAATCGCTTCGACAATTCTTTCTTTTTGTCGCTCATTCAGGGAGGTATTTCTCAGCGTGCGGTTGGTGTAAAGGAGTCGTGCATTACTAAGATTTACATCCTGCACGTTTTCCTTAAGGGAGTTAACTACTTTTTGGTAGTTAGAAAGATTTTGTTTTAATTTCTTGTTTTCGAACACTAACTCTTCTTGAGCCTTCTTAAGTGCTTCGAGTTCTTCTGCAACTTCAGTGCTACGGCGGTGTGCCATTTGTAATTCCATCTGATGTTTCATATCTTCACCAGAGCGGCCAGCCAAACCAGAGAGCGTAGCACCCATATCTACTGTAAGTTTTTCCACAATTGCATCAAGAAGACCATCGGAGAGTTCTTCGTAAAGGCTTTCTTCCTCTTCGCCTTCTTCCATAACTTCGTCTTCTTCTTCTGCTTCCTCAAGGGTTTCATCTTCTTTATCAGTTGGATCGGAAAGCATGGCTTCAATCATTTCTACAATTGATTCTTCGTCAAGTTCTACTTCTTCTTCCATAGTTTCTTCTTCTGGCTCCTCGGCTTCGTCAAGAGTTTCACCATCTCTTTTACCGTGTGAGCAACCTGCTTCATCAATAGTTTCTTCGCCTTCTACTTCTTCACGAAGTTGCTTGAGGGCTTCTGCTAGTTCAGCAAAATCTATAGTAATCTCGGAAGCCTCTCCTTCGTTTACCCCATCAAGTTCAGCAACGTCTTCGGTGAAAGCATCTGGTACGCCTTCTGCTATTTCATCTTTTTCAACTTCTTCCTGCATAGCCCCTTCGGCTTCTGGGCTAGGCGCTTCAGCACCAAGGTTAAGACCACCTTCATCTCCACCGCCAAGTCCAAGGGCGGCTTCTAATTCATCTTGTTCTAAAAGTCGACTAAGTGTAGATTTAACTTCTTCTGAATACTTGTCGATAATGGTGGCTTCCGCATTTTTCATTGCGGCTTCTTTCAACGCCTTGGCGTCTACAATTGCTTGCTCTAATAATGAGGACATAAACAAAAACTCCTATAACAATAGTTTTTCATTTTAAATAGTGTATAAAAAAAAGAAAAGAACTGTTTTCTTAAAATACTCTCGTTATGTTATAGTGCAAAATTATGTGTAAAGGGCAGCATCTTTATAGAAAACCTTTGCTGGTCTCCTGCGGTAATCGTTGTCGTACCACTTCCGGGGCCAATACCTACCATTAAATATTGATTTACGGTAGAAGCAAGAACTTCGTTATTTATTTTAGATGCAGACCTAGCGGAGTTCGCTATATCTGTTGGCTCGATTGCTGCTATAACACCGCCAGCCATCGCTCTTGCGCCGCGATGAATTATACCAGTTAGTCTTTCGTTGTTGGCGTTTGCTGCATTAACAGCCTGTAGGTTTTCCGTCCAAACGCCAAATTTGGGGTTTGCTGATACATCTTGTCTTAAAACCCCACCGGAGCCATCTATGGTTGATGCTGCCGTGCTTGTTGGATCGGTACAAATACCAAAAACTATTTGGTGGTTGAAGTCTAGAACAGTTGAGTCTAATCTGCCAAGAAGATGACATGAGGTAATATCGTCAGAAGTTACTTGATTTCCATCTATTTTTAATAATTTGTACCATCTAGGAGAACGGTGTGTTGTGCCGACAGTCCACGGATAATCATTACTTCCTGCTGCTAGTGTATTCCAAGTCACTGTGTTGTAGCCACTAGAATAACTGACACTATCTAATAGACTGTCTGGATCTTCCAAAGTCCAACTACCGTCAGTCAAGTCTATAAGATCGCTCGATAAATCATATCGAGATGCATCTTTTAAAATCCAATCATTATTTTCTAAAACTACTCTTCCCATCAGTTAGTTCCTATAATATAAAAATTAGAGACACCATCGGAAACTATAGTTGCTGAACCGTTATCAGTTGTAATCTTTAGACTAGCACCAGAAACACCATCTAGTTGTTGGGTTCCTGATACTTCTACCACAATGTTGTTTACAGATGCAGAGCCGGCTATATCCTTAAATACTAAACGTTGACCTGCTGTGTATGAGTTTGCAGCAAGAAGAGAGCCAGTGACCACAGAACCAGAAGTGTTTACACCCAAAACATCATAAGAAGAGGAGATGGTAAAACTTGATGAAAATATTGTGAAAGAGGTTGATGAACCACCAGAAATTCCTGTTAGGTTGCTTCCGTCTCCATAAAAAACAGAAGCAGAAACATGAGTGGATGCTGTTATATTTGTAGTAGTAAGGGTGTTAGTGGTATCATTGAAAGTAAGATTTGGGCTTGCACCTAAATCACCAGCGTCATTATATTGTATTTGCGTATTTAAACCAGCAACAACTGGGACTGTTAGTTTTCCATTAACATAGTTGTAGAGACCAAGGGCAGTTGCTTTTTTGTTTCCACTCTGATCTACAATAAAAATATCGGCATCACTTAGGACAGCGGCGTTAGAAAGGGTGCTTGGATATATTTTTAATCCACCTACAGCAACTTGCAAACCAGAATTGGTATCCAAGTTTAATTCTAAATTGCCTGCCAAATCACGTAAACCGGCTCCCAAATTTAAACTTGAAGGGCCTATATTTGTTAATGAGTTGCCATCGCCTTGAAAGGCGGAAGCAGAAACATTTACAGAAGCAGTTAAATCGCCCGTAATTGTCAAAGAAGAACCGTTAAAAGTGAGGTTTGCTTCGCCTTGTACGGTGTCGGCATCAACCGAAGTGATCAATCGATTGTCGCCAGAATCATTATAATTCTGTATTGCGCCACCTACACCTGATAAACCAGAGCCGTCGCCATAATAAACCGAGGCAGACAAACCAGCAGAAGCGGTTATCATATCCGAAAAAGTTTTGACACCACCAATCGTCTGATCTCTATGATCATCTACCATATCTTCAATAGTGCCTAAATTAGCACCACTGAACTCTACATCATCTTTAAGGATGTTATACGCCATAAATAATCCTCTACTTTTCTATAAGTAGTCTAAATAAATCTTATTTTTTCAAATGCTTTGCTAGCGCATTTTCGATTAATTCTACATACCCATTAATGTTTTTTGGGTTGTCTGGGTGGAACTCCCAAAGTTTTTCTCTATCTTTTTCTCTCAATTCTAAAAAGTTATCTTTATGGGTCTCAATAGCAAGTTCTAATTGACGGGAGCCTTCTCTTGCATCCCACTCTGGATAGTAATAGCCATGCTCTTTGAAGAATTCTGAATTGTGTACGATAGGTGTTCCAAAATACATTGCTTCAAGTTGTAGATAATTTAGACCATTCATCCAATGGTGGCTGACAATGGTACCTGCAAACTCTTTGTGAAGAGCCCATACCAATTTATATCTACCTTCAAAAGATATCTTTCTATCTTTCTTTATGTTTAGTTTTGAAAGCATAGTAGTAAACGTCTTATGCTTTGCAAGTTTTAGAGAACCAAAGTTATATACATCACCAACTAGTTCTGGCTTTCTGTTGTAAAGATCTTCGACAATAATGCAAGGAATCATACAAGACTTTACAATATTAAGGTTAGGCTCAAAGAAAGAAATGTTCTTTATGTTTGTGGAAGGCTTAAAAAATGGATCAGCCTTGTGGGTTATATAAGCATTGGTGACGACATCAGGGCTCCAAATATATGGGCACACATGCATCTCAGTCTTTTCTAGAATCTCCAAAGCAGGAATGGAAAATTCAAAATGCGGAGAGCACCAAATCTCATGAATATCTTTCTTTCCAATACCAGAGTTATCTGGCTTGAACAACATGTTCTCTACATCAATCAGTAATCTATTTCCATATTGAACACCAATCCGAACCCCGCCTGCATCTATTAAAGATTGTGCTGTTTTGTTTTCAAGAGCAAAAGCGCATTCCATAACCATATCGTAATCTTTGATATTGTCTGCTGTCAATGGTAAAATATCCTGAGTGATTAGTTTCTTACCTGCATGTTTGCTTGATTCTGAAACTAGGTTCACATCGTATCCGGCACCTTTTAGTAATCTGTAAAGAAACCAAACATTCTGATTCAACCCGTTGCCAAATAGGTTTTCATCGCACTTGGTTGTAATTCCTATCTTTACATTTTTAGTTGCTTTCATACTTTTTGTTCTCCATTATAAGCACTCGTAAATAGTATCACGATTACGTTTGAGAGTTCATCAAAAGAAAAAGGGGGCACCCCCGAAGAGATGCCCCCAGCAACTAAACTAAACGGTGATCAGAAGATGTACCATTCGTCGGTAGCGCTATCGTAAACGCACTTGACAGCAATGTTAGGAACGTCGAGGGCAATACTAGACTGACCGTCGATGTTGTTACCGTTGCCAGCGATGGTAAGTTGTGCATCTACGCCATCGAAGTTCTTGAAGTAGAACACCATGTCGTTGGTTGGTGAAGCAGGAAGGGTGAAGGTGAGGTTATCCGCACCTGCAACCCTTTTCTATCGTCTAGCATCGTCGTCTTCGTTCTTCATTGTCTTTGTGTGTGTCTTCTTCCAGCTACCTGTGTGTTGTTTTTGAAGAGAATCATCAGCGGACTGACGGACTGATTCTTCGGTGCTAACACGGCCTTCAATTGAACCGTCAACATCAGTAAGAGATGCATCAGCGGAAGCGCGAACGCTTTCTTCGGTCTGAAGTCTTGACTGAAGTGAGTTATCAACAGAAAGTCTAGTGCTCTCTTCTGCAACGAGGCGGGTTTCAAGTGAACCATCAACAACTGCAAGTGACTGAACATCAGCAAGCCTGATTGATTCTTCGGTGCTTAGGCGTGTGGGAAGGGAACCATCTCCTGCTGCACGAACAGATTCTTCGCCACTGATGCGTGCTTCAAGAGAGTTGTCAACAACTTCAAGTGAATCATCACCAGCAATACGATCGGAAACTTCGTCAGCAATTTCGGCATCGACAGAAGTGATTGCACTTGCGCGAGTAGACTCTTCGGTGCTGAGGCGGGTGGTAAGTGAACCATCGCCAGCGACACGAGCGTCTTCTTCGTTGCTTAGACGGACCTCAATAGAGCCGTCGGCAGCGCCACGAATGCTTTCTTCAGTAGAAACACGAAGATCGAGGGAAGCCTGATCTGCGTCCTGCTCTGAATCTAGTGCGGAGATGCGGGTGTCAATTGAGCCATCAGCAGCAACGCGAGCAGATTCTTCGGTAGAAAGTCGAGTGGTAAGAGAAGTGTCAGCGTTTGCACGCGCAGTTTCTTCGTTACCAATACGAGTGTTGATAGAAGCCTCATCAGCCTCATGCATAGCAACAATGGAAGCATCAGCAGAGTTTCTGACAGATTCTTCGGTGCTAACACGAGATTCGATTGAGCCGTCAACATCAGTGAGGGAAGCATCGGCAGAAGCACGAACACTTTCTTCGGTCTGAAGTCTAGCCTGTAGAGAGTTGTCAACTGAAAGTCTGGTGCTCTCTTCAGCAACAAGTCGAGTTTCGATGGAACCATCTACAACTGCGAGTGATGCATCAGCAGAGGCACGAACAGACTCTTCGGTCTGTACTCTTGCCTGAAGTGAGTTGTCGACAGAAAGTCTGGTACTTTCTTCAGCAACGAGGCGTGATTCAATAGAACCATCAACGTCGGTGAGGGAAGCATCAGCAGAGTTTCTAACAGACTCTTCAGTGCTAAGGCGGGTCTCAAGAGAACCGTCAACGAGAGCAAGAGAGGCGTCAGCAGAAGCACGAACGCTTTCTTCGTTGCTTACGCGAGTGGTGAGAGAAGCATCACCATCGGCACGGGCAGTTTCTTCGGTAGAAACGCGAAGGTCGATAGAAGCCTGATCAGCGTCCTGTTCTGAATCAAGTGCAGAAACACGAGCGTCGATAGAAGCAACATCAGCAACTTCCTGTGATTCGGCAGTGCTGAGGCGAACCTCAATAGAACCGTCGACAACAGCAAGAGAAGCATCGGCAGAAGCACGAATGCTTTCTTCACCAGAGAGACGAAGATCGAGGGAAGCCTGATCTGCATCCTGTTCTGAGTCAAGAGCGGAAACGCGAGAATCGAGTGATGCAACGTCTGCTGCTTCCTGAGATTCTGCGGTGCTGATACGGGTCTCAAGAGAGCCGTCAATGACAGCAAGAGAAGCATCAGCGGAAGCGCGGACGCTTTCCTCGGTGGAGACGCGAACGTCAAGAGAAGCCTGATCTGCATCCTGCTCTGAGTCTAGGGCAGAAACGCGGGCATCGATAGATGCTACGTCGGCTGCTTCCTGAGATTCAGCGGTTGAGATACGAGTATCGATAGAACCGTGTGCAAGATCGTTAGAGGCCATTTCGGAAGCGCGAACGCTTTCTTCGTCTGAAAGACGAGTCTCAAGAGAAGCATCAGCCGCACCACGGATGCTTTCTTCGCCAGAAAGGCGAAGGTCAAGAGAAGCCTGATCGGCGTCCTGCTCAGAATCTAGAGCAGAAATGCGAGTGTCGAGAGAGAGTACATCAGCAGCCTCTTCGTCTTCTGCAAGAGAGAGACGAGTCTCAACGGAAGTAATGCCAAGGTGATCTTGGAAATCCTGATGGATATCCTCACCGTTAGCACCAGTACCAGCAACACGAAGTACACCAGAACCGGAGATTTCAAGACCACCACCCTTCCAGAGTGGGTCCTGAGTGCCCTTTGCGGGAACGAAACCATTAGACATATAAAATCCTCCTATAAATGTCTGAAAAATAAACGGGTATAAACCCGCCTACTCCCCATAAATAGGGTTATCAAGTAATAGAAGAAATCAGAAAATAAAGAATTTATTAGAGCCGTTGCAATAAAGCCGAATAGATGAGTAAGGTACTTCTAAAATTGCTGTATTTGAGTTATTTATTTTTTGAGATCCTGACGCTGAAATTGTTATGTTATTACTGAAAGCAGAGCCACCTTCGTCTTTTACGACAAATGTTTGTCCGTCTGAAAGCGTGCTCGCATCTGGCAATGAAACGGTTACGGGATTACTCGTACTATCAACTCCAATAATATAATTTGACTTTTGAACTGTATAATTAGAAGTAGTGGAAACTCTATTGAATACCATTCCAGTGTTAATCGAAGTCACCTTATTTAATATATCTACATCAAACTGTTCTGTAGACGAAGACATAACCGAAAATGAGCCAGTGCGAATATGTGTATCGTCGTTGCTATCTCCAAACTTGGTAGAACCAGATGCATCCACCTCAATAATATCAGTGTGAATTATATCAAATGTATGTGCTGTAATATTACCGGAGATAACAAGATTACCACTTAACGTTAACTGGTCATTAGTTGGGTTAAAAATTAGTTTATTAGAGCCAGTTAAGGTATTGCTATTATCTTCAAATTGTATAGAATATTGAGGACCATTTGCGGGAGGAAGACTTTTATAAATATTACCACTTTGATCTATGGTGAGGACACTAGAACTTTCTACATTTGTAATATTGACCACACCTGTCAACTGTAGAGAAGAGGCAGTTAATAAGCCTGCTAAATATAGACTTGAGTTGGATGGGTCATATATTAAGCCACCTGAGCCAGAAATACCACCGGAACCAGTATGAAACTGTAAAGAATGAACTGGACCCTGCGCGGTAGCCTCGCCACTACTACCTTCAACTGAAGAAGTTAAAACCACATTGTTGTTAGAATCGATTGCCAGATAAGAACTGATACTAGCAGAGCCATTTTGTATATTTGTTAACTGCAAAGCAGAAGCAGTGACAGGTGCATTAACATAAAGCCTGTTGCCATTGAAACGCAAGTTTGGCTCACCAACAAGGCTTTGTTCTTGGTTTCCAAGAGTAACCACGTAATCGTTAATGTCGTTTGCTACAACACGAGCCACATTTGTTATATGAGTTCCATCGCCATGAAACTCGCCCATGACCATGTTATTAAACTCCGACTCTCCGTCAACATTATTATCTTTAAAGACAACTGTTTGGTTCGCGACTACTGTTCCTGAAAGGGCGTTATAAGCCATAGCATTGCTCCTTTACTTTAGATCACGAACCAATTTGAACCATTGGAGTAAAGCCCAATAGCAGGATTAGAGCCTGATAACTCATAGAAACCATCGTTATCTATGTTTTCTCCAGAGGAAGCAGAGATAGTTAGGGTACCGGTTCTACTGGGAGATTCATCCTTAATCATCAAAACTGCACCAGCACCAGCAACAGAAGCAGAATGCACTCTGAATTCCAAATCACCAGAACCACCAAAACCAATTATATAGTTTTCGTTAGAAGATGTAAACCCGGAACTTGTTAAATAACGGTAGGCGACCCTAAAGCCAGCAGTAACTGACTGACTAGAGTAAACATCAACTTTAAAAACTGGGGCACTAGCAGAGGGTCCAACAAAAAGAGAACCAGTCATTTGGTGGGTATCGTCGTCTGTGTTGCCAAATATGGTAGAACCTGAGATTACTTCAGTTTCATCTACAATGAAAGAACTTGCCGTAACGGTTCCATTAATCTCGATGTCTCCATCAAGAGTAACTTTGTTGTTTGCTATATCATATATAAATGTAGCAGACGCAGTTACATTAGAGCCAGAAACATACCTGATGCCCATATCAGCACCAAGGTTAGAATCATTACAGTTAACGTATGCCCATCCAAATTGAGCCATCTATCAACCCACCCCGGAAGAGCCTGACCAGCTTGGCCCGCTATCGGTTGTAGTACGAGAAGCCGGAATAGATGTTAGACCAGCAACCACACCGCACTGAGAAGACCCGGAGAGCCAAACTTGTGAGACTTTTAGCTCATAAACTTCGCTCTTGCCGTAGCCAGTAGAACCAGAGGCATCAACAATTAGAAAATTAGTTCCCTCAACCCCTGCCTGTGAAAATCCCACTTTTACAGGAGTAGCACCAGCATTGATTACTTGAAACCATCGAGTTACATAAGGAAACTCAACTTTTACTGCTATGCCAGCATTTATAGACCCAGTTGCAAATGGCTGTCCCGAAACCTGATATGCAGGCACATGGTTTAGTCCCACATTCGCTTGGTAGGACTTGATAAAGTTAGACATAAGAAACCTCCGTTTTTACATAGTCGTAATAAATAGTCTTAACTATTTCTTTCGCGGCGTGCTTCTTTTGCCTTTTGCTTTGCAACCTCACGTCGTTGCCTACGAATTGCTGCTTGTTTTGCGTGTCGCTTAACATCGGAAGGTTTCTTGAAATATCTTCTATCTCTTACCTGTTCGATGATCTTTTCTTTCTTGCATTTCTTAATGAATCTGCGAATCATCTTTTCGTGGTTGCCTCTGCATTCTGCTGCATTGACGACAACATTAGCACCCTTGCGTCTACTCATTGTTATTCCTATTTAATTGCTTGCCAAATCTTGCCTGCATTTCCCATTAGAGAACTAATGTCTACTCCTGCATCATCGGGGTCATCTCCAAGAACGCTTGGTGTGTGTGATGCTCCTGCGGTGCCTCCCTGTCTGATAGGTTCTGTACCTTCAAACAAATCAACTCCGTTGTAAGCGTCTCCACCAATAGCGTCTAATAACTTTCTACGATGCTCTTGTAGTTTCTTTTTAGCCTCTCGGGACTTGCGCTTCATCTGCAAGTCTTCATTAAATAGGTTCTCGTTCTTTTTCTTTGGTTTGTTCTCGACAATTGGCTGTTTGGCTAAACCAGCAGTTACTTGTGAGACGACCTCTGTAAGCAAGCCTTCTTCTATAAGAACTTCTTGAATACATTCTTTTACGACTGGCTTGATTAGTTTTTTGAGTTGTGTCTTGTTCATTTAATTCCCGCTATTGTTTTCCATCTTAACATAAGAGATTCTTCTAGTTTAGTAGGGGGCTCATATTCATCAAGTCCTCTAATGTAAGAATCTATTTTATCTCTAAGTTTCTCATCATCCGAACCTACTTTAACTTTTAACAAACCTTCTATTGCTTTCTCAATGTTATAAACAGTTCTATCTATTAGTTTCCCACTGGGATTCATTGATTTTCCTTTTTTCCCGTGTTCATAGGCTTCTGGGTCTTTTGCGTTTTTAATTGGAGGCGCCGTTTTTTTCTTGCGCTTGGGTGATGGCTTTGGAGTTTCGTCCTTCCCTCCTTTCTCTCCTGCTGGCTCGGGATTGGTTTGTGATAATAAAAATTCTTTTACAGGTTCAACTACCTTTTTAAAAATATTTAATGCATTTTTAAATGTCATATCGTCTTCGGCATTTTTCATTCTTTTAATGTAAAAATCAATATATTCTATTTTTGTTTTATTTGTATCGTATTTATTTTCGAGTTTGTTTACAAGATATCCAATCTCATCAGAAAATAATAAATCTGCCGAATTTTGTTCATTTTTCAATTGTTTTTCTGCTAATTTTCCTGTTTCTCTATATCCAATACTATTTGAACCAAAGCCAACAGCTTCGTCATTTACTGCTGAATCCTTGTCTGAATTAACACCAACTGCCATATCATTATCACTTGAAGCAACAAGTTTAAATTCTGCGTACCATTTACCTTGAGAAACCCCTATAGTAGATTCTGCTCCAAATTTACCAGCATTAGATATATCTATTGTTAAATTACCATCAGAAAAATTTGGTGCATCATTGACAGATGCTAAAGGATTTAATGTTGCAAAGTTATTAGTACAAGTATCTGTAGATTGGTCAACTGCTGTAAGGTTATTAACTGTGAAGTTATTTCCATTACCAGATACATCTGCACCTAGACTACCAGAGTTTTCAAAGTCTAAATAAAATCCATTTGTGCCAAAGGTTAAACCAGATACATCTATTGGTTTCCATATTCCACTATCTTCGTCAAATTCTCCAAAACTAGTTTCATCTAAAGCTGTTCCATCTACATAAACAAATTCCGAAATATATCCATCTAAGTTTTGAGCTAAACTTGTAGAATTTGTTGCACCTATACAAAAAAGATGACTTGCATCAAAAATATCTGTGTTAAGAGTTACATTAGTGTTTTGAGGAAATGAACTAGAAGCTTGTAAGTCTCCATTAACATATAAGTTTATTCTATCTACTGCTGTTCCTAATGTACTATCTAAAGAAAAAATTAAATGATACCATGCAGATTCATCTCTATATTTTCTTCCTGTTGTTAGTCCACTACCATTAGTTCCAGCATCAACATACCAAGCTATTGTATCGGAAATTGTATATAAGCCTAAATCATTAC
>BCSF01000533.1_pt1 | contig 14522 bp, 18 predicted proteins | sample 1016431 | NCBI WGS metagenome assembly BCSF01 (sample SAMD00045685;SAMD00045686;SAMD00045687;SAMD00045688;SAMD00045689;SAMD00045690;SAMD00045691;SAMD00045692;SAMD00045684;SAMD00045690;SAMD00045691;SAMD00045692;SAMD00045684;SAMD00045685;SAMD00045686;SAMD00045687;SAMD00045688;SAMD00045689, study...
TGATGAAACTGAACGTGCAAACCGTACAATTCAAAATTTAGGCAATAACGGATTAGTAAGTCTTTTCTGCAGGGGACAACCAACAATACATCCACTAATTTCGCTAACCTTAAAATTAGAAGAAAAAATATTAAAGCTATACCAAGCATTAGGATTAACACCTTTAAGTCGCCAGATCTGAGGTCTTTGTGTTTACGCCAATGCAAGTTGTTTTAAACAGCTTCAACAGTTGTTACAAGAAGATGAAGAAAAAGAATTAATAGATCCACGTCTATTAGTTTTAGAAGAAGAATAGGTAGATATGAAAGGTGCGAATAATGGCAGGTGCAGTTCAATATATATTGATGTGTGAACAATGTTATGATTTGTTTTATGATCCAGACGGAAGCAAGATAATTTGCAAAATGTGTACTAATGACCAATAAAAAAATCAAACACGTTAATTTATGTTGCAAGTGTAGTTTGCATTGTAATTGTAAAGAAAACGAAAATGATTAGCTTACCAGAAACAAAAGGTGCAAGAGTAGTTAAGTTTATAGAGAAGTTTTGCGTACACGGCGAGGGCGATTTTTACGGCGAACCGTTTAAACTAGATGATTGGCAAAAAGCAATTATATACGATCTATATGAAGTACAAGATAATGGCGAAAGAAAATATAGAGAAGCGTTAATTGGATTACCAAAAGGTAACGGTAAAACAGCTTTAGCAGCTGCAATAGGAATGTATGAATTACTTGGTAGTGGCGTCACTTCCCCACTTGTTGCCGTAGCTGCTGCAAGTTATGAACAAGCAAACCTAGTATTTGGAACTATGAAAACTATGTGTACTGAAAGTATCTTTTTACGTGATATGGTTGAAACTTTTGAAAATGAAATACAAGTAAAGAACGCACCGGGTAGAGCATTTAGAGTTGCAGCAAAAGCAGGAACAGCAGACGGTGGACGTAACAGTTGCTTTATAGCTGATGAAATACACGAATGGAATAATATTAACTTAGAACGTGTACATTACGTATTATCAAACAACACAGCAAAACGTAAAGACGGTTTAGTGCTAAACATTACAACAGCAGGACACGATTTAGATAGTATGGCAGGTCGTATGTATCAACGTGGTTTATTAAAAGAAGCAGGAAAACAAAAAGATCCAGAGTTTTATTTTAAATGGATTGGTGCAAACGATACAGACAATCCAAAAGATGAAAAAATTTGGGAAAAAGTAAACCCGGCTATACCTAATGATTGGTGGCCAATAGAAAACCTAAGACGTAGAATGAAGTCATTACCAATAAACGAATTTCAACGTTACCACCTAAATCAATGGACGAGAACAGATCAAGAAAGTTGGATTGAAATAGAACAATGGTTAGCGTGTGAAGATACAGAAATGAAACTTAGTCCAGATAGACCGTTGTTTGTTGGTATTGATATGGCACTTAGACACGATAGCGTTGCCATAGTGTACGGACAAAAAGATGAAAACGACGTAATTTATACACAAGCAAAGATATGGCTACCACAAGATGAAAACTTTATGGATTACCAAGAAATAGAAGCATTTGTTGTTAGTTTAATGAAACAGTATAAAGTACAAGAAGTTGCTTATGATCCGGCATTTTTTGAACGGTCAGCACAAGTATTGTTAGACCGGGGTGTACCAATGGTAAACTTCCCACAAACACACAGCAGAATGATACCGGCGTGTGGTAATGCTTATGATTTAATTTCTAACGCTAGAATACGACATAACGGCGATCCAACGTTTACAGACCAAGTAATGTCAGCAGCACAAAGGGTAACGGATATGGGTTGGCGTTTATCTAAAGGTAGATCAAAAAGAAAAATAGATAGTTGCATTGCAATGGTAATTATGCTTGATCGTATAACTGCACCAGATCCTTTAGATGATGAACCAGAAGTTGCTATTATAAACTTATGATTAACTATATAACAACAATGCTTGAAGTACTCGGTGCAGGTCTTATAATTTATGGTGTATATACACTAAATACATCACTTGCTTACATAGTGGCAGGTGCGTTTATGATATTAGGAAGTTATTTAACAATTAGATGAGTTTATTTAAAAAAGCAGAAAACAGGGACGCAGCTTTAGGCAATTTAAGCGATTTATTAGCGTTACGTGAGGGTGGTCTGTACAACTATACAGGCGAAAAAGTAAACGAAATGTCTGCATTAGGTATATCAGCAGTATTTTCAGCTATATCACTTATTGCAGATAGTATTTCATTACTACCGTTAAAAACATTACGATACGATAGTGCAAAGACAATATTTACAGATAAACCAAAGTTTTTAGAAACACCAAACCCTAACCAAACAATGTTTCAAGTTATACACGAAATCATTACATCAATGGCAATGCACGGAAATGCTTTCTTACTTGTAGATAAAGACCGACAAGGGCGACCAGTAGCAATAACACCAGTACACCCAGAGAAAGTAAAAGTAGAAATGGAAAATGGTCAAAAAGTTTTTATGCTTATGGGCAACAAAGGTAAGTATGAAAGAAAAATTACACAGAACAATATGTTACATTTTATTTGGTATTCATATCCCGGTCAACTTGTAGGGATAAGTCCACTAAGAACACAATCAAACACATACGGTTTAGCTTTAGCAATGGAAAGACACATTGCACAGTTTTATGGTCAAGGTGGTACACCAAGCAGCGTTTTAGAAACAGATAGAGATTTAACAGCTGAACAAGCTAACGTACTTAAAGAAACTTGGTTAGGCAATCATAATAGAAATAGAAAACCAGCAGTTCTTACAGGTGGGTTAAAATGGAAAGCAATAAGTGCTTCGGCAGGGGACGAACTTATAAAAGCACGTGAACAAGTTGTAAACGAAATTGCAAGGGTATTTAGAGTACCGGCACATTTATTGCTATCTAAAGACGGATCAAACGTTTATTCAAACATTGAAAGTAATGGACTTGCATTTGTAAGGCATACACTACTTCCGTGGATTAGACGCATAGAGGACGGTTTTTCAACACTTATACCGGGTAAACAGTTTGTAAGGTTAGACACAGATGAATATGCACGTGGCGATCAACTAAGTAGGGTTAGAGGTTTTCAAGTTGCTATATCATCTGGTGTAATGACACCAAACGAAGCAAGGGCAAAAATGGAACTAGAACCTTATGAGGGTGGCGACAAGTTTTATATAGGTTTACAAGGTGCTTTAGTTGATCCAACATTAGAACCACAAGGTACAGACCAACACGATCCTACAAACGAACTACCAAATGATTAGCGAAGCGAAAGCATTGAACAATTCAACACCAGTAAAAGTAATTGATAGTGTTAATTTTGAACAAGAAGTATATTTACATAACGAACACGGTTCTGCTGTTTATCTAGGTGGTTCAGATGTAACTACAGGAACAGGTTATGAACTAGCCAATAATGAAAATGTAACAATGAAAATACCACAAGACAATGAATTGTACGGTATTACTGGAAGTGGTACAGGTAATTTACACGTAGTAAGGCCAAACTAATGCCATACGAAATACAAATGGATAATAAAGAGTGCGAGGGACACGCCGTTGTAAAACTTGATGACGGTTTTATAATGGGTTGTCATAAAACACACGAAGAAGCTGAAAAACAGCTACAAGCAATATTGATTAATGAAGCTAAACAAAAAGAAGAAAAATCAATAGATCAAGATTTAGAAAAAAGGGAAGTAGATAGAAAGCCACCAAAGTTTATGCAAACTAATGCACAACGTGGTTTAGATAATTTAAACAAAGCAGGGGACGGACTTACAGATAAAACTAAACGTGAAGCACGTTCTATGGCTAATGGCGAAGATGTAAGCATAGATAAGATAGTAAGAATGGGTGCGTGGCATAAAAGACATTTATCAGACCTAGATCGTGAAAAATCAAATCCTAATGATCCAGACACTTGGAGAGCTTCGGACGTGGCATTTTTGTTGTGGGGTTCTAATCCTTGGACTAATCCTACACAAGCCGGGGATTGGGCAGATAGAAAAGTTGCACAGCTAATTAGTGAGGGTGCATTAGAACCTAGAGCAAAAAAAGAAACAAGTATCAAAGCTAAGAAAGAGAAAAAAAAGAGGTACAAGCTAATGGATAAAATAGATAAGGCAGTTGCTATATCACAAACAATAGATATGCAAAAACGCAACACTATTCTTAAAGAAATGGATAGACAAACCGAAAATAGAAGTTTTACATTTTCAGCAGTAGAACAACGTAATGATGATGATAAAGACACATTGTTGTTTACTGGTTATGCTTCTGTATTTAACAAAGGTTACGGCGTAAGAGATCAAAGAGGACAATACACCGAAACAATTAAACCGGGTGCTTTTAAGAAAACATTAAAAGAACAAGATGACGTAAGGTTTTTAGTAAATCACGACGGTATACCATTGGCTAGAACATCAAGTGGTACATTAGAATTAGAAGAAGATGATTACGGATTGTTTGTAAAAGCAGAACTTGATCCGTCAAATCCAACAGTTGCAGAAATAGCTAGTGCAATGAAACGTGGCGATCTAAATGAAATGTCTTTTGCATTTGCAGCTATTCGTGATGATTTTGACGCAAGAGAAGAAAACAGGGAAGTTACAGAAGCTAGATTATTTGATGTATCAGTTGTAACCTACCCGGCTAATCCTTGGGCAGGTGCAAAACTTAGAGGTGTTGAACTTGATAACCTACACAAAGAATTAGTAGAAGCAAGAAATGGCGAACAAGCCACAGAAGTTTTAGAAAGTTTTATTAATAAAGTTGCTGAAAGTGACGACGTTGATAAAAAGCGTAGTAATCCTAAAGTAGAGTTGTTAAAAATGCAACTTGAAAGGGATAACATACGCAAATAAGACGTAACGCCGTAATTAAAGCCGTGTATCACACTTATTAATTACACCTTACGCAGAAGTATAAAAACAAGACACAAAGGAAAAACATTGCAAAAATTAAAAGAAGCTAGAGATAGCAAAGTTGCAGAACTTGACGGTCTAGTTGAAGAACTTGAAACATTAGAAGCAGGGGAAACATTTGACACTAAATTTGATAGGTCAAAAGAACTTCACGCTGAAATCAAGGACTTAAACATAAAATTAGACGAAGCAAGAGAAGCAGCTGAAACTTTGAAAGCAGTAAAAGAAAGCAGAAATGCTCTTGGTGTTGAGGACGAGGACTTAGGCGATAAAGAAGCAGTAGTAGAAGTGAACGAGCCAAATTTGTATAGAGAGGGTGGCGATCACTCTTTCATATCAGACGCTTGGGCAGCTAGAAGCGGCGACTTTAAAGCACAAGAAAGACTTAACAAACACCAAGATTTTGAAGCTAGAGATGTTGGAACTGGGGCTTTTACAGGATTAGTCGTACCACAATATTTAGTGGACGAATACGCACCAATCGCAAGAGCAGGTTCACCATTTTATAACGCCGTTCCTAAAAAGGACTTACCGGCGTTTGGTAACAAAATTGAAATATCCAGAATAACAACTGGATCACAAGCAGCAGAACAAGCAACAGAAAATAGTGCAGTTCAAGAAACAAATATGGACGACACCTTATTGACAGTTAATGTTGATACTATTGCAGGACAGCAAGACGTATCAAGACAAGCACTTGAAAGAGGTGGACAACCGGGTTTCTCATTGGAAAACATTATCTTCCAAGACTTAGTTGCAGCTTATTACACAAAATTAGATAACCTTATGATTAACGGTTCTGGATCTTCAGGACAACCAAAAGGTATATCACAAGTATCTGGAATTAATCAAACAACTTATACAGACGCAAGTCCAACAGTTGCTGAATTATATCCAAAACTTGCAGACGCAGTACAGGAAATCAATTCAAATAGATTTGCACCAGCTACTGCAATCCTTATGCACCCAAGACGTTGGGGTTTCTTAACAGCAGGTGTGGACAGTTCAAACCGTCCATTAGTATTACCAGCTGGTAACAACCCAGACAACGCAGCAGGTGTTGGGGAAGCAGCAGCCTATGGTCAAGTTGTAGGTAGTGTTCTAGGATTACCAGTAATCACAGACGCTAATATTAGAACTGACTTAGGTGCTGGTACTGAGGACGCTATTTATATAGCAAAAGTTGATGATCACATTATGTTTGAAGATAATTTGTTTCAACTTAAATTTGAAGAAACAAACGCAGGTAGCTTAACAACAAAAATGGTTGTTTATGGTTACGTTGCTTTTGCTTCTGGAAGATATCCAAAAGGTATATCAGAAATCGTAGGTACAGGACTTATTGCACCTACATTTTAATTAAATTGGTTTATGTGTGTCGGGCAACCGACACACATAACCACTAGAAAGAACACTATGGCAAAACAAGATAAAAAAGTAATAGAAGCATTAAAAAAAGAATTAAAGCATTATGAGGTCTATGGAAAGGCAAAACGTGCTGAAGAAGTTAAAAAAGCTATTAAAGCAGCAGGTGGAAAAGTTGAAACAAAAACTTCAAAACCTAAATCCGAAAAAAAAGTAGAGAAGAAAAAGTAACAATGCCAAAAGGTAAAAGTTACGGTAAAAAAATGAAAGGTGGCACAGGTAAAGGCCGAAAAAAAGGTAAATAACCTATGTCCATAACTAACGGCTATTGTACTCAAAATGAACTAAAAGCATTTGTTGGAATACCGACAAGCGATAGTCAAGACAATGACCTACTAGACGACGCAATAAATGCAGCTAGTAGGCAGATTGATACTTTTTGTGGTCGTTACTTCTACGCAGACGGATCAGCTTCGGCAAGAAAGTTTTTTACAAACGATCCATATAGACTTCGTGTAGATGATATAAGTACAACAACAGGATTAGTTGTTAAATATGATGATGATGATGACGGAACGTATGAAGTTACCGTTGCAAGTAATTACTACCAAGTATTACCTATAAACGGCATAGTTGGTGGAATAACAGGCAATCCTTACTACATTATTGAATTAATATCCGACGGTAGTAACGAATGGCCATTAGATTTTTCAAGTAACAGACCTAGAGCAGAAATTACAGCTAATTGGGGTTACGCAAGTGTGCCAGAGCAAATACGACAAGCTACATTAATGTTAGCTAGTGAGTTATTTGCAATGAGGAACGCACCATTGGGCGTTGCAGGTGTCGGCGATTTTGGTGTAGTAAATATACAACAAAACAGAGAAATAACACGTATGATTGCACCATTTCGTAAAGGCACAGTTCTAGGTGTAGCGTAATGGCTACATTAAGCGAAATAACAGACGCTATAAAAACAACCTTAAACAACAACATTACAGGTTTAAGAGTATACGACACAGTTCCAGACCTAGGTTTAAACTTCCCGGCAGCATTTATAGTGCCAACAGATATTGATTTTGATACATCAATGCAACGTGGAACAGATCTTTACACGTTTGATATTTTAGTAGCTTGTCAACGAACAGATAGTAGAAGTGGGCAAGATAAGTTAGCAACCTTTATTACAGGACAAGGTAGCACAAGCATAAGACAAGCTATATTTAATAATAGTACACTTGGTTTAGCAGATACGACTTCAAGGTGTGTTGGCGTATCAAACATAAGTGCAGATGTTAATGTTAATGGCATTGACGCAATAGGTGCTAATGTACAAATACAAGTTTATACGAAAGGAACAAGTTAAATGGCTAAATATGAAATCATAGGCAATAAAAAAGTTATGGAAAAGCAAAAAGGCGATATTATTACTATTGATGATGAACAAGTTGCTAAGTCATTAATAAAAGGTGGGCATATTAAACCTACTAAAATAACTAAGTCTAAGAAAAAAAGAGCAAGAACAGAAAACGGAAAATTTATAGCTGATGACAAAAATACACCAAATGTTAATGAAGCTTGGGTAGAGGAAAAAGAATAAATGGCTAAATTTGTATTCAATGACGGTAAAGTATTTTTAGGTGGTTATGATCTAAGTAGCCACACAACTGCAATGAATTTAGAAATCACAGCAGATGAATTAGACGCAACAACAATAAATAGTGGTGGATTTAAAACAAAACTAGGTGGTACTAAAGATAGTACATTTTCATTAGACGGTTTTTATGAAGCAGGTGCAAATAAACCAGACGCTTTATTAGGTACAAGTATTGGTAATGAAATTATTGTAACAGCTGTACCAGACGCAGGTATAGGCAATACAGCATATTTTATGAAATCAAGTTTATTTAGTTATTCAATGTTTGGTACAGTCGGCGAAATTACACCATTCACAATTAATAAATCTATTTCATCAGACATTGTTGTTAGAGGAACTATTGCTTTAGACACAGCATTAACAGCAACAGGAAATAGTGCAGCTTATCAATTAGGTGCAGTTGCTTCCGGGGAAAGTTGTTATGCTGCTGTACATTGTTACAGCGTTAGTGGTACATCAACGCCAACAATTACTTTTAAACTACAATCAGATGACAACGCAAGTTTTACAAGTCCAACAGATCGTGCAACTTTCACAGCTATAACAGCAATAGGATCAGAAATTAAATCTATTGCAGGTGCTGTTGCCGACGAATATTGGCGACTAAATTACACAATATCTGGAACTAATCCTAGTTTCGGTATTCACGCAACAATCGGCATAGAATAACACACAAGACATAAATTCTTTTATAACTTATACAATTAAGTTTGAAAGGAGTTACATTGGCAACATTTGTATTAAATAACGCTAGTGTTACATTGAACAGCGTGGACTTATCAGATCACGTACAAAGCGTAACATTAGATATTACAGCAGACGAAGTAGTAACAACTGCAATGGGCGATACATTCGTTTCAAGAACAGGGGGACTTAAAGACGGTTCTCTTTCTATTGAATTTCAACAAGATTTCGCTTCATCAGAAGTTGACGCTACATTGTTCCCATTGTTAGGTTCTACAACTGCATTTATTGTAAAAGCAGACGCAGGATCAACAAGTTCAACTAACCCGGCTTATTCTGGTTCAGTACTTGTTAATTCACACGCACCAGTAGCTAACGGTGTAGGCGAATTAGCAACTATGTCTGTTACATTTCCAACAAGTGGTACAATTACTAGAGCAACAAGTTAGTAAAGGAGTACACTTATGAATGGTGGTTACGAAATTGAGTACCAAGACGGGAAAAAAATAGAAGCTGATATTAGACCAATAGATTTAGTTCAGTTTGAAAGACAATTTGATGTAGGATTTAGTGCCTTAGCTGATCCCAAAGAAGCAAAATACGAACACGCAGCTTATTTGGCTTGGCTAGGTGCTAAACGAAAAGGGGAAACTAAAGACTTTGACGGATTTTTAGCAGAAGTTAAAACCATTAAGGAATTTTCAAGTGATACCCCAAAAGTTCAATCCTAACTTCTATTGCACAACTAAGTCTAGCAACTGGGATTAGTCCCAATGAGTTGTTAAATAGCGATATTGGAATAATAAACGCATTAGTAGTGGAAATAGAAAATAGGAATTAATGGCGATAGCAAAAGCAAGAACATTAGGCGTTACAGGTGCATTAGGTGTATCTGGTCTTAATGATTTACTAAGACAATTTAAAACATTAGACAAAGAGATAAATAAAACTATCCGACGTGTAAATATTGAAATTGCAAAAGAAGTTAGTAATGACGCTATACGATTAGGTAAGCGTCAAACCGTTGCAGGTCGTCCAGTACATAGGCGAGATCGTGCAGTACGTGGTATAAAAGCACGTGCAAGACAAAATCAAGCGTCTATTGAATTACAAGGTCATAAAAACGACGCAGTTCTTTTTTTAGAACTTGGTGCTAGATTTCAACCAGTACCAGTAAACAGAAAAAATGGCGATAGATTTAGATATTATAGACAAAAAGATTTAGGTAGATTACCTAACTCAAAACCGGGTGCAGGAAGATTATATAGATCATTTGTAGGGGATCAAGCATTTAGAACTGGTTTTGGTGGATATGTTGTTGGTAAAACAATCCAGAACGCATTACCAAAAATAGCTGATGAATATTTAGATCGTGTATTTAAAGCAATAGAAGATCAAATGGAAATGAACAAAGTTGTTGATATACCAATTAGATTTGCAACAGACAATACAAGAGTTTTAGGCAAGATAACAAGGGCAGCGTAATATGGCAGAAAAAAGATTAAGGTATGCGTTTATTGGCGACGCTAAAAGTTTAATAAGTGCAACACGTAAATCAGATACAGCTTTAGGTAAATTTAGTAGAGGTATAGGCAAAGTAGGTGTAGCAGCTGCACAAAGTTTTGCAGTAGTCGGTACAGCAGCAGTTGCAATGGGTGCAAAGGCACTAGCAGTAGCGTCAGACGCAGAAGAAGCAGGTGCAGCATTTGAAACTACATTTGGCCAAGCAGCACAAGAAACAGGAAAGTTTGTAGAAGAATTTGCTAATAAAGCAGGATTAGCGTCGTTTGAATTAAAACAATTATTAGCAACTTCTGGTGCAGTCTTACAAGGTATTAACTTTACAGCAGAGGGATCAGCAAACCTATCAACAAAATTAGCAACACTTGCCGGGGACGTAGCTTCATTTAGTAACGTACAAGGTGGTGCAAAACCAGTATTAGAAGCATTTACTAAGGCACTATTGGGCGAACGTGAAAGTTTGAAAACATACGGTATTGCAATACTAGAAGCAGACGTACAAACACAAGCGTTTGCAATGACTGGTAAAACAGCTGCAAAAGAATTAACTAAACAAGAAAAAGCATTAGCAACGTATGAATTATTATTACAAAAAACTAAAGTTCAACAAGGCGATCTTAACAGAACGCAAGACGGTTTTGCTAACGCAAGTAGGCGTGTACAAGCAGAACTAAAAGAATTACAAGTACAAATGGGTAATGAGTTGTTGCCAATAGCAACAGAACTTATGCCAGTATTTAGTGAATTAATCACCTCATTAGGCGAGGGACTTACCCCGGTAATGAAAGAAATTGCACCAGTTATTCAGAGAATTGTAGATATTTTTAATATACTTGCACCAGTTCTTTTACCGTTATTAGAAAAAGGATTTCAAATACTAGCAAAATCATTAGATTTAATTGTTATAGGTGCAGAGGGTGCAGTTAGTGTATATGAAGCATTAACAGATGAAACAGGCGAACTAAATAGTTTTACACACGATTATATAAAAACAAATGAAGATTTAACTAAAGGTTTAGAGAATACAAGTTTTAGTACAGGAATGTTAACTGCAAAAGAAAAAGCATTAGAAATACAAATGGCTAGATCAATAGCAATGGACGCTTTTTACTTGCAACAACATAAAGACAGAATAAAAGCAAGTCAAGATTTACAAGTTGAAGTACAAAGCGAAGATGATATGATTAACGACTTAATTCGTACAAACCAAGCTAACACAGACGCTATACGCAACCAAGCAGAAGAAATACAAAACAGTTTACTACCTAACTTGTCAGCATTAGTAAGTGCAAGAAATAGAATTATTGCAATACAAGAAAAAGAAGAAAACGCAACAAAAGCGTTAACTAGAGCAAAAACAGATTTAATTGAAGCAGGTCAAGATTTATTAGATATAGATGATGACATAGAACGTAGTAATAGTGATTTAGAGGACGCAAATAATGCAATAGAACAAGCAGAAAAAGATTTAACAGAAGCTAAAGTCCAAGCAGCAAAAGTAACTGATGAAGAACGTTTAGCAATACTTAGACAAGAACAAGCCGTAAACCAGTTAATAGAAGCACAAGACGGATCAGAAATTAAAACATTAGAACTTGCAATAGCTAGAGAACGTTTGAATGAATTAAATAATGAAGCTACTGGTAGTAATAGCGAGGTTGAGGACGCACAACGCAAGTTAACACAAGCACAAGAAGAAGCAGTACGAGTACAAGAACGTATAACAGAATTACAAGAAAGAAAAGAAAAACTAAGATTACGTGAAATAGAATTAACAGATATTGTAAAACAAAGACAAAATGATTTGAATAAAGTTAGTAAAAACAACATTGATGTTTTACTTGCATTAGCAGAAGCACAAGAACGATACAACAAAGCATTACTTGCATTAGGCGACGGTAAAATGAACGCAGCATTTGATAAAGTTGCTAATTTAACTGAAACAACTGCTGAGAATGTTGAAAGTGCATTAGATAGTATGGGAATAGATACAGGTACTGGTGGCGATAAAGCACCTAGTAAAAAACCTAAAGTTGTTGATCCATTAGCAGGTTTTAACGCTAGACAAGCACAAGAAGCAAATGCAAACCGTCAAAGAGGTTTAGCAACTGCGACTGCAATGGGTGGTGCAAGTAGATTTGGCGAAGTAACAATAAACTTTAACGGCAATGTTGGTAGTAACCAAGACGCTGCACAAAAAACAGTTGAAGCGTTAAAACATTATGAAAAAAATAATGGCAACCTTAGTCGTGTTATAAACGGTTTATAAAGTGGCAGCACCAACAGTCAGAGTACGCATTGGTTTTACTGCAAACGAATTTACTTTAGACGATCTAGTACGTGGTATTTTAGATACAGGTCAACTTGGTGGTGCAGTTACATTAACAGATGTAACAACAGACGTGCAAAGTGTTACCGTTAATAGAGGTAGATCAAGGGATTTAGATAGTTTTTCAACAGGTTATGCCACAGTACGACTGTTAAATAATGCTAGAAAGTATGAAAATACTAATACATCTAGTCCTTACTACCCCGGTATTGAACCTTTAATAGTTTTGCATATTGACGCTACAACTAATGGTGGATCAAGTTATGAAGATATATTTGTTGGTTTTGTAACAGATATTGGTTTAAGTTACCCAGACAGTAGTAATTCATTTGCTAATTTTTCAGCTTCGGACGGTTTTATGAAATTAGCAAATACATCACTTATAAATGCTTCATTTGGTAGTCAAACAAGTGGTGCATTAATTAATAGTGTTTTAGATAATGCAAATGTTAAATATTCATCTAATAGAAATATTGAAACAGGTATATCTACTATGCAAAGTTTAAGTGGTATTAATGACAATACATTAAGTGTTTTACAACAAATTGAACGTTCAGAAAATGGTTTATTATTTATAGATAAATCTGGAACATTACAGTTTAAATCTAGGCATACAACGTTCCCTAGTACACCAAGTGCAACATTTAGTGATGACGGTTCAGATGTACCGTATTTACAAGTAAATTATATAAATGATGACAATGAGATATATAACATTGTAGACCTAACACGTGTAGGTGGATCGGCACAACAAGCACAAGATTTAGGTAGTCAAGGTAAATATTTGATTAGAACCCTACAAAGAACAGGTTTATACAATAACAGCGATACAGAAGTATTATCAGCTGCTAATTTTTTACTAGGTAAGTTTAAAGACGCTTTAATACGTTTTGATGATTTAGTTATTGATCTAACAGAAGCTACTACAAGTAATCAAAACACAGTTTTAGAAAGAGAAGTAGGCGACGTAGTAAAAGTAGAATTAACACCACCCGGTAGTGGATCGCCAAGCCAAATTACAAGTAATGAAATTATAGATAGTGTTACTTACAATATTACGCCAGATGTGTTTACTGTATCGTATAAGTTGTCAAATGCTGATGTACAAGCATTTATGCGACTAGATAATACGTTATTTGGTATTTTAGACACAGATAAACTGGGTTACTAATGACAAACACCTATATAAACATAGTAGAAAGGATAAACTAAAAATATGGCAAACGGATTTAAAGTATTTTCAACAGGCGAAGTTTTAACAGCAGCAGACGTAAACGATTACTTAATGGAACAATCCATAGGTATATTTGCAGATAGTACAGCAAGGGACGCACAAATAACAAGTCCAGTAGAGGGACAATTTTGCTATTTAGCAGACAGTAACGTATTACAGTTTTATAACGGATCTAGTTGGGCTTCATTTATAGGCGAGGGCGATATTACCGGGGTAACTGTTACAACAGCAGCTACTTCCGGCTTATCTGGTGGTGCAACTGCTACATCTGGTGCATTTTCATCAACGTTAGTTATTTCGCCTAATAGTGCAACATCAGCCACAGTAGCTTCGGCAGATATAGTTTTAATTGGCGACGCAGACGATAGCAACGCCGTAAAGAAAACAACAGTAGCCGATATTGTTGCACTTGCACCTAGTGGTGTAAGTTTAGGTTTAGTATTGGCATTAAGCTAAGAAAGGATAGAAATTGGCAGATACACTTCATTCAGTACAAGGTGTACTAGGAACATCAACAGGCGATATTGTTGACGCAGTTCCGTCATCTACTACTGAAACTGTAATTGGTATTTTGGTGTCAAACGTTAGTGGATCAAGTGCAGATGTAACAATAGATTTAAGCGTAATTAAGTCTGGTGGTACACTACGACACGTTTTAAACGACGTATCACTACCATTTGGTACAACTATTGAGATCACAACAAAGATCGTGCTAGAAACCGGGGATAAACTACAAGGTTTATGTTCAGCAGCTTCTAGTGCAGAATATAACGTATCATTTCTTAGACA
>BCSF01000534.1_pt1 | contig 14513 bp, 22 predicted proteins | sample 1016431 | NCBI WGS metagenome assembly BCSF01 (sample SAMD00045685;SAMD00045686;SAMD00045687;SAMD00045688;SAMD00045689;SAMD00045690;SAMD00045691;SAMD00045692;SAMD00045684;SAMD00045690;SAMD00045691;SAMD00045692;SAMD00045684;SAMD00045685;SAMD00045686;SAMD00045687;SAMD00045688;SAMD00045689, study...
GTTGTGAATCAAATCGAATTTCGGTATTATCAATTGAATTAAAATATACCGGTGTATTTGGTAATGATTGACTTTTATGTTGTCCACTTATCCAAACATCACCTGAATATAAATGAAACTCTACTGTTGATTTATTAACAATATTATCATCAAAATAAACTGGGTCTACAAGATTACTATTAATATTTTGCAACTGTACAGTATCAATACGTTGTGCAGAAATAGATTTCTTTGCTAATGATATTTGTTCTATATTTTTATATTGATCTAACATTTTATTCTACTGTAGTTATATTTCCATTTGCAGCTGTTCGTCGTACCCGGACCGCGCCGGTACTGTCCAATATAACAGTATCTTGATTAATACTATACACATTTCCATATAAGTTGTCTACAGGATTTGGTATATCAACAATATCAATATCCCATGAACAATTTTCTGCTAATATCCAACTAGGATTACCAGACACATTCTTTATAGTATACACATCACCTTTAAAGGTGTTATTCATATCAACTATGTATGTTAACCGCAAAAATGGGTATCCACTATCATTAAATCCATATGGATTTGTACCCGCAGTTAATACACCACTCGGTGTCGACCCTCCTTCTTTGTATATTGTAAATCGAACTGGTAATGGATTATAATTTTTTGGATTTCGTCTTGAAATCTCAGTTACAAATCCAGTACGTCCAGGATTTAAAGAATTCCATTGAATTTGAATTGTGAATTTTAATGTCTTATTTTGTTGTTTTAATGTGTTAAACACATCTTCAGTAATGGTATAACTATTAACGTTTTCTTGAATACCACCGGTAAATTGTAATGCTTTTAAACCAGAACTTATAGTTCCGGCATTAACACCAGCATCTCCACCATCATTATAATACCAGGAGCTATCATATGAAGTATCAATTCTTTGAAGTCCAATTGGTTGACCCTTAGCATCTACAGATATTGGTATTATGTATTTTGCTGAAACATTATCAAAATCAAAGTTAACATCAATGTCAACCGGATTGCTTGTAATTTGAACTGGGAAACTAAAATAATTAAAACGTGTATCCAATATGTCTAACATTGGTTTAGAATCAAAATTAAAAGAATTGGTTTCGATAACCATATAAGACCCGGACTGAACTACAATGTTTCCATTTTCATCTCTAGGAACAATATCAGTATTATTAGAAACAACCGTTAAACCATCTTTAATATATTTAGATGTCTGCTGTAATGATATTGGGTCTAATAAGATTTGTTTTTTAATTTCTTTCATCACCGAACTACTTTAAAATAAATTTCGTCGTCGATATACTCTTCCATAAAGCCATCTTCAATTTTTAATTCTATGCGGTAATACCGTTCCGGCATAAAACTATTCATATCTACATGTATGAAATTACTTGTGCTATCACAACTTACTTTATTATAAATATTATCAAACGGAATTATGTACTCATCTGTAGCTGCATCTCGTATTGCATAATATGTAGTAGTCGGTAAATATTTAACTGTTTCGAGTGGAAATAAATTTGAAGGAGATTTTTGTGGAAATTTATCTCGAGCATATATTCTAATTTTAGTTATCTCAGTGTCTTTATACGACGGCTTAGTCTTGCTGTAAGTCAAATATGACTCTAGGTTAACCGACGATAATGATCCTGTTGTAAAAGAGCTATTATCCCAATACATAGTTAATCTAGGGACATATATAGTATGAGTTTCTCTACTAAAGAATTTAATAATACCAGTCTTAGTTCCATCAGCTTCATCTGCTTCGGAAAACTTAATTAAAAATCCATTATTGTCTACAGACACATTACCACTTCCAGATATCCATGTTTTTATTGCGCCCGTAACATCCATATTAATATCAGTTGGTCTATATGAAAAAGATTCATTTTCAGTTAAGCCTGGTTGATAAAAATATGATGAATCAAAAGACGATGTATTAAATACACCTGATCCAGATTGCCATAGCCAACTACCACCAAGACCACTACCAGATACATATAAACTAGGTGCACCGGTGTTAATAACTTGGCTACTTGATATCCAAGATGAACCACTTAATGTTTGTGAACCACTAGGCGAATATGACCAAGATGCATGAGGCGTTGCCCAAGATATTCCATCTGTTGTTGCAACGGTGCTAGTAGAATAACAGGTACCATTAATCCATGGTTGTCCCATTAATTTTGCATCTAACGTGTAATCTGCAGGAAGATTAGTTGCATTAGTAGTAAATAATTGTAACACAAATTTACATGAATTTAAGTCTGCAGAATATTTTGTTAAAGTGTCTTGTATTTCAGACATATCAAATTTAACTACAAATCTAGATTTAACTAATGTTTCGCCATCAGTATCTAATTGTTTTCCAACCTCTAATATTTCATCTAATCCAGTATTATATGATTGAAGGCTATTTGCTTCATACATAGTAGCATCACTATCTGCATAAAATATTCTAAACATAATTAACTTCCTGAACCTGTACTAATCATTAAATAACTACCACTTCTCCAAAGTTGTCCATTTACAGATGGATCTGTTGCTGGAAGTGATGCTGTATAGATAAATGCAGTTCCTTCTGAGATAAACTTTGAAGTTACTTGCAAATATTGAATTGAACCAGATGTTGTAATTACATGCGATCCACTCGTATAAGAAGAACTAATTGAATTTTCAACATAAGAAGCAGTTTGAGCTGTAGTAACGTAACTTGCTGTCTGTGCTGTGGTAACATATGATGCCGTACTAGCTGTACCTGTTAGTGTTCCGATTAAACTACCGGTGATATTTACTGATCCAGAAAATGCAATATTTTCAACAGTATTTCCAGTTAAAACATTATATACATCAGAAACATAACTTGCTGAAATAAGGCCTCCTGCCACAATACTTGTTCTATTATTCCGTATTACGCCCATTTTATATCCTTTTAGTATAAATATAAAGATATTAAGAACTTACTACTCTTCCACGAATATCTTGATTAGGATATTTTACTTCAAAAATACTAGGATCTAATGATGGATAAATTATTCCATTTTTTGTTGCAGGTGCAAGGTCATATACATTTCCAGAATAACCATTATCTGAATCATATATATTTCTGATCTTTGTAGATACCACAGTCTGTACTCCTTGAATGTTACCTATAATATTAGTAACTGCAGACTTTATGATAGGTTGATTAACTTGCCAACGATCTATATTAAAATAATCTTTTAAACCAGAAACACATTTTAACAATACTTCATTACTATTATAATTAGGAAGCACGGTAATTTCAAAATTAACTCCTATATTAATAATAAATGCGTCTTTTATATTTACAGCATCAGTTAAAATACGATAATGATACATATATGTTTTTAAATTTTCTTTTAATGTATCTGTAGCAGTTACTAATTTCTTATTATTATCGTATGCTAATACATATAAAGATAGAGATAGAGGATTATATCCTATTAAAGAATCTGTAAGAGATACTGTGCTGGTTAATTCATCTTGAGTTACAAATACTTTTCCTACAGTTCCAAATTTAGGATCTAAAGATGCTGCTCTAACTGTATAATCTTGTAAAGTAATAGTTCTTTTTTGCTCGGCAAAAGACCTTAAAGCATTTTGTCTTACTTCCTCAATAGTATCTCCATCTTTTCCTCCTACAGCTGCTTTTGGGTTATTGACTGTAAGAGTATCTAAGTATGTGTCTAAAGTATCTACCGAGTTGGCAGTACCGTTGAAAGTATTTAATGTATTTGCAGGTACATTAGCTTCTACTCCTCCTCCAACTAAGTACCGAATAGTTAGGGTAGTTCCAGATGGTGCTAGTCCGTAAGTTTGCGTATACAGAAAATTTGATGGATCATATGCTAGATCTATTGCTTGTATACCTGGTGAGTTGTTTGTATTGGTATCAAAATCATAGTTAAACCCAACATTAGAAGGATCAGGAGTAAATGTAGTGTCGTCTCCTCCTACTGTACCTGCTCCGAATTGAATTATTAATTGACCTGTAGAATTAAACCTAGTTACAAACCTTTTGGGTACTTTTTGTAATTCAATAGTGTTTGGTACTCTATTTGCATCAGCACCAGTATTGGCTTGATCTACAAATATACTATCCTGTCCTAAGAAAGGAACTTCATACCAGTTTTCTCCATCGGAGTCTATTATATCTAATATACCTATAATATTAGTATCATCAACTGTAATTGTAGTAAATTTTTCGGCTGTACTATATGTTTGGGAGATTGTCTTTACTTCCCCGGAAAAAGCCTTTGTTTTTTTTGTTAGTAAAAATTCGTTAGGAGTATTACCTGTAATATTGCTTATTACTATATCTGTTGGGTCAAAAGAGCTTGATAGAGAAAAATCTACCTTATTTTGAATAAAAAATTGAACTTGACCTGATGAATCAGAGGTAATAGTTGCATTTTCATCTACTATCAATGCATCATTCCAATTTGGATTTCCATCACCATCTGCGCTTATATTTTGACTTAACTCTAAGGTCACTTCTGCAGCATTAGTTACTTTCGGTTTATATCCCATCATATATGCCATAGAATATAAATTACCAGGATCTTTAGCGTACTGAAGGAAAGTTTCTTGTAGCTGTGTATCTTGATAAAAAGATAGAATATCACCTACGTATGCTGCCATTTCAATAAACATCATTCCTGGTGATGTAGGTGAGAAATCGTTATAAGTATCAGGAAAGTAATTCTTAGCGAACTCTACTAATTCCTGTCTATAATCAGAAAATTCTCTAGCTACGTATTTTATGTCTCTAATTTCTGCCATTATTGTTCAAAATTTATTACTACTTCATCTTCAATATTAGTATCTCTGATTGCGTATCTTAAAAATAACGTAACTGTATTTCTATCTGGGTTTGGGTTAACTTGAATAGCTGTGGGCTGTACTGTTGGAAAATACTCTGAGATGCCTCTTCTTACTACTGATTCTATTTCTGTGTTAAATTCTTCTGTAATGTTATTAAACATTAGCTCTCTTAAAGGGCTACCAAAAGAGGGATTTAAATACCTTTCACTGACTCCGGTTAAAAAGTAGTTAATTAAATTAGTCCTTATAGCATCTTTAGTCTGGTAGGTCGAATTAAATACAGCTTTCCCAGAAAGAGGTAGAGATACGCCAATTGCTTTTCTTGGCTGCAAATCTAAAGGATTAATTTTTTTTGTATTAAATGCCATTTTAGTTTATTCCAAATTTTTGTTTATCATTCTCTACAGACTTCTTATATACCTGACCTGCTTTTTTAACAAAATCAAATTGAGATATATCTAGTCCTGGCATAGGTCCTTTCGAATCTGTCATTCCCATACTAGACGCCATCGTAGAAGCGAAATTTGGTTTTTGAACCATATCAGATGTTCCTGTGTATATGTTCTTATATTCATCGGATGTCATTGACGCTTTAGTTTGGTTAAGCATTTCCATTATAGGGTCAGACGAAGTAGGAGCTGGTTTCTTTACTTGAATCGGTTTTGATGACTGTTGTACAACTTCTTTAATTTGAGGTTGACTAGCTATACGTACTGCTTCGTTCATTACTTCCTGCAACTCTTCCTTTACTGCTGCTTTTACTTCTTCTCGTATGATTTTTCTTAATTGATCGAGTTTCATAATTATAAATAGTTAATTTATGCAAGTTGATTATCTAATCTAAATTTTAATTCTTCTAATAGAATTTGAGTATCTGAACTAAATGATGGAGATCCTTTTAGTACTGTAGTTCCTGTTGAGTCTTTTGCTATTGCAACTCTTCTTTGAGCAATATCAGTATCTGATCTAAAGTTCTCTATACTTAAAAAATAAGGTCTACCATTTGCTGCTACATACTCAAATGATTCATCAGGCGTTCCTTCTGAACCTAAGTTTTCTAGCGGCCTTACTGCGTTAATTAGGTTTTTAGCTGATTCAGCATCTTGTTCTGTTAAATTATCAACACAATCTTGTATAGATATATTTACATTTTCTAATACCTGTCTTAAATTATTTAACGTTGGATTTATACCTCTTAGTAAGCTTGTTACAGCTGATAGATCTCCTTCAAGTGCATCAAGAAGTAGATTAACCTTTACAAGCCTATCTGCTTGAGAGGTAACGAATCCTGCTGATCTAGCAGAGATTAGACCACCAAAATCCTTAGCTGGTTTTACACCAATCGCTAGAGGTGTTGGATTTCTTTTTATTACTCTTATTATAGTTTTTGCTGATGATATAGCTGGTCTAAGTTTGCTAGGTATCGAGCCTAATCTGTTTGCTAATCTTTGAAAGTTGTTTAAAGACTTAAGTAAGTTATTTCTAGCTTTGATAATTTTTATCAACTTATCTTGATTAGGACATTCACTCGTAAATTGTTCAGTAAGTTTAATTGCTTCGGTAATAATCCTAGCTTCAACCTGACCTTGTATGTTGCCTAATTTATTAGCAACTATCCTAGATATTTGAGATCTTAAAGCCATTATTCAGTATATACTTTTTTAGACTTAAGAGTAGAAGTGCCGTTAGGATTAATTCTTCTCTTAAGTGCCTGTATAGTAGGTTTTGCAGCTATACCTCTTTTATTTATAGCAGGAATAGGAATTCCATCTCCCGTAACTGCGCTAGCCATGTCGTCTGCCATTCCTTCTAAAAGGTTTAATACTAAACTAAGAAAAGATTCTAATTGATTACCTAAGACTACCGGTTCTTTTCTATTTTGTGTAGCAGTTCTAGATTTAACTCCTAAGTATATTTGAGAGCCGTCAAGGCACATATAGTCTTTTGAGTCTATATTAACTGTACCTTCAGTATTCATTCCTATAGAAGATACGCTAGAAAGTTGAATATCATTTTCTTTAGCGTTGAAATACAGTCTTCCTCCGTTAATAATAACTTGATTACCTTTAAACTGATCTCCTTTAACTGGAGGATCGTTCCACGCATCTCTCTTTTCACTTGCTTGAACTAAAGGGACTTGGTGATCGGATACCATATAAATAGAAGAGCTGTCTTCATTAACATTTTCACCAATCAAACTAAATCCTTCATTAGTTTCCTTTTGGCCGTTGCTTAAAATTATCAAAGGTTTTCCTACATTATCGTCATCTGTCCACGGATTAGAAAGAGCTTTGCCGCCTGAAAATCTTAATGACTGACCTTGACGGCCTTCTATTTGAACATCTCCTGGGCTAGACGCTATAGGATTTACATTACCTAATTCAATAAACTTATTTTGCTGAGTAAAGTCTATATCAAAATTATTATCTACATCTGGATAGAAATTACTATTGGCATTATTCCATATATTAAGTATATTGGTGTAGTATCTTCTAGTCTTACCGTTAAAATCATTATCAGAAGGAACCGGTAAAGGGGCTACTCTTACTATTTCTCCAATAAGAGGGACTACTTTAATTTGAGCGCTTTGCTGATATGCAAAAGGCAATTGTGTTAAACTCTTTTCACTAGCATTAGAAGAGAGCGGTTTATAGAATACTCCATTAATTGCTATTCCTCCTCCTCTATTTTTGTACTCAGGATGATTTTCATCTAAAATAACATCTACTACTCGACCATAGGATATCGTAACTCCTGAACCTATACTTGGAGAAGTACTTTTATTAGAGGTAATATTACCTAAAGATAAATTAAATGCCATTATTCATTATCAACTTCGTCTGAAGTATTATCTGTTTCTACCTTATTTACTAATTCTTGTTGAGCTTCTTCAGATTCTTCTAATAGATCCTGTAAATCTGAGAAGTCAAACATGTCTCCGTCTCCTCCTTTAGCTTGAATCGCTTCTAATCTCTGAATTACTGTTGCTAATTTTATAAGGTGTTCGTCGTTTTTAACACCTATTTCCATATATTCTTTAATCATAGGAACAAGAAGAGTTGCATCTCCTATATTTTCTATAAGTGGTTTAAGCTCTCCTATCAATCCTTTAACTTGAGATTTTGTTTCTCTAGAATTATTATAAATTTCTTCAAAAAGGTCAGATAACTTTTTCCCTTTAAATATCTCTTTATCTGATTCCATATCTTTTTATAATAAATAGATTACATATCTTTTATTACGATTTTACCTTTTTCTTGGTACTTTAAGTAGATCCCATAAAAATCGTCTTTAAGTACTGAAATAACTTTGGTAAGGTGTGGTGTTTCACAATCAGTCATTTCTCTAATGTATATATAAAGTGCTTTCTTTTTAAATATATCTAAATCATTCCTAGTCTTAAAAATAGTAAGTACTGCATCTGCGATTCTTTTTTCACTATCTTTAGTAAACAATTCATCTAAACTATCATAAGTTTTTTCCACCCACATGTCTAAAAACTGACTTAATGTTATACCGCCTGGGAGTTTTATATCCATACTACCTTCGTAAGATTCTTCCATATCATCAAAGGAGCCGATTTGTTTGAGTTTTTTATAGTTTTTGTTATTGTAGTTTATTAACCACCTTTTAACGATCGTACCAAAATAAGAGTATGCTTTTGCACCATTATTTGGATCAAATTTCATAATTTTTTCTTCTAATAACATAGATACTACTTCATGTTTTAAATCTTCTATACGTTCAACATCTGTATAGTAAAACTTAAATGTATGTATGATATTTTCTGCTAATTTATAAAACGGTAGGTATATGTGATCTGTAAATATCTTTGCTCGATAGTCAGGATCAGTAGATATGTTGTACTTATTTATATATTGTTCTGTCTCAGAAGTAAAGTAATTAGCTTTCGCTCGTTTTCTTGCCATAATTTTCAGGGAGCATGTATCGGTTCAGCTCTTTTTGTACTAGTTTCATTTGTTCAAAAAAATAACCGACCTCATCATCTGACTCAAATACTCCGTTTTCGTCAAGTTTCTGCAGGTGCTTTTGTGAATCTCCTATAAGATTCGATATATTCTGTAAGTATTCTGCTTGATCTACAGTTATATCTTCGTATTGCTCTACTTTTTTAAGTAGGTTATATATAATATAAGATAGAATTATTGAAAAACCAACTAATATTCCAACTATTATATAAAAAGCTGTAGGGATTGTACTCATATTATAAGTTTTTTAACATATTAGTTAAACCTGGGGAGGAATTTACTCTTTTTCCTGATGTAGATTTTGTTTTCTTTACTGTAGGAGTAGAGGAACCTCCATTTCTTTTCCACATATCATACTCTACCTTAGAAGCTAAGAAGTCTGCCGTATGAAGAACTGAGATTAATGATGTTTTCTGTCTAGATGATTCGACATTACTAAAAAAATATGCTTCGTTTGCCTTATCAAATACTCCATCATGACATCTTATACCTAAAAACTCTTTTTGATCTACTTTAATACCAAACTTCTGTAAAATAAATAGAGATCTGTCTGGAATTAACATAAATTGAAGATCTGGATTATAAGTATACATTTCTGAAAGCTTATCTTGTCTCCATTTATCAGTCTGAGGTATATAGTTTGGTTGATCTCCATCTCCTATCTTACCTAAATCATGGAAGAGAGCAGCGAATACTAATTGTTCTTCAGTATAATCTAAAGTACCGCCCATTTTCTCATATAATCTAGACTGTTCTACGGCATATTGTACTACTCTATTAACGTGATCAACGTATCCACCGGCAAAAGCATTGTGATACCAAGTTTTTCCACTAGCAGGCGCCATAACATAGGTATCCTCCATATGTTTTAACATCTCCTTGCAAGCAATAGCACGTCCACCTAAGTAGGTTTCAATGATTTTGATATGCTTTTTGTAATTTTCTTGTATTTGTTCGGCTTCTAACATATTTAATCTTGTGTTTCTTTAGAAAGAAAAGTTTCAATATCGTTATTTAACTCTTTTATACGCGTTATAATAGATTTAGCGGATTGCTGTTCACCTCGTCCTATAAAATAGTTTAGTTTATTTAGTTCGGAATCTACCCTTTCTAATTTATTTATAATAGATATTTTATTTCTCATATAATTTATTTATATTATATACTATAATTGATTAATTTATATTTATATTCTTATTAATAATACTAATAATATTAAGAAGGTAATAAAAATAATTCAAAAAAACAACTATTCTATGATAAATTTTTCTTCAAACAATTGAGAGTTACTTTTTGAACCGCCATCCCAATAAATTTCTGCTCTAATTGTGATAGTATCTCCTATAAACTGAGTAGGGATAGGTCCAATTATACGTTTACCCCATTTTTTTGAAGGACTTGAAGGTACATACTCGTTATTACTTAACGAATTATTTAAATAAAATGTAGTATTCTGAACTAAATCTACTTCAACTCCATTATCCATAACCCAATAACTGCTAGATTCAAAAGCAGCTTGGACGACTCCTATGTCGTTATAATAGTAAAAAGGATCTACATCATCTCCTTCGATATAGATATCAAATCGAGGTAAATACTCCCCGTTAAAATCTAAATCTACATGATAATACCCGTTACTATCTTTAGGAAAAGGTATATATAGTGAACCATCACAACTACCATCAGGACATAGAGAGGGACGAGCTTCATCTTTAGAACAAGATGAGATAGAGAGTGTAGATACTATAAATAATATTTTAAGATACTTCATAACCGTTTTAATTTATATATACAATATAAGAAAAAATAAGGTAGTTACCAACTTTTCTATCAGTTTTTTCAATATTTATTTATATGATAGTAGATTTAAATGGAATAAAGGTAGGAACTAAACTTTGTAATACGCCTACTTCTATCTCCGAAGGTATGGTTGGTAAAAAATTTAATAATTCTTTCACTGGTATGTTGTTTAGTATGCCGTTTACCGGTATACATAGTTTTTGGACTTATAAATGTATAGTAGCATTAGATATTATTTTTATCAATAAAGGAATCATAACTAAAATCTATCATAATATTAGCCCATGTACCGATATGAGCAGATGCATAAAGTATAAAGGATATGGAGATACTGTTTTAGAACTCGAGGGCGGTTTTTGTAAAAAAGAAAGGATAAGACAAGGGCATATAGCTTCCTTCGATAAGAGCGTAGCTCGCCGCGCAAACGCGCGAAGTTGCACCGCGGTTTTTAGTACATCTTAGGTTGACCAGCTTGAAATATAGCTCCTATCTCTCTAATCTTATCCATAGCAGTAAAGATATCGATTTTAAACATCTCTCTATCATTTTCATTTTTAACATGTAATCTACTATCTTGAAAGAATTTATGTACTTGATGTTCGACTTTCATACCGCATTGAGGGCGGACGGGTAAAGCAAACTTAACCTCCCATAGGTCTACCGTCCCGGTACCATTGATTTGATTAACTCGGTGTTCAGGAGTGTTGCGTGTCATGCCTATCTTTACAAGATCAGGATACCCTTTATTTGTTAAAGCGTATACATACTCTATAGAATCCTCCACAGTACTATCAGTGCTGGTATTTTCGATACCTCTTAGGTATTTCCATTCAAAGGTATAGTCATTTATCTTATTTGTTTTCTCGATAAGATATCGAGCATTAAAATGCTGGGCGATATTCTGAGAAGATATATGACGGGCTTTGGTTCTTAGTTGAAGAAAATTATCTTGCCACTCTTTAGCTCTTTTATGGTAATCCAAATCATCTCCTGTATCGAATATAAGTATTTTACCTTTACCCTCTAACTCTAATGCTTTTTCAAATGTAATTGTATCTGTTAACATAACCTTTAATTTAAATTTATTCCTCTATTTCTTCCTCAATACCGTTCATTGTATTAATAAAACTTACTATAACGGTAGGCCATAAAATAAAACAAGCAAAAGTCTCTAAACCACCTAATATAGGTCTACGCATTGACCATAAAATGAGATTTAAAAAAATTGAAAGGATAACTCCTACTACTCCGTAATAAATAATGAAATCTAACATAATGTATAATATAACCGTTTTATATTTAAATATACGAAATTATATCAATGTTTCCAACTTTTTATTAACTAAAAGATCGGAATAATGTTTTATTTTAGCACATTTTTCGTATTCTTCCATATCTTCAAAAAAGAAAAGTAAATCATTAATAGCATTGATAGACCTATCTAACTCAAAATCTGAACCTATTCTATAAACTACATCCATCTCTACGGGTGTAACTCTATCAAGGTATTTATACAATCTAGTAAAGTACTTTAACTTTACATCATCCCTTACTCTGCCATACTCTTCTGCATGCTTTAACGTATACATCTTATCTATCATATAGAAGTTCTCCACACCGGTGAGAACCATTCCTATTAAAACATAAGGATTATCAAGAAGTTCTTCTACATTATTCTCTCTATATACTTCTTCATCTCCTTGTTCGAAGATACTGAATAGAGTATGTGGGTCTAATTTATGCACTATATAGTTGCTTTAACTATAAATAGTTCATATCTTAGTATAAAGAAAGCACCCTAGAGATACCAGTACTATAAGTACGACTATATATAGCCTTAATAGTATAGGCCCCATTAAATACTATAAGCTCTTTGACATATTAAATAAAAACCCTATATAGAGAAAAATTTGCTAAAAAATTTTCCCGGGTATATTTGTTTTATACATAAAAAGTTCTTATATTAAACATATAAGTATAAATTCAACGGTTATGAGCAATGAAGTAAAGTTACTATTACAAGTTAGTATTATAGTATTACAATTCTATATAGGAGCTATAGCGTTTCTATATCCGGATAAGCTACACATAGGTCATTACTTAGTAGTGTTACTGGTTAGTATCCCTATAGTAGTAAGAGCTGTTAGGAAGAAACTAAAATAATATATACATATATACCCCTATATACTCAAAATCTATGAGAGATATACAAATAGGTATGGCCCTCACTACGGCTCTCACGCCGCTATAGGGAACAATACCGTCAGGTTTATATAAGACTTACGTCACCATGACGTCTAGCTTACCGCCAGAGGAGATTAGGCCGAAATAAATTCGACCATATCTTCATACCTAATTTTCTTTACTATCTTATCTCCTAATAAGAAGGTATATAGGGTAATCATTTTAGTACCTATCTTCTCTATATTCATTATAGTATCTGAAAGTATTATTCTACTATCCTCTTTTGACATTCTATACTCTTTAGTTAGAGATCCAAACTCTACATGGCCAGGGTTGTACTTGTAAGTTGTGCTTCCAGCATAAGGAAGTGAAAATGATTTACCGGATAAGAATTCTTGTTTTGTCATAACCTTTATTTTTAAGTTTTTAATTATATCTAAATATAAGAAATATAATTGTAACTAGCAACTATCTCCTTAATTAAAAAGAGATAATTGGATAGTCTTTTCCGGCACATTAATCTTATAAGCTCCATCTACCTTTCTAGTTGGTCTAAACTCTTCTCCAAAGTTATCGATTAAGTTTCCATCTTTAACAACAAATGCATGCTTGCTGACAGTAACGATATAAGTTCCTTTCTGATGATCTTTAATGAAAGATTTAACAGTCTTCTTTCTATCTATTATCTCTCCTTTGAGCTTATATCTATTCTTGATATCTAGACCTGACAATACTTTTACTGAAGCCATTACTCCATTTATTTCTATACCATCCTTCTCAATAAAAGCCATCTGCTCTATAATATGACAATTTCGAGTACCTTTCTTATTAGGTCTCTTAAACCTCTCTTTAGCTAATTCATGAGCTTCATTATAGTTAATATCAAATCCAGCAGCTAAAGCTCGTACGAAACAATCATTAGTCTCGCTCATCGCTAGTTTGTTATTAGAATAACCTTTAATTTCTTTACTTGTCAAATTTATCATAACCTTTATTGTTTTATTAATATATCTAAATATACGAAAAAAAATGTTAGGAGGCAACTAGCTCCCTAACACTTTCATTCATTACATCTTCTATTTCTACAGCAAACTTCTGTCTATCTATCTCTTCTTGAGACCATCCATCTCCTGAAAGCTTTACACTATCCCAACCACTTATATCATAACCTCTAGTATCCATTTGAAGTTCGAATTGATGACTCTTATAATCAGTCCAGAATTGAAAGTATTGGTTATCTCTTTCGATATTGTAGATGTTGAATTCTTCTACTAGATAATTTAAGACCTTTTTAGTCTCCTGTTTTTTTAATTGTGTTTTAGTCATAACCTTTATTGTTTTAAGATACCTTAATATACGAAAAAAAAGAATAGGAGGCAACTAAATGCCTCCCTTTCTCCTAATTAAAACAAAAACAATAAAAACTAATCAACAATAATATCTTTATTCCAGCTTACTAGATAATTAATCTTATCCATTCTTACTCTTTCGTAAGTATTGGTATGGTAAACTGTTTCGTATTCATCTTTTTCAGAATTCCAACTCTTTCTAACAGTTACTAATTCTAAATCTCCACTCTTTCCGGATTTAGTTTTACCAGTAACTTTTATCTTTTTGATATTTTTAACAGTCCAATCAAATCGAACATCTAAATCAGGAAGTCTATATAAGTGCTTGTC
>BCSF01000535.1_pt1 | contig 14487 bp, 20 predicted proteins | sample 1016431 | NCBI WGS metagenome assembly BCSF01 (sample SAMD00045685;SAMD00045686;SAMD00045687;SAMD00045688;SAMD00045689;SAMD00045690;SAMD00045691;SAMD00045692;SAMD00045684;SAMD00045690;SAMD00045691;SAMD00045692;SAMD00045684;SAMD00045685;SAMD00045686;SAMD00045687;SAMD00045688;SAMD00045689, study...
CTTAGGATCAAAAGAGTTAAAGTACTCAGTTATTCTTTTTTCTTTGTCTATCTGTCGTTGTTGTTCCATTGCTTTTTGTTCAATACTTTGAGCATTACCTGACAAAGTGGTGTAATCATTTATTTTTATAGCATTAAAAGCCTGGTCAACTGTTTTGTAATCTAAGTTTGCAGTTTCACCATTTTCGTTGGCAACAGTAATTGTTTCTCGTAACTCATCTTCCATTGCATTACGCAAAGGATTACCAATAGGTAATTTATTTATTTCTATTATAAGATTGTTACTGGCGTTTTTGTGAAGTGTTGAATTATAATCTCTACCTCTGTCAAAAGCTAAATTTTTACCTACTTGCATCTTACCACCTTGCTGCCAAACCATTTGCGTTTTGATAGATTTTAACTGGTTAGGCGTTAAGTTCTTTTTTGTATAGTTTCTTTCAAACTTTTTATTATAATCTTTTAATTCATTCTCAGCTTCTAACGTGCTTGTAGCTTTACTATTTCTAATTAAATCGTTCACTTCATTATTGTACTGTGTCTTTAGTTCAGCAAATGCAGCCTTGGTATTTTCTTCCTTTTCTTTCATACCAAATTCGTAAGCTATATTCCCAGCCTTTTTAAATAAATCAGCAGTCGCTAGTTGTGCACCAACAAATGCTTGTGTATCTGCTCTTACACCAATCTGTGTAGTAGGTGCTTTTACTCTTTGCCCTAGTTGGTCATATGTAGGTATCTTTGGCATATCTTATCCCATCAAAGTTGCTGTTTTTGCACCAGATTCGAGCAAATTTGCATACGCTTGTGTTTTTATCGCAGAAGCTCTTGAAGCACCTGTTGCTCTTATCATTGCAGCTTGTGCTGTCTTTGCCTGTTCCTGTATGCTACTTGCATATCTTATAGCTATGGCATCCATTTCTGTTCCCATATAAGTATCTCTTAATGCTAATAAATTACTACCTGTGCCAGTAACAACTCCACTTTTAGCAGCAGCTACCCTTTGTGCTGAAATCAACTTTTCTGAGCCTTGACGTAACCTAGCTTGCTCATCTCTTGCAGAACGCTGCAATAAAACTCTTTCGTTTTCTGCGACTTTAGCGTTGTATTCAGCAGTCAATCTTGCTTGCTTCGCAGCAGCCTGGCTTGCCTTGAAACCCATGATAGCACCAAGACCTGAAGCAGCAGCATATCCACCTCCACCACCTCCACCACCAGAGGTTGAAGCCTGTGCATCATTTGCATACATAGTATTTGCCATTACGCCACCCTCGCAAAACGATAATAATCTGACCCATCAGGACCAAACTTCTTCATCAAACCTTCGTTCTCAAAACCCAACCACTCAACATATCTTATCGCTTGCTTGTCACCTGTGTGAACACTAGCTTGAATACGTTGTAAATCGTTGTCTTCTTGCACATGATCTAATAATAAACTAGAATACTTAGCTGCTGACCTAGGCATATCGTAAGCATACTTGGACATCATAAACCAGGCTTCACCTACATTATCCCACAATCCATATACACCACCAATCATAAACACTCTACTTTCCTGCATTGCTGTGTACGCACTTAAACAACTTTCTTTCATCATAGCTGCTTTTGAGCTTTCTGGAAAATGAAAATTTGTTTCAATGTTATCCAAGTCTTTTTTTTCAAATTTCTTAAACTTAAGCATCAAACGTATTAGACCTTCTCATTATAGCTAATATTGTCATAGGCAATGGCTGTGTTTGCCTTATAACAATCTTTGCATCATTATCATAGCCTGATGGGAAAGATATTTCTTTATCCCCAGTAAACAATGGAACGGCTTCATCCATGTTCATACTACTATCTCTAAATGGTAATCTGTCAAGGTTTGCTGTATCAGGACCTAACTCTGCACCAACAGTCTGAAAGAACCTAGCTGTTACACCATGTATTCTCTTTATCTTACCTTGTGCAATGCCATCTTCTGCACCTGCTTCCATACGCAATGTTTCTAATGATGAAGTATAACCATAACCAACATGAACCTTAGATGCACTCCTATCCAATGTAATTGTGCCATTGCTGACTGTTTTATCAGCGTGTGCAGCACCATCTGCTAAAATGGTTACTGTTTCACCCTCAAGGTGGTTTAGGCTTGTAATGGTCGTTGTAGCCGATCCACTGTATGTTAACCCACTATCCACAAAGAAAGCATCTTCAACATCATCATTAAAATATAATGACTTTAAATAAACAATATGTCTTACTGTGGCACTGTTTATAGTTCTTTTAACACTAAGATACACCTGGTCTTCTGCACCACTAGGTATAGCTGTGACACTTTCTACTACACCACTGCCACCTAAACTATGCTCATGCCATCCTACTGTAGCGTTTGCTCTGTCATATGTTAGTCCTATTAGCCTTCCATCAGCGTGCACAAACCATAACAACAACTCAGGCTCTTGTTGCCATACCATGTCAGTCAAACCACCTCTTGCTAGATGATCTGCCAATACAGTTAAATCGACACCCAACAATCCGTCTGTGTCTAAATCAAAGGTTATTTCTTTTACCTTCGCACCACCTTTTTGTATAAGTATTGTACTGTTACCTGCTCTTAGTGGTCTTACAGTTCCTGTACCAAAGGTTGTTTCTCGTAATACGTTTACGTTTGTAGGCGTTACTGGCTCCGATCCTGCACCACCTGATAACGTAAACTCAGCACTTGTAGTTAATAACTGCAAGAATCTAGCTGGTAATAGATGCTTTATCACGTTAACTTGATCTGATGCTATAGTAACATTTATCGCATCATCATCTGCTGTACCTGGAGTATGGTTCTCAAAATCAGCAGATACACTACCAAATATTGTCTGTGGCTGACCTGTGGTTCCAGCAAAGTATAATCGTTCTTCATAAAATGCTATAGCTCTAGGATATCCTTGATCCCCACCAAACGCACCAAGAGACCATCTTGTAGTAGCATTAGCAGAACCAATAACTTGATCTGGTAATACAGCAATACCTCCATCATCTTCCTTGACTGTCGCTGTAACAACTGTTGAACTGGTAAACCCAGTTATCTCTACATAACCAGTTTCATCATGCTGATATTGCCAATCAATATTGCCATATGTTTCTGTTCCCTCTGTATGAACAGGAGGTGTGTTACCACTTGTTTGTGTCGAGCCAGTTACATTTTTGTATACATGACCATTATATCTAACTGTAGCATTGTTTACATAGCTTGTACTTGCTGCCCATTCATCATGTGTTATTTCAAGTATGTCTCTAAATCTTATGTATCTGCCTATATCTGAACTACTAAACAAAGCAGCAGAAGCCGTAATAGTAACGCTACCTGTTTGTGCTGAAGCATATAATGTTGTGCTTGTTATGTTTTCATCTAACCAAGGACCATCAACAAAGTCTATATTAGCTAAAGTAAAACTAGTAGCTGTAGTTCTTGTTAGCTTTGCAGGTTCATGGTCTTTATGTGCAAGGTACAACACATCTGCTGACTGTGCATAGTTAATCTCAAATATGTCAGTTACGCTATAAGTCGTTGTAACTTCTACTATTTTTCCTACTGTACCACCACTTGAGTATGCAGTAAATGCAGAGCTATTTATTCCTGTTAATTGAAATGTATTTGTTGTAGCTCCTGCAACAGTAAACTCTTTGTTGTTTACCTCTGTCATTCCAGCAACCCTAGCAATAAATACTCTATCACCATTGCTTAGACCATGTGATGCAGCCGTTACAACTGCTGGATTTGCTTTTGTTATACCTGTAATAGTTGTGGTTGCTTCTGTTAATAAACCACCATCTTTGAAGAATCTTACATAATTTGCACCAAACTCTAATACATATGCTTGCTCATCAGAAAACTCAAAGTGTATTAATCTTACTTTCCCACCATCTTTACTGCTACCTGCGTAGTATGTGCCTGGTCTTCTTGTTGTACCTCCCTGTGGAAATACAATCATATTGCTTAAATCTTTTACGGCTTCATTATATTTTTGTAAATCAATACGACCTTCTAATCGTGGCGATATCTCACCTGCTCTGAAGTTGGTGATGATAGACGATACTCTAGCCATATTAGAACCTTGCGTTTGTGTAAGTATCTGCCTGTAGTTGTTCTGGATAACCCTCTAGTGCATCCATGCTTCTAGCTTCACTTAATCTTGCTTGATACAAAGAATACATTGACTGAGCTAAAGCATTACTACCTGTAATTGCATAAGCTGTTTCTGAAGCAAGCCTATGTGCAATAGTGCTACTTAGCAATGGATCAAACTGTTCTGTATCCGTTACCCTTGATAAATAAATTATAGAGCAAGTACCTTCATTAGATAATATTTTTCTGCCTTCTATTTTAAACATTACATTACTGTCATAGGCTGCAACGTCATTATTTACATTTGAATTCCAAAAAGATATAACCCTCAAGCAATAAGGGTCTGTAGGCAATGTATATTGATAGGTAAATCCGAATGGTGGTGCATCACTATCTCTTGCTAGTGTTGCCCTTGATATAGCTACGTTCCAGGTATGTGACCTTAGAACGGCATCTCTTACTGTGTCAAATCTTCTATTACAAAGTCGTGCTTCTTTAGAGTTTTCCGTTAATGCAGTTATTGTCGCTGCACCAAGTAAATCCATAGCTTCGTTACAAATATCTACTACTGACGGCATATCAAACTCCTGAAAGTAAGGAGCAGATTAACTGCTCCTCACAATGGTTTTAGTTTACAACATACTCTATGATGTATGACATATCACCTGCTGTACCACCAGTGGCAGAAAATGTTACTGCAACATAGTAGTATCCACCAGGATCGGCTGATGCACCTGCATCTTCCCAAACCTGTTGTCCAATAGTGTTAATATTGGCAGCTTCAGTTCTTACATCAGCCATAGCACCTTCGTCTGCAACTAATGTTGCATAGACATCTTCGTCAACGACTGTACCATTTGTTTGATATAAACCTACATTAAATGTGCATGATCCACCTAAAGCATCTGATGCAATCTTTAGTGATGTGATAGATGCGTTACTAGGTATTGGTGCAAGCATAACAATATCATTGTCTGTGCTATCACCAGCAGCTAATGCGACTGTACCTTGAGCAACACGCAAAACGCCATGTAGCTCGTGGGCATTACTTGCAACTTGAGGACTAGCTTCAAAGTTAGCTACAAGTGTTGTATTTTTTGTAGTCATTTATTCACTCCCTTCCTTAAGCTGATTCATCACAATCGATTTGTACTACTTTGGATTCTTCCATTCTAGTAGCACCAATGCTCATGCAGTAGTAAACTTGAGTAGCATAACCTTTGTCTGCTCTCTCATCTATTCTTGCAGAAACATCTTTTCCGACACCTAAAGCAATACCATCTTCTGCCCAAGCAAAACATGATCTGATATTAGATGCAATCGATAGTCTGTTTGTTACAATGAATTTGAAACCCATGAATGTGTCCACTTCACCTTGAACAAGTGCCTTAACTGTATTAAAGTCAGAACTTGTTACTGAAGTAGTTCCAAGTAATGCTTCAATTTGGTTAGGACCAACTGCTATATATCTTGGTATTGATGGGTCAACGTCAGCTAAATCTAAAATCTTTTTAGCTTCAATTAACTTGGCAATAGACATATCGGCACTACCATTTGCAATCTGATTACCAGCAGCAAATGCTGTAGATGTTGAACCTGTTTCACCTGTAAAAGATGTTCCAAGTGCAGCAGAAATGATAACGTCATCCATTGCTCTTCCCATTGCAGCAGCAGCAGCTTGTGCATAAGAAGATGTAGGATCGATTAACATTCTAACCTTATCTTGGTCATCAATTAAGTCGGCATACTCATAGTCAGCTAGACTCACCCTTCTTCTTGCGTGAGGTGTGTCCATCTGTGGTGTGTCGGCATGGCGAGTGGTACGCAACTGAGCAGTAGCAACGCCTACCTGGTCGAAAAAAGCATTCTTTCCAGTAATATTCTCCACACGAACTGCATCTCTTAGACGGCTTCCCATCTGTTGAGATAGCATCTGCACGTTAGCAGAATACTGTTGGACAAATGCCGTAGTTACTGATGTTGACATTTAAGTCTCCTTCGTAAAAGTTACATTTGATTTTATTTGCAGTGTGCTACCCTTTACGGACACTCCTAGTTTTTTGAGCCGACTTTAGGCTATCGTCTTTCCGATTGTCTTGAGGACTTGTTGCCAAGCTACCCTGCATAACCCATTCATAATATATATCAGCAAGTTTCTCTGGATGCAACACATCTCTTTGTGTTCCAAACTCAACTGCAAGCCGTAAACATTCTAAACGGATATCCTGGTCAGGAGTTACATCATTAACCATGAATGTACCCCATCAATTCCTGCATACGTTCAACAGCACGTTGTCTTCCTATAGGATCCTTTCTATTCCAATAGGCGTGTGATTTGTCGTTCATAATTGAGTCAACTTCTTGTTGTGCCATTTGTGGTGTGTAAGCTCTGTTTACAGCATTATCAGATACAGTATCTTCACTTGTAACAGTAGACTTAAACTCACCCATAGCAGCAAATGCTTTGATAAAAGCTGGATGATTACCAATCAATGTGCCATCTTCTAGCTTCATCTGTAGCAAATCGCTACCACCAAACTGCTCAACAACTTCTTTCGCAGCCGTTACCTTTTGCTCAAAAGCTGGACCCCATTCTCTTTGAAGTTCTGCTGCTGTAGCTTCAGCCTGTTCTTCTGCTTGTGCTGCCATAGCTTCTGTGCTTTGTGCAACTGAGCTTTTGTAATAATCCAATACACCTTGTGCTTGTTGTGGTGTTAGTCTTAAAGTATGAGCAATATCTGCATATTGTTTGGCAACATCTTCAGTAATAACATTGCCATCAACCGGTAACTCATAGCCGTCTGGTGACTCTGGTCTGCCTAACTTACTGTAAATGTTATCTAAATCTTCGTCTGTTGGATTCTTAGGCAACGGAATCTTATCACTGCCTATTAATCTCTGTGCGTTTACATAGCTCCTTGCTAGATTACCAACGTCTTTAATTGGTGATAAACTTGGATGCTCCCTTAATTCTTCTGGTATCATTTCAATGAAACTGTTACCAGACCCACCTTGTGCAACTTCAGCAGGTGTTTCCATAACTGAAGGCTGTACTGGTTCGGCTACCTGTTCAGCAACTTGTTCTGACATATTTACTCCTCTTTTAACATATTATAAATGTGTAGTATGACTGCCCTTTTACCTTCTTCAAAGGCTGTAGCATTGGCATCTCCAGCTACATAACTTGAAGCACGCCAGTTACAGCGTAACTCCAAATCCTCCAAAACTTTCTTTCCAGCATTGTCTTTAAATGTATCTTTATACATAACCTTAAGCTGTGCTATCTGGTCATTCATTTGCACCCACCATTCTTACAGCTTGTGCAGCCTGACCTACAGTAGCAACATCTTCTTGCTCCATTTGTCTTTCCATCTGTTCTTGCTGCATCATTGCACGCTGTTCTCTTTCTTCATCAACGGCTGACTGTGACTTCAGAACTTTTTTAGGAACACCTAGAGCTTCAGTTAGATAAGTTACCAATCCATCAGGATCAATGTGATCTCCAACAGGCAATGTTTGTGACAGTGGCATCAATATCTCTAAGGCTCTCATCACACCATTAACAGAGCTAGACTTCTGTGCCCTAGCTAGTGGTGATACATATTCAATATCAATATCCATTCCCTGCAATATCTCTGGTGGTACTGCAAGCATATCAGCACGGAGCATCAAAGCAAACGCCCTGTCTATCAAAGGTCTTAGCATTTCATTCATTAACCTACCAAGAACAGGACCAATGACTCTCATTCTTTCTTCCTGTCTTTGTATTACTTCTGTGGCTGTCATGTTTGGCTGATTGCCACTTAAAAGTTGGTCAACGAAGAACGCTGTACGGATTGCTGCCCTTCGTTGTTCTTCCATATTCAATCCAATAGGTATGTTAGCACCTGTTTGTAATGGTGTAATCGTATCCCTAGAACCTGATCTGTAAAAGTTGAGACCCCCAGGTTGGGTTCTTATAGGGAGCAAAAACCCATCATCAGGCACTAATAGTGGAGGATCTATCATTTTTTGTGCTGCTTGTATGATTGTTTTAGACATAAGATTTATCATCTTAACATCTGGCAACGCAACCATTGCTGGAGATCTCCCCATCACTTCTCCAGTTGCCTTCAAGAAGCGTGGTACAACGTAAGGTAGTTCCTGGAAACCACTCTCTGCCAAGATCATCTTTGTCTCCATGCAGATATACATAGATGCGTATGGCATATTCTTATTATTTTGCTTTGTTGGATCTCTGTCTTTCCTTGGCATAACCACATGAAGTATCTCTACATTCTCATCTGGCTTCTTTTCAAATGTCCTAGCAATAAACGCACCTACGTTATCAATACCAAATCTTTGTACAGCTTGCCTTGCAGGTATCTCATACTTTCTAAAAACAGTATCAACCATACCATACTGGTCTTCTGTTACATAAAACTCTGATATATGCCTTGTGCTAAAACGTAACGTCTTGTCATCCATTTCCACAAACATACAGCCTGTACCAAACACAACTAGGTCAACATACATCTCATGGACTTCTGTTTCAAAGTTAGACATGGTAAAAGCACGCATCATTCTTTGCGAACTATCTTCTAGCCACCTCTGTACTTCTTCGTCTCTGCCTAGCTCCTCATCTTTCATTGTCAAATGAAACCAAGGTGTAGCACCTGATGTCAGCATACCATGTAGACTAGATGATAATAAATCAACTGCCTGTAAAGCTGTGCCATCAAAGATAAGTTCCATTCTCTTTTCGCCACGACTTCTCTTCTTTACTATGTCTGCTTTTCTTGGCAGCATATAGTCAGCTAACTCTTGGTAATGATTATTCCAGTTGTCTCGCTGACCTTCAACGTGTTGAAACCTAGCAACTATATCTTTGACATTCATCATAGTTCTATCCTAATAAAGTTGGTGTGCCACCTGTGCTACTCATACTGGTAGATGTTTCTCCTAGCTGTCCAGCAACTATTGTACTTCCACGACCTCTACGCTTTTTTCTTTCTGTTGCTTCAGCTTCACCAGCTAATGCAGCAGCCTTCTCATAATCAGCTTTAGCAGGTTCTTCTGGAACTGGTGGTGGTGGTGGAACATATACTTTTGGTTTAAGAAATGACATTCGTATCTCCTATGTGCTTATTGATTTCTTTGATGGTGGTCTTGTAACCACGCCATAGCCTTCCATGATTGTACCACCCTGACCTGACCTTTTTCCTCTAGTAGCATACCTAGTTGTAATAGTAGGCTTCTCATCTTCAACAACTTCGGGTGTGACTTCAGGTGTAACCTCTGGTGTTACTGGTGCTCTGTAATCCATTTTGTCCGTACCAGTTACAGTCTCCACAACTTCTTTTGTTAGCTTCTTTACTGGTCTTTCCAATGGCTCAACTATATCTGCACCAACCTTTTCAACTACATTAACAGCTTTTTTAACAGGTCTTTCTAATGGCTCAACTAAAGTCTTTTCAGCTTTTTGAAGAGCTTTCTTTGTTGCCTTTGCTATTTTTTTTGGAGCACCACCCATGTTATTTTCCTTTCACTGTATGCCAACCTAACTTTCTAGTTTCAGGTCTAAACCAAAAGGCTTTCTTATAGCCACTTCGCATAAACATCCTCTTTAATTCAAGGAATCCTTTTCTTGTATAACCTTTTTTTGCAATAAAGTCTACTAGCCAAACATCATTGCCACCTCCCTTGTATCCATCAGTAGGAAAGTATGTGGTTCCAACATAGTCATAAACCTGCTCATCACTAGGAAATCCCCATGTAGCAAACATCAATGGCTCATGTAATTCGTTTCTCATAATCTTATATTGTCTTATCCCTAAAGGTTTTTCAATATAATCTTGTATCATGCTATCATCCCAATCCCTATGATGCTCACTATACCTAACCATCTCCAGTGCATCTTCATAGTCCTGACCATACCTCATAGCGTAAAGGGATTGTACTCATTAACAGCCACCGATTGTGGTGGTTTAGCCATTACAGTACGATTCTCCAACCCAACAGATAAGTATCTAAAAGCATCAGCAGCGTGACTTGTAAAGTCATGCCTTGGCTGGTCACGGAATAATTTTTTCTTTTCATCCCATTCCTGCCTATACTGTCGCAACATTTCCAACCCTTCAGCACATTTGTCTCTATCAAAGTAGCATTTAGGTATCATCATCCTGGCAGCGTTGATTCCATCAGCAATTTTCATTCGAGGTATCACCCTAAAGCGTATGCCCAAACTAAAAGCCGTCTCTAATCTCGATTTCCCACTACCCAGTTCTCGAACTTCAATATCATGTGGAGCAAGATGATCTCCCCAGTGATAATCTTTCTTTCGCAATACTTCAGCGTAATGGTCCAAGCCAACGCCACTATTCTCATAATAGTCGATAACATTAACAGCACCCCCTCTATAGACCTGTGCAAACCAAATAGCCGTACTATCATTGATACCCAAATCCCAAGCCGTATGAACTGGCAGTGCAGGATCGTATGGAACCCTGGTAATCTTGCCATTGTCATCAGCATCAGCTAATAGTTTTCCATAATACGCACCAATAATAGCAGCCGTAAATGAACACTCATACTCTTGCTCATACTGCTCAGGTGTCATTTGCAACTTAGCAGCTTCTAGCTCAACATCTTTTACCAGCTTAGTCTCACTAGCCTTTGCAATCTTCCAGTACCACTGGTCAGATCCCTCTTCACTCTGCTCTTTAGCCGATTGTAATATATCAAAAAAATGATTATGTCCTGCTGGTGTACCTAGAAATATGGCTGCACCCTCTCTATCGGATAGTGCTGGTCTAACAACCTCCCCCCATACCCTAGGATTCTGCATCCCATACTCATCAAAGACACACAAGTCTAAGTATATACCTCTCAAAGCATCAGGGTTTTCACCTGACAATAACATAATCCTACCATTGTTAGGAAAGTCTGCCCTTAACTCAGTCTCGTTAAACGTCACGCCTGGTATCACTCCAGCATAATACTTCACATAATCCCAGCTAATCCTCTTAGCTTGCGTAAACGTAGGAGCAACTAACGCAACTCTTGGTCTTGGTAATGGACAAGTAAGCACATGTTTAATCATATGATTGACAGCAAATACAGTTTTACCAAAGCGTCTGTGCATCACCAGCACATTCCACCTCTTCAGGTCTTTGTGCATCTCAGCCTGTAAGTCTCTAGGCTTGTATGGTATCTTAACTTGCATCCTCTGAACCAGTCTCCCAAACTATCTTCAATGATCCATCACTGATCTCAACGCCTGTTCTGTTCTTAGCTTCGCCAAATCTCTCTGGTAATATCTTCTGCACCTTCCATCTTACATGATGTCCATAGTCTCTCAATAGATTAGGATCGTAACTCTTACGCCCATGCAACGCATCTCCGTACATATCCTCTAGCTCTTCTAGTGCTTTCTCAGCAGCCTGTCTCTGTGCAGTCTTAACATCGGTATCTAAGTCTTTATCCTTGCCCATGTAGCGATATAACGTAGCTCTACTTACCTTCGCATCTCGACAAGCCTTTACTAGGCTGTGCCCGTCTGTAATCGCTGCTATGATTCTCTCTTGTTTTGCTTTGCTTATCATGTGTGTTTAGAAGTACCTATTAATTGATATATATGGTGGCACGCATGACTGGGTGGCATACCTTAATTATTATTCCCCCCATGCCTTGCCAAATACCATACTTTTTTATTATTGCTCTTCTTGCTTTGGTTTTCATGTTTCATTCTTTGCCGTGTAGAACTGTATCAACAATGTGTTTATTCAAATATATAATTGTCTTCCCTTTATATGCTAACAAATAAACTATTATTCACAGCTTATCAATAATATTTTTTACCTTGCCTTATATGGTCTTTGCACCACCTGGAAAAACAATAATAATTTTTTTTGCTTTTAGTACTTGACTATTAGAACATTGTTCTATATATGTATATCTATAAACAACTTTTAGCAAAGGGTACATTATGAAATATACAACTATATTATTAATAGCACTAACTCAATTCTTTTTAATGCTGCCAATAAGTTTTTATTTATTATCTTTAAATATGCCAGGCTTATTTTTTACAATATTAATGTTGTCAGGAATATTTACAATAATAACAATCTACTATCCATTAATAACAATTAACAACTAAGCAAAGGAATCAAAACAATGAAATTACACCATACACAATATAAAAAGAACTATGTTAACTATATACTTAATACAATAGACGAAGATATAGACGGCAAGCCATTACATAAAGACCAAGACAAGATAAACTATATCTTTTCAAGATTTTATGCTGAGTATGGCTGGCTTATTGAGCAAAAAGGCAAGTTATCAGCTCTAACTGAATGGCTTTCAGGCTTGGCTCTTAATATCGATTATACATATTATGATATTATACAACTAGCCATTAAAATGGGAAGTATTGACAAAACACCAAATGAGAAATTACAAGGTAAAGTAATTGATAATTACTTCAATTTCATGGCTCAAATAATACTATCATTAGAGCCTTCGCACATCATAACAAAAGATAACAAGCCGTTATACTATGGCAGCAATAAAGATTGTTTTAGTAGGTTGTTAGATATACAGCCTAATTCAACACATCATGCAATAAAGTATGAAGGCTATGACATAACAACAAACAATATATTATGGCGTTCTATAGCTAAAACAGCTTAACTTATTACTCTTATAAACTAGGATCTATTCCTAGTTTATGGGAGCTATAAGAAAGCTCAAAACCTAGCAAAAAAGAAAGGCTATAACATGAACTATAATGATATTATGACAAATGATAATTTTGAAACGGATTATTATAAAGGCTGGTTAATTGTTTACGATAAGAACATAAAAAAGAATTATCCAGTACAATTAAAAGACACCAAAACAAATAGAAACATTACAAGAAAGCAATTCAAAGACGCTGTTGAAAAATACGGCTTTGATAAGGCTTGTAACACATTTAAAAAACTTTATGCAAATTATAAGGGCTAACAATGACTAAAAAACAAATAACTATTATCTGGGGCAGCAGTAAACAAAAGAAAAAAACTTATAAATTTAAAACAGAAGAACAGCTCAAATATTTTATGATGGGCGTTGACGAAGCGGAGGGCTGGTTATCATATGAAATCAAGTGAAGCATGGAAAATAGTTGGAGGGCTTTCTAAGCCTTCAAAAATGCCTGGCTGGTCAATTGGTTTACCTGCCAAAGAGTGCAAGACCGGCGGCAAGCTACAGCAGGTCCCGGGCAGCGTATGCTTTGACTGTTACGCGCTCAAAGGTTGTTACGTCTTCAAGGTTGTCCAAGATGCACAATACAGGAGGCTGGCAGCGTTGAAGAGTCCGGACTGGGTCCAGGCAATGGCTCACCTGATCAACAGTAAAAAGCCGGACGTGTTCAGATGGCACGACAGCGGCGATGTACAAGATTTAAATCACTTACAAAAAATTTATGAAGTGTGCAAGTTAACACCTTCAAAAAAGCATTGGATGCCAACTCGAGAGGCCTGGATCAAGGACCATCTCGACAGCAAGCCTGACAATTTAGTCATAAGGTTCAGTGCGCCCATGGTTGACCAGCGGGCGCCTGCTTCCTGGCCTAACAGTTCAGAGGTTGTTAACAGCAACGCCAGCTGCCCGGCCCCAAAACAAAATAATGAGTGCAGAGACTGCAGACAATGCTGGGACGCCTCAATCAAAACGGTTTCATATGGTAAACATTAAAACAAAATTCCCGCGTGGAATCTGGATCAGGTCATTAGCTCAAGAAGGCGCGACGGCGCATGCGAAGCGTGCACCTGGTCCGGGCCTAAAGCGTCAAGCTTCAAGCGTCAAGCTTTCGAACCAACCTTTTCAAGCATCAAGCGACAAGCGTCAAGCCCCAAGCAGCAAGCGTCAAGCTTAAAGCCGCAAGCAACAAGCTCCATGATACGTGAACCACGGAAAAGTTTCACGGACCTCGGACCAAGGGCCTCTACTATGATAAAAGAATTGTTAGGATGCCTAACATGGAAGGCTATTTGGTGTGGTGAAAATTTAATCTTGTTACCTGAAGTGACTTTCAGTTCGATAGTGAAAAAGTGACCAGAAGTATTATAAGCCAATAGATCGGGAGTACCGTGTAAGCTATTATTTTCAAGTCGAATAAGCGAAATATTAGTAAAATGTTTTTTAATTTTTTGATATAATTTACGCTCTGGTCCCATGCGTTTTTTAGAGTAACATTGTCATTCATTAATAGTCCTTCTGAAGTTTATCTGGTAAGATAAGACTCGAAGGTTTTTCAGTTTTCATAACTAATCTGTGAGCACTACGACCTGGCTGGCCTATGATAGGAACTGCATTCTCATGTACTTCCATACGTCGGATTGCATGCAACTTTCCTTTT
>BCSF01000536.1_pt1 | contig 14459 bp, 21 predicted proteins | sample 1016431 | NCBI WGS metagenome assembly BCSF01 (sample SAMD00045685;SAMD00045686;SAMD00045687;SAMD00045688;SAMD00045689;SAMD00045690;SAMD00045691;SAMD00045692;SAMD00045684;SAMD00045690;SAMD00045691;SAMD00045692;SAMD00045684;SAMD00045685;SAMD00045686;SAMD00045687;SAMD00045688;SAMD00045689, study...
ATTTCTCTGCGCAGGAAGCAATTGAAATGGGTCTTGCTGACGAAATCATCTAATTAGTATTAGTTCCCGAGGATTTACGATGAATATTGATACACTGGTGGAGAGTTTCTACTCCAAAAAAGATGAGACTGAAAGCCTTATTAATGAGGTTTTGAAACTTCTGATTGAGCAAGCACCAGGGATGCCACCAAGTGCTACATTCAATTGGTCTATGATTCCGGATATTCCGATCTCTGAGATTGGTTGGTCTGATGTATCTACAACAGAAGAGGGAGTAGAGATCCCGAGCGAACAAAGAGCACTACTACAGCAGTATTTGAAGAACATTGGATCTCCTGGCGCGTCTTTTGAAGAGCAGATTAAATCTCTCCAAGAGTTCTACGGTCCTCGGGGACCGCTTATGGTGACGAAGAGTGCTGCGAATAACTCTGAGGCTATCTCACAGCTAATTTCATATTTGGTGTTTTACAAAACACTCACAAAAGTTGTAACCAACTTTAATGCTTCGTCAGCAGGCTTCAGTTTTGAGTCCTTTTTGGCTGTTCTGTTGAACGGAAAGCAGGTTCCTGCAAATACAGGAACAATCGCAGACTTTATAACAGGCGATGGAATTCCAGTCTCTTTGAAGTTATATACTAAACTGCATGTCGGCGGTTCATGGCGCGACCTTGTCGGAGACCTTATAAATCCTAAATTTAAGCACCCCAAAGGTAGAGCGATGCGATACATCTCGGGCATTAAGGTTTTGAGCGGGGAGGGACTTAAACAGAAGGGTGAAATTAGATTATATCAGTTTGATATTACTCTTGATAATGTTGTAGATATGATGCTCAACTCTATGCATCCGGATATTGTAACCATGCCGGCTTCTATGGTGGCCGGAGGGGAGGGAATAGCCGATAAAATTCCTAGTGCCGATCGTGTTCCTTCCAATGAAGACTTAGAAAAAAGACTTACTGATTTGGTACATGCACAGTTGGGGGATATTGAAGTCGATGTTGCTATGAAACAAATTGACCCACAATTTAACTTGTCTAGCTTTGTTAACGGTCAAGATGGTGTTTTCCAGACAATGAAGTATTCGTCCACTCCCCCCAAAGATCCCGAAAGATGTTTGTATGTAAAAATTGATGGTTTGGCTTTTAGTATGATGAAGTGATTGAAGGCTGTATATAGATACCTACTTCAGGAAGTATTTTTGCCTAAATATGGACAAACTTCTGCGTGGCAATCAATTAAAACGAATACCGGAAGAGCGCGCGCGGTTTCCTTCTTAGAGGGGTTGGCAAAAGCAATCAAGTTATCACACGACAGCATGGTTAACAGCTTCGGTACTTCTGAGGTTGCAAAAGCACGCGCAGCTGCCCTTAAGGGTGTAGATTGGATGCGAGTAGCTGACCCCCGCGCCAAAAAAGGTAAAGAAGATATCGTTGCTCAACGAACGGCAAGTCGTAAAGAGATTAGCGATTACTACAATGGGCTTGATGAAGCTGGAAAGATAGAGGCTCTCAAGAACACATATGGTATGGTCGTTGGTGGCGCCGGCGGAATTACGCAGTGGGATCTTAATGATAAGCAAGCCACAAATCCAGATTATCCCGTAAACGCAGAGTACCTTGGAGAGTTGCAGATTGGTGGCGCGTATGTAGAGCAAATGCTTACACAAGTGTCTGAGATTTTGAATCAAGAGATTTTTGCTGTGTTCTCATCTCTCAAAGAACTATCAGACAGCCTTAATGGCTTCTTCGCTGGTGGCTTGGCTGATGATAGGAAAGCGGCGACTGCGATTGAAAGCGCCCAGGACATTGAAAAGAAGACAACCGAACTAAAAGGTGAAAAATAATACTTGACATACACAATTGGTATGCTATAATACCAGAGTAAGAAAGCGAGGTTTCAATGCCCAAATGTGTATTTGAAGACCGACAGGGCCTGAGTCAAAAGGTTCTGGACGGAGTTAACAAGCTTGCCGATAATGTTGCGGCAACTTTAGGACCGAAGGGTCGCAATGTTATCCTACATCAAAAAGGAAATGATCCCATTATTACAAAGGACGGCGTGACCGTCTCTGCGTTTGTTCATCTGGATGATGAGTTTGAAAACGCTGCCGCACAGATTTTAAAGCAGGCAACCTCCCAGACCAACACTATGGCTGGTGACGGAACCACAACGGCAACTGTGCTTTCTCGTGCTATTCTTAACAAGGCACAGCGATACATTACTGCTGGTGCTTCTCCTGTTGAGTTGAAGCGAGGCATTGATTTGGCTGTAGAGTCTTTGGTCGCACAACTTAGAGATAAGGCACAACACATTGAAACTCTTGACGATGTTGAGAACATCGCAACCATCTCGGCCAACAACGATAGAACTATTGGCAAGCTAATCGCGACTGCTGTGGACAAGGCAGGCAAGGATGGTTCTATTACAATCGAGGACGCAAAGTCAGTTGAGACTTCGTTGGATGTTATTGAAGGCTTCCGAGTAGAAGCTGGTTATGCTGCGTCTGCTTTTGTGACTGATGAGCGTCGTGGTGCTGTCCATTATGATTCCCCGCTTCTTCTTGTAACTGACAGTAGAATTGATTCAGTAGATCAGATCCTTCCAGCGTTGGAGATTATATCTCGCGATGGTCGTCCGCTTGTTATTGTTGCGGAGGAGATTGAAGGTCAGGCTCTCGCAGCTTTGATTATGAATACGGTTCGCGGTTCAATGAAGATTGCTGCCGTAAAGGCTCCCTTCTACGGTGAGAGGCGTCGTAACATTCTATCCGACCTAGCACTCTCAACAGGTGCCGAGTTCATCTCTACGGACGGCACAGTGCGTCTAAAGGATATTAAACTTCAACACTTTGGTCAGTGTCGATCAGTTGATATCACAAAGATTGGAACAACTGTTATTGGCGGTAAGGGCGACTTTGAAGAGATTGACCGTCGCATTGAGCTTCTAAAGACAGAGCTGATGCAGACTGATGATATGCGTGAGTGCGATAAGATTCAAGAGCGCATTACAAAATTGGCTTCTGGTGTTGCAGTTATCAAGGTTGGTGCGGCAACAGAAGTAGAGATGATTGAAAAGAAGCATCGCATTGAAGATGCGCTAGAGGCAGTCAAGTCGGCACAGCAGGAAGGTATTGTCCCTGGTGGTGGTGTTGCTTTGGTTCGTGTGTCAAACAAGCTTCTAATGCTTGAAGCCGAGAACGAAGATCAGATGTTTGGTATTGAAATCGTCCGTGAAGCAGTTAAGGCTCCGCTGCGACAGATGGCACAGAACTGTGGCTTGTCTGCTGATTTGGTTTTGTCGCAAGTTGAGTCTGCCGAAGGCAACTTTGGTTATAACTTCCGCACGGACGAAATGGTCGATATGCTTGAGGAAGGCGTTATTGATCCTGTCAAGGTAACAAGAACTGCCCTTCAAAATGCTGCTTCTGCTGCTGGAACATTAATCACAACTTCTCATGCTATTGTGGAGGTATAACTCTATTTAGTGGAGACCGGAGGTATGGGATAATGACTGACGACGAACAGCAGAAACTAACTGTAATGTTAGTTGAACTTTCAGGCAAAATTCAAACTATGCTTGACAAGCAGGAAGAATTAGCGGAGAATGTAAGCAAGATCAAGGAGGCAGTCTACAACCCAGACTCGGGCTTGTACGCGAGATTAAAAGAACTAGATATCCGTATTATACAACTAGAGCATTGGAAAGCCACTAACACTAGAATTATGTGGTTGGTTGGCGGCTCCGTTGTTGGTTTGCTGGTTAAGACAGCTTGGTCAGTTCTTTTCCCATAGGAGATTAAAATGAGAGTTAAGTTATCTTACACAGTTGAAGAAGAGGATATTCTAAAAGAGGCGGCTAAGATCCTTGGCCTCTCGTCCGATGATATGAGTCACGCTATTGAAATGTTTAAGATGGTTCAAGCAGAGCTTCGCGGCGAAGAAGAGCAGCCGAACACTGCTAAAGTTTTAGATATGATTGATGACTTCCGCAAGGCACTCTTGGCGGTTGATACGCGATTGATTGAAGTTGAGGACATAGTCAGAGGCTATGACAAGTATCGTATCGACCAGAGAAGCGAAGGTGAAACCCCAGCATTGGAGAATGAAAGATATTACGGTGCCGACTAATGAAAAAGAATAAAGTCGGTGACTTAGTGCATCTCCCGCAAGCTAGTCGGTTAGTACATTTCAGCCCAGCCAGTAAGCAAGCACCCATTCCTTGGGACACAGTACGTCTCGAAGAACCTAAAGTAGCTATAGTTAGTGGCGTAGATTGGGCAGATGGATATGTTCAGATTATATGGAACGGCAAAGAGTGGTCCGTTAGAGAACAAGATATATACACAATTAAGGAGTTGTAGATGATACGTTTTGTAGAGGTAGTAAACAAGACAGATAAAAACCCTAGAATGGAGAGGGTAGCAACATTAAGGTTTGAGTTGGGCGAAGTTTGGATTAATGAAAAGTATGTAGTTAATGTTCGCCCGCACCATGGTTACGATTCTTTGTTAAAAGAAGGAAAGATCGGCTTAGGTTTAGACCAAGGACATAGGTTCACTACGGTTGTAGTTAATGAGGGTGGCAAATCATCAACACATGTTGTCCTTGGAGATCCAAGTGAGGTCGCCACTCGTCTAACAAACAACAGATCACAATTACTGAAAGGTTAGGAAATGCGAAAGAAAGCAGCTATTATTGATAAGCCCTGGGGTCACGAAGAGATCTGGGCGCAGTCTTCTCGTTATGCGGGAAAGATTTTGGTGATCAACAAAGGACATCGATTGTCCCGACAGTATCACAGAGTAAAAGAAGAAACGATTATGGTTCTTGAAGGGACCTTGGTCTGCGAGGAAGGTCCCACAGAAATAGGTGGTGACGTCAAGCGACACGTTATGGGTCCAGGCGAGATCTTCCATGTTCGTCCGGGCACAATTCACCGTTTTTGTGCCGAAGAGACAAACGTTCGATTGGTTGAGGTAAGCACATCAGAGACTGCCGACGTTGTAAGGTTAGAAGACGACTACCGTAGGGTCACCGATATCCCGCAAGAAATCAAAACAAGCGGAAAATAGCGCCATTTAAAACTATTTATAGTTGATGTATTTACGTCGAACTAATCAATGGAAACAGTTTCTGCTTCAAGAGGCAATCGAACAAACCGGTTTGCCTCTTGAAGTAGTTGCTATGATCCGAGATCTCAGCAACGAGTTAGGTTCGGTTCCAGAAAAGATTTTAACTTCACTTGGAACTATGGCTCGTAGTTACTCGTATGCTACACCCACTATCATTGATTGGATGAACCCGTCAGATGATGACAATAAGTTTAGAAGCACCCCGGCAATAACAGATTTACAATATATTCTTTATGATCGCAGCAAGCCTCGCTCTGAAAGAACCGCCGAGGATAAAGAATATATTAAGGAAATGGATGAAGAGTTCATTTATCCTTTGATAGCAGGAGCCTCGGGACGCTCCCCTGATAATCCCCAGCTTGCAAACATTTTAGATACAAATCGTTATAGAAAGAAATACGTCAAGAAACTTAAAAAAGCGGGACTAACAGAAAAAGCAGAAGCATCAGATAAGGTTTTTGTTGATGCTATGGTTAAGTGGGCAGAAAAATTTGTAATGCCTGAATTAGAGCCCATTATAAAGGCTGTTGTAGAGGACCCGGATGATTATCAATCAATATTAAAGTTTGTGAGTCTCATTCCTGATAAAAGGAAGCTGATCACTGCACGTATAAAGGCTAAAAGGCTATTAGAAAGAGAACCAGAAGAGCCACAGAACGTAGTTCATAAGTTTGATAATGGTTATTACTGGTATGATATTAAGTCTGATGCTTGTACTATTGAAGGACAAAAGATGGGTCACTGCGGTAAAGGACTGGCTGAAGGCAACCTTTATTCTTTGCGTTCTCCATCAGGAACTAGAAAAGATCCCGATCCCCACGTCACAATAGAATTGACTGGGGACGGTACTATCCATCAAATCAAAGGTAAAGCAAACGACGCGCCTGTAAAGAAATACTGGCCTTATGTTTCTTGGTTCATAAAGAATATTAAATCAACAGAGGGCAAGCCAGTCACAGATTACAAGGAAGACAAGACCCTTCCCGGCTTTGGTGATATGTATGATTATTTACAAGAACAAAATCCGGATGTGCTTAAGGAAGATTTTGCTGAGTATGCAGATAGATACAAGGAACAACTAGTAGAGTATGCGGAAGATCTGTTCTCTAAATTTGGTATGCGCGAAGACAGCACCCTCGATACAGTGAATGCTAAGAATATAACCTTTAGACATACCCCACGCGCAGTTCACTCCGACACCCCCAGCCTAACATTTTTTGTCAGGTACAAACTCAATTACAAAGCGAAGTTGCCGGATTACTTTAATTCCCGGGGATATCCTTTCCGCCGCGCAAGAAAGGAAAAGGAGTTAGACAGAATTCGAGATCATATTAAAAATAAAATATTCCCAAAGTATTTTTCTACCGGAACATCAAAAACACTTCCAGAACCCAGTCGTCCCAAGGCTGAACAAGGCGAAGCTTATCTAAGTAATATTTACGATTTGAATTATGATTTGAAATGGAGATGGGACGTGCCAGCACCAGACAAAAACAAACTTAGAGAAGCCGGAAAAGAAGTAAAGAATGTTCTTAAATATTTGGTTGGTGTTGACGCTGATGTGATGACTGTCGGTGGACTTGACCCCGAACAACTGCGAACTCTTCAGAAAGCATTTGATAAAGAAGGCGGTCAAGGTAAGATGGATATAATGGGCTTTGAAAGAGAAGTAGAGAAGTATTTCGATAGTCTAGGGTTCCAGCCTTCTGATGATGAAGAGATGCTACAAGAAAGCATCACATTTGACCGTTGGTCAAAAATAATAAAATAATTTTCCTCTAATGGTAACAAGCCTCATAGTTACTTATAGACATAATTGGGTTAGAAAGGACTCAGGTTGTATGCAAAATTTGGCATCCCGTAAGGAGTTTGCAGGTAAATATACGGTGAGGTGATAGTGATAAAGTAACCTATTGCACGGAGGGATATTCGTGTCTAGGTGGTTTAAAAACTTTATAATCATAACTTCTTTACTTTTGGTAAGTTGTACCGGACCGGTCTTACCAGAATCTAACTCTAATCTAAGTCCGGATTTCATTCACACACAACGCACAGTTGAAGTTCAAGACTCTCTTGGAGCAGTCTTGGAAGTCATTGATGCGATTAACCTTACATTAACAGAAAAAAGGACCAGACAGGCTGCTGTCAAGGTGCGTTCGCTTTTGTATGGTGGTCACGGCTCTGGTACTTACATGGTAGCCTATGGCCGCCGAGTCGTCGCAACGGCTGCTCACGTCGTCCGGAACGAGAGCACTATGCTTATAGAAGGTCGAGACGGTGAGGTGGTCATAGGCAAGGTTGTTTTTGTGGATCACAAAGTTGATCTTGCTTTTATGGTTGTCCCAGAGATTGAAACCAGAACAGCCATCCGTTACCGACCAGAGTCAAAGTACGACGAGAGATTGGTCGGGAAAAACTTAACTTACACTGGCTTCCCTTCACACCACGATCTTCTTACGATTCGTGGTTATGTTGCTGCGTTAGAGCACAACATGATTGTATCCAATATGTTTGGGTGGTTCGGATCATCTGGTTCCGGCGTGTTCGATCAGGGTGGTAGATACCTAGGTTGCGTATCAGGAATTGACGTTGGTCGCTTCGGCATGGGAAATCGAATCCCATTGGAAGAGATTGTTTGGGTTGCACCTATCAGTCAGATTGATCAGGAGCTTTTAAAAGTAAGAATCACAACATCTGATGTGCCAGAAAAGGAAATGAAATCTATTCCTGGGGCTGCTGCTCCGAGAAGAGGCGGGCTGAGGGACTAAGAAAATGCGTAATCTCCTTCTCTTGCTTCTCTTGGTTATAACCGCGACGGCTTGTGAAGGAGACTACACAATCGTCAGCCAGAACCCAGGCGAAACTGTATACGTCGAAGTTGAAGTTCCAACCGATCCAGAATACATTTATGGTGACGTTTGGGTTGATTCTTTTGAACAACCTTATTCTGTAAACGGTGTCGATATTGTTTGGCTTATAGATAGGTCCTGCTCCATGGTAGATGATGCCCCATCAATTGTATCGGGCATTGAAGAGATGATGAACTCTCTTCCGCCGGCTGGGTGGAGACTAGGAATCACATCCACAAGCTACACTGATTCCATTTCAGCAGCTGACTTTCCTTTGGTTCCTGGCGATGATATACAAGATGCTTGGGATGCTTATGCTGCCATCGGCAATGGTCACCGAGAAGCAGGCTTTGATTCAATCTATGCTTACATAGAAGAAAACGAATATAATCAAACTTGGTTGCGTAATGACGCTGCTTTGTTGATAGTCTTTGTAAGTGATGAAGAAGAGCAAAGTCAAGAATACTTTACATCTGACCAATCAGGTCTGAATGATTTTATTAACTGGGCTTCAGCCGTTAGACAGTCAGTTTATGTTGCGAGCATTGTAAACGTTCACGAAACAGAAAACGAATGTGGCTATACTGTAAACTCAATAGATGTTGGTCGTCGCTATCTTGATGCAACAAACGCTTTCAATGGTGTTGTAGTTGACATATGTGAAGACGATTGGGCCCCCGGCGTTGCTGAGGCATCAACACAGATCGAACCTTACGAAGAGTGGCCTTTGACTCACACGCCAATCGAAGAGACACTAGCTGTCTTTGAAAATGGAGTGCCGATGGTAGACACCGACTGGATATACAACGCTATCACAAACAGCGTTGAATTCCTTGTAGTTCCCTCAGAGGGCGCCCTGGTGGAGATTGGATATGTTATTGATTACGATGGTGGTGACGACGATGATAGCGCTGGAGATGATGACGATTCAGCGGAATAGAGACTAATTAACATAATGAAAAACGAACTTGAAACAACAGAGATAATACCGGGTCAGTTTGAACCGAGCCCATTCCCGATGGATTTAGAAACACAAAAAAGACTTTTAGAGTTGATTTATAATCGCAAGTCTGGCATAATTACTAGACAGGAGTTAATTGATGTTATCTTTAGTACAGAAAATACTCCGAGCGGCCACATCATTCGATACCGTGCTTAGCCGCTTGGAAAGAATTGAAAGCGCGATAAATAAAATCGAGACAAAGATCAAAAAGTTTGATAAGATTGCTGATGAGAACGATGCTCTTTGGCAAATGCTCGATGAACAGAAAGAGATGGAACAAATCTTTGTGAAGAATGCAGAAGATTATAACAAAGAGATCGCAGAGATTCTTTTGAGGAACGCGAAAGTCCAGGGCGATGCCTGATAGAATATATCTTTTTGACGTTGACGGAACGTTAACCGAACCGAGAGAGAAGATTAAAGAACAGATAGAGGATGTATTCATGAGTTGGATTGCATCTAAGAACAAGAGTGTGTATCTTGTTACGGGTTCCGATATCAGCAAAACCAAAGAGCAGCTTGGCGAGGATCTGATGGATGCTTGTCTTGGTGTTTTTACTTGCTCCGGTAATGTATTCAGGCAGGAAGACCAGATTATTTACAGTAACGTTTTCGATCCTGGCGATGAGTTTATTGCGGATCTGGAACTTTATTTGGAAAACTCTCAATGGCGCTCTAAGAAAGGCAACCACATCGAAAAGCGTCCGGGAATGTTAAACTTCTCTACTGTTGGAAGAAACGCAAACCAAAATATGCGCAAGGCTTACGCACGTTGGGATAAGACTTCTCTTGAACGAGAGGATATCGTAGCTTACATAAACGACTTATATCCCGACCTAGAGGTTTCCATTGGTGGGTCTATCTCTGTGGACATTTACCCTAAAGGCAAGAACAAAGGTCAGGTGGTCGAGAAGTTGAGAGAGCTTCACGGTGATGATGTTGAAATGATTTTTGTTGGAGACAAGAATATCCCCGGCGGAAATGATTGGTCTCTCGCACAACGTTTGGAAACTATTGAAGGTTCTCAATGGTATCAGGTTTTATGTCCAGAAGAAACACGCTCCCTTATTGAGTATGGGGAACTATTTATATAGATGAAACGTCAACTACAAATATTTAAAGAGTTTATTGAGGAAGCAAAAGACCCAGCTTACTTCCAAGATACATTCAACTTCACAGTTCTGATCTCAATGGATAAGAACCGTGGTGGTTCCCGCGATGAAACTAAAAATGATATTCGCGCACTACCAGAGGTTCTGACTGTTACTCTTATTGAGAAGGAAAAGGGTGGTGTCCAGAAAGACTTAGGCAACACTTATCTTTCTACCTTGAAGATCCACATTCGCAGACCTCGCGATACATCTAAAGAACTAATGATGAAGCGAGTTGTAAAGCAGATCGCAAGGCTTAAGGGTGTTTCGGTTCTTCGTTACAAGGAGCGTAAGCCAAAGCAAAGAAGAAAAGCTTTCTACGGACCAGGGTCATACACCAAGAGAGTCCAGAATGTTAGTGAGGGTGAATACTGGCAGTCTTCAAAGCACAAATCAGATTTGAAAAAGGACTTCAAGGAACTCACTTCCAAGGGACCACAAAAGAAAGGCGGCTACAAAAACGTAAGTGACTCGCCTGACTTTGAATCGGCGCCCCCTGGCGCCCCTGGTGGGCTAGAAGAGGCAATCCTTGACGAAGCAATGAAGACAGTTTCAGACCTTCCAGAAGATGTGGTGATAGTTGTTCTCAAAGAGCCCGATGGTACAGGTTTTCAGGTTTATTATGCTCTCCGAGACGAGCCGACTGTTAGATTGAAGGCTGGCGACCTAGACCGAATGGAGGCGGGCATAGATATATATGGAACCCTCCATATTGGACTCGGACGGAACGAACCATACGACGACATATATGTTGTGCAAAGCTCCAAAGCCAAAGATGGTTTTGGTCCGCTGCTTTATGATGTAGCTTTGGAAATTGCCGGCGAGAGAGGCTTGAAGCCCGACCTGTTGTCAGTTTCTGACGATGCCTCAGCCGTTTGGAAATATTACGATGACCGCAGAGAAGATGTAGATTCCAAGATGTTGGTCAAGAGTATTGATGACTTTGATCAGGTGATGCCTGATGAGCGCGCTGAAAAGCCGGGCGAGAATATGCACCTTGCACAAGCTTATTACAAGACTGACAAGAGCACCACCGAAGAACTCATAGGAAGCAACAAACTTATCGAACTAAATCCTAGCATTGGTGTCTCTAAGTCGAAGGCGAGAGCAGTGCCAGATACTCCAGCTGTTCCACGTCGGAGCTTAAGCAAAGACGATCTAAAACGATTTGATCACCTACGCGAGGATATACTTGTTACAATCGGTGACGAAGATGATCTTGCTACATTTGAAATGCAGCCAGAATTCCAGCAGAAGATCTGGGATGGTGACGAAAGAATCCGCCCGGGCGTTAAAGGCGCTTTGATGGATATAGTTGATGAGTTTGTAGAGCGTCTAGACTTAGACGCGGAGATCAAAGACATTATTATTACAGGATCCTTGGCCAACTACAACTGGTCAAAGTTCTCTGATATAGATTTGCATATCCTTATTGACTTCAAAGAAGTTAACGACAATGAAGAGTTGGTCAAACGTTTCTTTGATGCTGTTCGTTCCAACTGGAACAGAACCCACGACATAAAAGTTAAGGGTCACGAAGTCGAGCTTTATGTTCAGGATGAAAACGAGCCCCACGTTTCAACAGGAGTTTATTCTTTAATGAACGACAAGTGGCTCGTGAAACCAAACAAAGTCAAGCCTTTCATTGATAAGAAAACTGCGAAGAAAAAAGCAGCCGATATTGAAAGAGAGGTTGACAAGGTGGCTTCTGTCCTGTATGATGGTAATCATGAAGCTGCACTCGACAAGGCAGCCTACTTGAAAGAGAAGATCAAGACAATGCGCCAAGCAGGTTTAGAAAAGGCAGGAGTATTCTCACCAGAGAATCTTGCCTTTAAGATGCTCCGAAGGTCTGAGGCACTTAGTAAGCTACACGACGTATATATCAAAGCATACGACCGCGCTTTAAGTCTTGACCAATGATTAAAATAAGGATTGGTAAAAAAATGAAAGGATCGGCTGTTGTAATACTAGACGACGATAGCAATATGCTGTTACTGTTGCGTTCAGCAAAGTCTCGCTGGATGCCTGATAAGTGGGGTCTCCCAGGTGGCAAAGTTGAGCCCGGTGAAGAGTCGGTAGAGGCAGCCATCCGAGAAACAAAAGAAGAAACAAGTTTAAATGTTCAGAACCTAACTTACTTAAAAGATTTTAGTAATAAAGCATTTGACTTATTCTACACAGCCGATTATGATGGCAGTGTTCAGATTGACTTTGAGCACGACGATTATGAATGGGTGTCTCGCGCTGACGTAGAACAGTACGATACAACGCCACGAATCGTAGACATATTTGATTGGATTTTGAAAAATGAGCGAACAAACGACTAACGAAGACGAAAGCCAAGTTGAAGAGCAATCTCCTGCTGAGGAGTTGATTCCAAAGAAGCCATCTCGCTTATGCCCGCGTGGCATTCAAACCTTTACGGTTGCGCGCCAAGCAGACGAAACAGGCGTCTCTGGCGAAGGCGTTGTTATTGAGGGTGTCGTGTTGGCGACAGGACAATGTATCGCGCACTGGTTATATCCGCGACCAAAGGGTTCCATCGCTATCTTTGATTCAATGAATGATTTTATCACAGTTCATATCAAGCCCCACCCAGGAAATCGCACCATTATTACATACGATGATGGCGAACAAGAGCGATACGGACTATTTACAGATGAGGAAAAGCCAAATGAAAATAACGAAGTCCAGACTTAAGCAAATCATTACAGAAGAGTTGCAGAACATTCTTGCCGAGGAGGACGATCAAGACGATCCGTTTGCTCCGGGATCTACACAGTATATGAAACCGGGTGAGAGAGAAGCAGCGCGGAAAAAACGCGCCGGGGCTGAAACTAAGGCGATTGATTGGATGCGCCAAGCTGTAGCAGACCGCCGCGCCCGGGCAGAGGCCGATCGTCGCACAAGAGGGGAGATTCGCCAGCGTGCTGAGAAGCTTCTTGATGTTTTGTACCCGGATGCTTCGAACCGAGAACTAATCCTCACTATAAGACAGAAAGATGATGAGGGCAACCTCGCAGATAATTTGTTTGGTTTCATGTTTCCCCGCGAGAAGGGGGTGACAATGGACAAGCCATACCCTGCCCTAATGGACAGAGCAGAAGAGTGGATTAAGACGCGCTCTGGAGCCGAGGAAATCGCTTTGGAAGTTGGAGGACGACCAAAGCCTGAGAACCTTGAGTCGCTTCTTACTTATATCGAAACCAAGGGAATGGAACTAGGCAAGGATATATTTGCCAAAGCCAAAGCACACGGTGAGAAGAAGAGAGCTAGGAACGTTCCCGTAGGAAAGGCTGCAACCCCTGGTACCCCAGAACGTGCTGCCCTTGACAGATTAATGAAGTGAAAGTTCCTCCTAAGCGAAGAAGATAAACCAACCCTTGACAGGCACCGACCCGCGTGCTAGTATGTACTTGAGGTTGAGCAATGGTGTTCCACGGAGACTACGAAGAAGCACTGGATAGATGGGAGTCAAGAAATCTCCCTTGTCCTGTAGATATAAGAGTTGGTGATCTTGTGAGATCAAAAACCAAGTGGTTAAGTGGTGTGGGTATTGTCACAGACGTTTATAAGATGACACACGAACTAAGTGGTGACTCTTGGTGGTGTTGCAAAGTTTATATTGATGGCGATGAGCGAGCATTGCCAGTCGGAGATTTTGAATTGGTAGAAAGGCAGTAGGTTGAGAGAGCTGGTATACGGATTTATATTATTTTTTGTTGGGCAAACACTTATCTGGTTTCAAACCAATGCACAGTTCTTTAATGAATGGGCAAAAGAGCACCCATTCTTAATGTCTTGCACGTTTAGTATTCCTATATCTTATATGTTTATTAAAGCAACCGGATTCGTGGTCGAGCATTTCGATGGCTTGCTTTGGCCCGGACGCTTCATTGGGTTTGCGTCAGGTATGATTTCTTTTGCCGCACTTTCATATCTTATAATGGGTGAAGGCGTTAGTGTGAAGACTGGCGTTAGTTTGCTTCTTGCCATTATTCTAGTTTGTATTCAGGTGCTTTGGAAATGAAGAAGATTTTAATTATTATTAGTGTTCTGTTTATGACTGGCTGCGCGCATATGCGTATGCCTCTTTTAAACGGGCGTTGCCCAAGCGACTTCCCTATCAAGGGAAATGCTGAATCAAAAATGTATCATACTCCGGATGGTAAGTATTATCATTTAACTGTGCCGGAAGTTTGCTTTGCATCAGAGGAAGTTGCTCGCCAGCGAGGCTTCGGGAAATCCAGATAAAACAATAATAAACCTTGACTTCCCCAGTCTCCCATGCTACTATGTGAGTGTAGGAGGCTATTATGGAT
>BCSF01000537.1_pt1 | contig 14442 bp, 13 predicted proteins | sample 1016431 | NCBI WGS metagenome assembly BCSF01 (sample SAMD00045685;SAMD00045686;SAMD00045687;SAMD00045688;SAMD00045689;SAMD00045690;SAMD00045691;SAMD00045692;SAMD00045684;SAMD00045690;SAMD00045691;SAMD00045692;SAMD00045684;SAMD00045685;SAMD00045686;SAMD00045687;SAMD00045688;SAMD00045689, study...
GTTTAGCAACGCCCTCTATAACTTCCATTCTTGCTCAATTTTTTGATAAATCTCTGCAACTTGATCACGTTGCTTTTCTTTGGTTCGTATGATTTCTTCTTTACAGTACCCATCCGCAGAAGTTACTTTCAGATGCTGGATTGACATCGCTGTTAGTATTAGATGAATACTCAGGGAATAAACTGCTATTGTTGCATAGGTAATCAACTAGCCTATTAGAATAGTAAACAGCAAAATCGCGCTCCTGAGATACTAAGCTGTCAACGTCTGACTTGTCTAAGGCTGTGGCATTCTCAGGCTGGTGTCTATAAATACCTCCGTTGCCGATGGTAACACTACCCATTGGCAAGAACTCAACCAATGACCAATGTATCAACGCAGGCTTTACCCAATCGGTGACAAGTGATAAGTAGTTACCTGCAAGTGTACCTGCAATGATGTCGGCTTGTATCTTCTCAAGTAGGTCAGTTCCTAACAAACGCTGGATGTGCATATCCTGCGCGATTGCTATGTATTGCACGAACTTGTCGCTGTCTACATTGCCACTCAAGTTTGAGTAACGTAGTACATCATCTGTCTTTATAAGTAGTGCTTTTGCCATTTTATCTTGGGTTTACAAAGCCTTCATTCGGCATATCTTTTGGCTTCATCGCCACTTCTTTAGGATTACGAACGCGATAACCTTCTTTTTCACTTTTGTTGGTGCTAATGGTTGGTGCAAGCGGACTCTTTGTGTCAATACCTCCATCTTCAACAGGCTTGCGATAAACTCTACGCATCCATTTATGGTGACATCTTGCACCGCCTTTGTACTTCCAAATTGAATAAGTAGATGCACCACGCACTCCAAAACCAGCGTTTACCGCTTTGTCACCCATTGCAATGATGTCTTCTTTTCTGTATAGCTTATCGGCTGAAGTCATCTTCTTGCAAAAATCTCGGCTGTTTGCTGATGCTCTGTTTGGCGAATAAACATATCGTGTTTTGTATGCAACGCCATCAATCACTCTATCTTGCTCGCTCTTCGCATTAGGTCTTGCTGTTCCTGTGCTGACAAAGTTGTAGACCTTTGACAACAGGCTTGGCTCTTTTTCATCTTCGTCATAATCAACTTCACTTTCCTCTATCAACTCCCAGCCTTCACCAAGTTCTTCGCCTTTTTCAATCAGCAATTCAGCTACTTCGTCAAGGTTATCATCTTTTGACAATTCAATACCTGTCTTTTCCTGTGCTGTGTCCTCGTCAACTTGTTCGATTTCCATCTCGCTAAACTCAAGCGGCTGACTTGTCAGGAAGAATGTGTTTAAGCTGATGTTGTTAAAGGATAGAATCGTGTTGACTGACTCAATAATGACTCGCTGCATTGGCTTGATAACTGTGTTGTCAAACAACAAAGCTGCCATCTTAATTTCATCTGCGTTTGAACCAAGTCCTCCATTCTGTGGTAAACCAAAAAGCAAAGGTGAAGTCACTCTGTGCGAAACCATTATCTTCTTGCTTGCCTCCTCTGAGATAAATTGGTATTGATTGTGCGCGTCAGGTAAAGTGATGGACTCTATTTGCGCTGCTGTTTCTTGCGAATCATTAAAAGCTACGATTACGCTGTCACCTTCTGTGCCTGTAAACTTGTCCTTGATTTTAGACTCAATCATCCGTTGCTGCTCTTCTTCAGGCGTGCCGTTGTTAAAGTTAATTATAGTGCTGCCTGAGAAGCGTGTGTATATGTTGTTAAGGTGAAATTGACCAAGTTCTATTTCAACGAATGCGTAGTCTAATCCTGATTGGTATTCGACAGGTGAGAAATAATGAAAGCCAGCTTTATATGGTTTGATGACCATAACTTCAAGACCTTCTCTACTTTTACCAAAGCAAGGTATGCGCTGATGCTCATCGTTACGCTTCGCGTTTGCCCAATCATCGCAGTAATAGTATGCCTCAATATAACCTTCCTCATTCATCTTCTCAGGTCGCAAGTTTTGGATTGGCAAATGTGCTACCTCCATCACCTTCGTGTGTGCAGTATCATAGATTACCTGATAAGCAGCTTGACCGAAAGTGTAAAAGTCATCGCATATCTTGCGCATACAATCCTCGCTGAATAGCTGAACCATCATAGCGTACTCGTCAGGCTTCTTTGCAGCGTTTGTGGCGTGTAATCCTCGCCCGTAAATCATATCGCTAATGCCATTAATTAACGCGCTATTGGTAGGCGATTCTTTGGCATCTATGAGCGTTTGATAGTAGTTATTGTCTGCGCCATAGGCTACCCATTTGTCGCGCTTGTTCTCGCTGATCTCAGGCGTTGTGTACTTACCTAGTTGCACTAGGCTGATGTTGCTGCTCATATTATGACAAATTCGTTATTAGATGACTGCTCTGTGAACACATTTTCATTGATGCTTAACTTAGCAAAGTCAGTATCGTCTGTAATGTAGGCTTTGCCTCGAAAGCAAAGTTCTGCGCCATCTTTTATTTGAATGATATAGTTCTGACCATCCACCAGCAAAGGCGAAAATGTATTTGTAATGGTCAAGTAGCCGTTCAAGTAAGTAGCTGCTAAATTAAAAGTGTGTGTCAGCTTGTTTTGTTGCTCACTTGTGAAAGTTACATCTACATTTCCTGTCGGCTCAAATCGCGGAATGACTTGGAATGATTGAGCCGTTGCTGATGTGGTTAAGATTACCATATACTATAAACGAATTTTTTAGGTTTTGTTCCAAATAAAAAAACCCTCCGTTTGGAGGGTTTTGTTTTGGTGTTTGTGTAGAATGTTTGTGCAATCTATGATTGCCTTTTTTCTATTGCTCTATTAATGTAACCTACATATCTTCGATATCTATCAGCTTCTTCATCGTCTAAACCTACAAAGTCAAGCATATAATCAACGTGCTTTTCTCTAAATGACTTTAATTGTTCTAAAGTCATATCTTTTAATTGCCTTCTGAAATCAAATTTTTTAGTGTAACTCATAACTTTTGTTTGTTTGGTGAAACAAATCTATAAAAGATATTCACATAAACTAACAATTTGCAAAAATATTTTTTTTGAATAAAAAAAGGCTACCCATTTGGATAGCCCTTTCTAATCACCTTTGCTAACTATTAGCTGGTGACTATTGTAGTGATACCTAAATTAGTTAGCTTATCAGCTATCGTTGTTCCTGTAGCTGGAACGCAGAAGTTCGCAGGAACTTTCTCGCTTCCTGAGAACGTCAATGTATAACCATTCAAATCACCTAACGCACCGCCTGTGGCAAACGTACCGCCTGTCACATCAAGTCCGTGTTCGTGACCACAAAGCAACAAGTCTCCGTTGTTGGTTTCAACTAAGATTTTTGGTCTACCATAGCAAAGCAATTTCAACTCTTTGTTGGCTTCCTTAGTCATCTTTTTCAAAGTGATGTTTAAGGCTTGCTCAAAGAATGTAGTGCCGTTATCTCGGCTTGCTGTGATGGTCTGCTCAAGCGTGTTAGTTGTCGCTTTCAATTCGTACTTGTACGCAGTTAAACTTGATCCCAATACATCAATCACATCTGTGTCTGTGGCATCGAATGTAAATCCTGATTCGGGCAAGTCTGCGTAATTAAAAATGTAGATGTTATTAATACCACCTACTGCGTCTTTGCAAGGCTCAACTCGTCCTGCTGTAATATCGCAACTCATATCTATTTTTTTATTAAAAAAAAGGGCAGACAAGCAATTGCTCACCTGCCCCATTTTTGGTTAGTATTAAATTAAGCGTAGAGAACTATGTCTTCTACTACTCCGTAAGTTTCACCCTGAAAGAAGCGAGCAACAAATCTGAAGTTGTTAGAACCATCAATGTCAGCCATATCAAGTAGCTTAACTTCTTGCCTTGCGCTGAGTAGAGATGTTCCGAAGAAAAGGTTGCTGGTTTGAGCAGCTACCATCTTGTTATCAGTCAATCCTTCTGCAACAAATACAGGGATTCCGTTGAAGAACAAGTCAACTAAACGCTGGTTTGAACCTCTGTTCTCGTATCCGTTAGCACCTACTCCAGCAGCACCAAATCCAGCTAAATGCTCGATGTATGCCTTGTATACATTTTTAGAAACGTATAGCTTCAAATCCTCTTTGCCATATACAGCAGATGGAATTGCAGCTACTACTTTCGCCATTTCAGTAGCTACGTTAGCAGCAGTGATAGCGATTGCAGTGATTTTTTGAGCAGCAGGAAGAGCAGCGTCAGCAGCAAGCTGAACAACTAGTCCATCAAATTCGCCTGTATTAGCAGCAACGCCTGACCAAATATTCTGCTCAATCTTCTGAGCAACTTTTGAACCGATGTGTCCGATCATATAATCAGCTAATGAAGACGGAACGTCTCCTGAATTAGCACCCATTTGTGCAACTTCCCAAGTTGTAACAAAGTCCTTCTTACACATTTGTAGGTTTACTTGAGCCTCTTCGACTGTTAAGATTCTCTCAGTTAGATCAACAGTAGATGTTGGTGTAAAGTCGCAAGTTGCATCCTTTACGATAGCATCAACGTCAATTCGCTGAATAACCTCTTTTTGCATTACGTTAGGACGAACTGTGATTCCGCCATTTTCGATAGTGCTTGCGCTCAATAGAGCAGCACTTATATACTGACCTGCTGCTTCTCCAGCGTAGGTAGTAGTGATATTAGTAGTTGTAGCCATTTTTATTTCTTGATTTTAGCTATTTTAGAAAGCACTCTTGATTCAGTACCTCCAAATTTTATTGAATGAAAATTGAATGATTTACCTGATTCTTTATCAGGGTTTGGCATTATTGCCTTTGCGGCTGGCATATCTTCTTTTGATAATTCAACCTCTTCTTTTACTTCCTCTTTTTTAGTCTCAGAAAGCATAGACTTAATTTCGCCAATAGCTGCTTCAAAGTCTTCCTTTGTTACATAGCTTGGCTCTTCGCTTGCCTCTACCTCAACTTCTTTGGTTTCGACAGCTTCTTCAGCAACAGGCTCTTCCTCCATTGCTTTCATTTCACCAATCACACCTTCTTCAGATACGACCAGCACTCTAGATTCGGGCAGTTCATACTCGCCAACAGGCAATGGCACTTGACCATCTTCTGTGACGATGAAAACTGCCTCACCAGCTTCGAAACTCTCTGCTTCGATAACTGTGCCATTTTCAAGAGTCATTTGCTCTAGCTTAATTTCGATGCCGAGCAAAGTCTTGATTTGATTTAATACAGAATTTTCCATACTGTATAAACGTAATTTCGAGAAAGTGTTAGATTTTCAACTTCCGCAAGCCTCGCAATCCTCGTCATCAAGGCTACATTGCTGTGGTTTTACTTGCTTGGTTTTATCAAGTTCTGCTGCCTTGCGGAGCATTTCTGCGAACGCTTCGCCCTCTTCCGTGATGTTGCTCATTTATATTTCTTCTTCAGGTTGAAATTCGTACTTCCAATTATTGAAAGCGTCAGGTGTAGCGAACATTGTGACCTTATTGTCATCTATTGGCTCTGTGCTTTCGATGCCTGTGTAGCTGGTAGTTGATTGGTCTTCGTTGTGCCTTACAAAATCCCAAGTAATCGCTGTATTAGGTACGATGTAAGTGTTGTCTGTGATATATCCGTAGTGATTCATTAATGTAAGAATATGTAAGGCGTTACGAAGTTGCTAAGTGTTAAGTTATTACTGCTTGATCCGTCATTTGAAATAGTTGTAGTACCATCTGCAACATCGAATTTATACCAAATATCGGGGGTTGAGCCTAGTACAGTTAAGGGATTAGCTCCCGCCCCGCTATTATAAAGTGCTTGGGCTTCTGCTACACTCCCTGTTCGTGTGTCCATTATAAGGTCATCTATCCCCCCTTGAGTAAAGAAGGTGTTACCACCTCTTGTAAATAAAATATCAATATCCCAACCGTTAAAGTTCGCTCCACCTCCTCCTTTATCTACCCCATCATAAACTAATTGAACATCTGCGGGGCTTATATAGTAGAAATAAAAGTGATGCCAATCATTATCAAAGGGATTTATACTATTCCACTCCGCTCTCCTAGCATTTCCTGCTTTATCACTAGCTAATCTTACATTAGGTGTTCCTCCGTCTCTTAAAAATATGTAATCACTTGTATTGCTCCCACCAATAATCATATTAATAGTTCCATTTCCTGACGACTTAAACCAAAAAGAAACTACTATATCGGTAAATCTGTCGGGTGACCAAGTAGTAGTCATATCTCCTCTATCATTGACGCCATCTGAAACGATGTAGTTTCCAAAATTGTAGCTTGTCGACAATAAAGCTGTTGAGCCTAAGTATACTTGAGATACATCTGTACTTCCCAGCTTTAGCGTAGTGATGTCTGTGCTTCCTAATTCAATTGGCATATTAAGCTATGATGTAAAGTGTTGATGCGTCAGGTGTTGCAATGGCATCGTATTCTGCCTGCGTCAAACTCATAATGTTCGTAATGACATCTGCACCTGTAACTCCTGTTGGGTCAGATGGCAAATAGTCAGCATCGTTTGTGAGCGTAGATATGTTATCGTTTGGCTGAACAGATGTTGCCCCTAATGCTGCTCCTGACGTTACTGTGGCAACTGCTACGCTGTTGACTGTGCCTGTCAAATCTCCAGCTAAGATTGTCGCTGTTGAGTCTTGGTTTGCTGTCGCTCCTAATGCTGCACCTGCTGTAACTGTGGCAACCGCTACGGAATTGATAGTACCTACTGTTGTTACTCCTGTGTTGTCGATCGTAACATCACCTGACATTGCAACTGATACCGACTGGTTGGATGCGTTTCCAAGAAACATCTTGCCTGAGTCAAGGTTTGGCGTTGCGTTTGCCCTACCTGCACCTCCTACTTTTATGATGCCTGCGCTTGCGTGACTTCTTATGACTCTACCGATGTTCTGAATGTCTGCTGACTCACCGCTTGGTGGTGTAGCTGTCAACTCACCTGCTGATGTTGAAACGTATAGTGTATCGCCTTCAGTAAATGCTGATGTGTTTAACCCTGTTAAGTTTCCAAAAGTAATCACCTCGCAAGCTGCGTTATTGTTCGCATCCGCATAAACTAAACCGAATGCTGGTCTTGCAGTAGCATCATCTGCATCAGCTAAATCAACAAGCGTTTCGTTTCCGCTTACACCTGTAATTGAAACGACCTTGCCTTTGAGTAAAGTTGCTCCGCTTTCGTTCTTAGCACCGAATCGAATCGCACCATTTACATCGCCTATAAATTCATCTGATGTAACTGTGCCTGTGATGTTTATGTTTCCTGTGCCTGTGACATCGTGTGTGTTTAAATCTAAATCACCACCAAGTTGTGGTGTAGTGTCATCGACTACCGCAGCAATACCACCACCCCCTGCGCTGTATTGAGGAATGTTTAATGTATCACCTACCAATGTAGCTGCTCCTGACGTTCCTGTTGTGGTTAAGGTTATACTATTCTGCTTGTCGTTAAATGTGTTCCAATCAGTTGAACTTAAATAACCATCTGTCGATGTCGTTGATTGTGAAATTGATAAATCAGGAGTAGTTGTTCCGTTTGTTACAGCTAACGGAGCGTTTGTTGTAACTTCTGTTACTGTTCCACTACCACCTCCTCCACTATACTGTGGAATGTTTAAAGTGTCTCCTACCAATGTAGCTGCACCTGATGTGCCTGTGGTAGTTAAGGTGATGTCTCCTTGCTTTGCGTCTAGTGCCGTTTGCGTTGCCGTGCTTATTGGCTTATCTGCATCGCTGGTGTTGTCTACGTTTGCAAGTCCAACATCTGACTTTGTGTAGTCACCGCTTTGAGCAGTTACTGCGCCTGTTCTGCCAAATACTGAATCAACAGCATTGACCTCTGCGCCTGCTTGAATACCGCTCAATTTAGATATATCGCTCGCGTTTGTGAACTTGTTTGTTGTGGTCGCATCACTAATATCGTCCGCATCTAATACAACTGCTCCTGTTTGAGTATTCACGCTATCTACAGCATTAACCTCTGCGCCTGATGATATGCCTGACAGCTTGCTTTGCTCGGCATCGGTAAAGGCGTTTGTGTTAGCGTTGTTTTCGTATGCTGTTTTGATCTCAGCATCCGTTGGGTTTACCTCTGCTCCAGCTTCAATGCCTAGTAGCTTAGTCTGTTCTGAATCGCTAAACTCATTGGTATTTGCATTGCTTTCGTATGCTGTTTTGACATCGGCTGCTGTTTTCGCGTTTCCGATTGATGCTTCAAGTTCTGCGAAGCTGTGTATGCCTACTCTCTCTGTTGCCATTAGTTGACTGTTAAGTATAGTTCGTTATCGGATGTGACGTATTTGAAATCATCCGTTGTGATGTATATGTAGTTAATGATGGTTGGAGGCGTGCCTGTAATATTGCCTATGCCTTGCGCCCATAGTGAGCCATCGCAGCACTTGACTGAGTATGTGTTGTTAGGGCATAAGCATCCCCTCCTACCGCCTCGCCTTGATGATTGCGCATTATAATACCGCAGCTTATCCTTACGCATCTAAGCTGTTGATTTTAGATTCTGCCCAACTTAATGCAGATTTGCCACCCCATAGCAAGTAGCTGATAGTTCCGCAAGCCTCTGTGTCCGAAGCATCATAATACTCTTCCGCCCTGCTCAAGTAGCTTTTCATTCGCTTGATGGTTTCTAAGCTGATTGGTTTGCCTTGTGCTAACTGCTGCGCCCTAATCTTACCGACCTGTGTAGCGCATTTATTGTTGACCTTCTCGTTTAGTTCTAAGCCTCGCTTTGCGTTGTTCTTTACCGAATCAGGATAGTCGCTATATGATTCCATTGAAACACGCTTGCCGCTTTTGGTTCGCTTGTCTGACTTGATTACCGCCTTGACTTCTTTAAGCAAGTATTCTTTTTCCTCTGCCTCAAGTTCTGCTAGGATCGTGTCTATGGATTCAACAGCTTTCAGTTCTGTTTTGTCTGCGAAATAACCTTCAATAGAAAATCCTTTGACCTTACCTGTTTTGACGTACTCATTCCATACCGCATCGTTGTCAACTTTTACGCTGACCATCCAAGTGCCGACAGGCATCGAAAGTCCGTAATACGCTGACTTGTCTTTTTCTGTGTCATCGACTAACCAAGACTCAACTACTGTCAGGTCAGATAATTTAAGCTGATGCTCTAAAGTGCTTTTGCTCTGATTGCCTTGCTTCAAAAATAGCTGCGATGTTTTGGCAATGGTTTCCTTTGAGAAATAAACGTAGAACTCCTCCTCACCATTCTTGCGGAATATGGTTTTGTTAGGTATCAATGCTGCGCCCATCAATACGCGCTTCTCTTTGTCTACTTCTGCCAGCTTGATTTCTTGATCTTTGCTCAAAGCAATGAAGTCAGACTCTATCGCAGGTGACTCAACGATGCTGATGGCATTGACTCCAGCGTCAATACTTTCTTCATCAAGTATCAGTTCTATAATCTTCATATCTAATAAACGAATTTTTTAGGTTTTGTTTTTATCAAAATGATGACTTCTCGCGGCTGTTTCTGTCAAGGCTCTGCTGACTCGTTACGTCTGTCGATACAACATAGGCTTTGACAGGTTCTTGATTCTGTTCTGCAATACTGCCAGCCACTTGATTAAATCCGCTTGTTCCGACTGTGTTAAATTGTGGTGCGCCACCGCCTGCTGCACCTCCTGCTGATGGCATTGATGGCTGACTTGCTGATGGCTTAGAACCACCGCCACCGCCTTTAGGCTCAAACTTTTGCGATGCTATTGTGGCAATTTGAGCAACCCCCATTGCAACTGCTGCTGCTGCTGCAATACCTCCAAGCACAGGACCGACAATAGGAATACCTGACATTGCCTTGTATGAAGATTGTGCTGATTGTGCTGTGTCTATTGCTGTTTGAGCGATTGATACAGCCTTCTGAACTTGAAATGCTCGTTTTGCTGAAATTAATTGATTTGCTGCTAGTGCATCACTAATTGCTAATGCTGCATTTAAACCATCTCTAGCAATAGAAGTAATTGCCTCCTGCTTTTGTCTTTGTAATTCTAGCTCTTCAGCAGCCTTTTGTTCTTTTAACTTTGCATCTTCGTCAGCATATTTTTTTTGAATCTCGGCTGCTTCTCTTTCGGCTGCCTCGTTGATTTGATTTTGTAGTTCAGCGTTGCCTTCTGCCTGTGCGTATAGAGCATCGTATTTTTGAGCAGACATCATCAACTCTTTATCAATACCTTCTTGCATTATTTGAAGGCTGATGTCATCTAATTGTTTTTGCCTGTCTATGGCTTGTTGATTAATCTCATTCTGTAAGTCTCTTTGCTCGCGCAGCAAACTGTTTCTATTTATTAGCTGTTCAGATTCTAAACCTGTGACCTTTGATCGTATAGCTGCCCTTTTGTTTTCTAATTCCAGCAGTTGTTTTTTAGCTTCAAACTCAGGTATTAAACCGCCAAATACTTTTTCTTGAGTATCTTTAAGAGAACGTCTGTAGTGAGTAACTTCTTGCTCGCCTAGTATTTGCTTACCAAAATAGCTACCAGAAATAAAAGGTATCTTGTTGCCTACAGTCGGTATAATTCCCTGCTGTATTAAACTTAAAGAATCTGATGCAAGCGGACCAAAAGGCAGAGTAGCGTAAGCTAGGTTACTACCGCTATACTTTGCTGCTGTTCTAGCACGTTGTAGGCTATCAAGAAGAATACCATTACCACCCCAACGAGTGATAGATTCTAAAATAATTTCATCGGTATCTTTATTTATTTCGTTGTCGCCACCTGTACGCAAGTAGTTAGTCCATCGAGCCATGCCTGTCATTATTGTACCTGCTGCTGCGATTTTACCTGCATTACGTTTAGGGTTTTTAATAAGCTGTTTTGCAGCTCCTTTCATTACAGTATTTGTAAAGGCTACACGGTCGATAAGAAGTTGGAACAACAATGCAGTTTTAGGATTAGAATAAAGCATTGGCTTCAAGCCTGACATTGCAGTAGGCTGTAAAACTACAGAGTTAGTGTAACGTGCAGCTCCACCTAAGATGTCTGACTTATAAAATGCATCGTCAGTTTTAGAACCAGAGTTGTACCAACCGACAGCTTTCTTATAATCAATACCTAGTTCGGCTAACTCTCCTGCAAGTGTCTCGCCTGTTTTATCTAAAGGGTCTGAGCCGTAACTAGCAAGCTTTGCAATGTTGTCGTTGATTAGATGTTTACCGCTAGAAAACGAAACACTTTGTACAAACTTAGTCCACTGGTCTAGCAGTGTAATTCTAAAAAATTTATTACTTGCAGTTTGTAATCTTTCACTTACAAGCTCATCACCCGCAAGCCTGTCACCTACTTGAGCTAATGCTTGGTCTACGTGGATGCTAAAGCTACGCATTTCAGCAAGAGCTTCTTTAGCGGTTAAGCCGTGCTCTGTTTGTAGTTTAGTCTCTAATTCTTTAGTAATAGTTTTGTGTGATTGCTTCATAGCATCGCCAAAACCCTTTACAGAATTACGCACACCAGACTTACTGATGTTAATCATAACCTCTGTCAAACTAGATAGAGTTGCTAGACCCAACAAGCCTACACGGTTAGCAAAGCTATAACCATCTACAAGGTTTTGCCCTTTACGACCATAGCGCTCTAGCCCTTCACCTGTAGCAGAACGATAAACTTTTTCTAAGTTGTTACGCATCTTAGGAGTAAAGGATTCACCTGCAGCCTCAACTTCATCACGTATTCTGTTGATATAAAATTTTTCAAACTGTTGAAAGTTGTTTACGCCTAATACACGATGCTTAGATAAAGACTTACCTGTTTGATAAGTATATGCATGTAGCGAACCTAGTACATCGTTGTTTAGAAACTCTTCAAAGTCTGCATCATTGCCGATAGTATCAATCTTACGTTTAGCAGAAAAGAAGTAACCGCCCGCAGTACCTTGGTCCACTTGGTTTTTAACGTCAAGCATATTTTCTACAGTTCTACGTGCTTCGGGCTTAGACATCCCTGCTTTAGTTACAAACAAGTCTACTAGCTTACTTGGGTTCTTTTCGATAGCGCTACGCTTCCACATACGTGGTACATAGTTATCTACTAGCGTATCAATCACACCAATATCATTTAGCTTGACACCCATTTCTTTATAAAGGTCTTTTATTTCTTTTGCAGCTTGGTTAATAGCTTGGTTTGTACCTTCATCAAAGTTCCCGTGTCTAACGGGTTTAACGCTTCGCAAACTTAAACTTAAAGCACTGTTTACATCTTCTGCTAGTTTAGTATCTAGTTCACTTAAAGATAAGCCATCTACAATAGCTCGGAATCTTTCGTTGTAGTTACCAGTAATTTCACGTTGCACTTCTGACAAATCTTTCTGAACAAGTTCGTCTTGTACTTTATATTTTATACCAAACTCGTGACTTAGTTTTTTCTGTAGTTGGTTTGCTGTACCAGAAATGTTAGTTATAGGGGTAAGTACACCTGCCGCTTTACCGTAAAAGTTTCCGCTAATATCAGATGCAATAGTGTACAAACCTTGAATTAGCTTGTTTCTTTTACTGCCTGTGGTTTCTGCATCAGCCGCCATACGAATAGCCTGTTGAATTTCTTTGCGTGTTTTTTCACCGCCACCCAAGTCTTCAACAAAGTTATCTATTGCTGTGTTTATATCATCACCGAAGTCTAACTCGCCTTGCTTTGGCAAAGGCTTCCAAACACCTTTTAAACCTTTTGGAGTTTCGTCTTCTAGTTTTAAAGTTAATTGTTCTACTAGCTCTGCACCTGATTCAGGAATATCTTCAGCCTCTACAGCATTATTAAAAGCTTTAGGGGCATCTTTAGACGGAATAGGCTTTGGAGTTCTTGTGCCTTCACTAAAATAATCTCTAGCTAATTTACCGCCTTTTCCCATTAGCCCGAAACCTTTTACTAACACAGGACCAAGTGCCGCACCTGCCGCAGTACCAAAGATGGTTTCACCTACGCTGTAGTCTTCTTCGCTTTTAATATCTGCTGCAATATCCACTTCTTGAGCAAGATGTGAACCTACGCCACCATGAATAGCACCTACAAGAGATGCAGCTTTCAAAGGGTTTTTAGCTGTAGCTGCTGCCGTAGCTCTTACAGCATCCATAAGTGCTTTAGTAGCTGCTAGTTGCGCAGTCTTACGAGCACCTACCGTAGCCGCTGTGGTCGTCCCGCCTGTAAAACCACCAGACAGGATACCACCTATAGTTGCAACACCTTCAGGGCTGAATAAAATATCAGCGCCATAATCTTTGATTGCACCCATATATTCTCCTGCACCTGTCAATGAAGCTTTATCCCACTTAGACTTCATGTTTCTAAATGCAGCTTTAACATTTTCAGGAGCATCTTTAAGAGAGTTCGCAAGAGAAAGCGGAGCACCTAAACGCATAGTCAGGTCACGCATAAACTCAGCAGGGTCTGTATCTTGACCAGTAGTGGCTTGGTCTATAAGGTATGAACCCATTCCTCGGTCTTCGGACAAGTAATCAGTTAAAACTTCAAAGCTTTCTAAAACTGAATCATCTTCTTCCCAGTTAGTAACTGAATAGTTTTGTGGTGTAGGAGTATAGCTTTCATCAATTTGAGAGCGATGTAAACTAAAATCTAAATCCCCTGTAGATAGCTTAGTTTTAAAAGCATCTAAATTAGTATATTTTAGTTCAGACATTAATTATTCCTTTAAATTAAAAATTAGGCAATAGAGTTAATCTATCAGTATCTACATAATAATATTTATATGTTTGATACGCTTTATCATATTCCTTTTCTGCTTTAGTTAAAAGAGCATTATATTGTTTGTCAGTCAAGTTTGTTCTATTTAAATTTTTAACTCTGTCTAATTCCTTTTCTGCCTTGATAAATGAATTATATCTAACATTTTGATAAACAAGCTTACTGCGCTCGTCTTGAGTAAGCTTCTTGTCTAATATTGCTGCCGCTTCTTTAAGTGTTGGAGGCTTTTTGAAAGTCAACTTAGCTGTACTTTCTTTTGGCTTTTCTTCTACTTTTGGTTTTTCGGTAATTTTAGAAGCTTGTTTTACATCCATATCTACAACAGCCCCAAGCATAGCCTTAACACTTGAGTAATCTTTGATGTCTAGTTTTCTATTTGTAGCTGATTTTATAGCAATAAATGTATTTTTAAAAGTTTCAGATTCTAATTTATTTTTAAAGAACTCTTCTGAAACTAATTTTTCTTCTAATTCTTGTATTTTTTCAATAATAGCAATTCTTTCTTCTGCTAATTTAATTTTCTCATTATGCTGATCTTTTTCTAGTTGCTGACTTGTTTCACTAACTAATCTTGCTTGAACTAGAGCATCTATAGTAAGTTTATTCTTTTTTATAAACTCATCTGACATTCCTTTAGTTTCTTCTCTAAATATTCTTTCTCTTAAAGTTTCTTGCTCCCTTAATAAAATTTGTTCTTGTCTACTTTTACCAAGTGAATCTATAGAATCTATTAAACTTTGTACAGCTTTTTGT
>BCSF01000538.1_pt1 | contig 14431 bp, 13 predicted proteins | sample 1016431 | NCBI WGS metagenome assembly BCSF01 (sample SAMD00045685;SAMD00045686;SAMD00045687;SAMD00045688;SAMD00045689;SAMD00045690;SAMD00045691;SAMD00045692;SAMD00045684;SAMD00045690;SAMD00045691;SAMD00045692;SAMD00045684;SAMD00045685;SAMD00045686;SAMD00045687;SAMD00045688;SAMD00045689, study...
TGTTCCACCTGCGAGGGCAAGCTTCTTATCAAGCTCTACTTTTGTTTTTTGACCCAATTGGGTAAGCAAACTAGACATAATATATAATCCTTTGTTGTGGGTTAGTTGTGTTTAGAAAGAGTATAAGGACAGCTAATAACTGTCAAGCTACCTCATCCATTATCAGAATAGCACCAGCTTCAGTTGTTAAGCTATCTCCATCTTCTGCAAGGATATGTGTAACAGCAGGTACATTCCCGCCAAGCTCAACGATCTTCCAGTTACTTCCGTCGTCAACTGCTATACAAGGACCGTCGTTTCCGTCACCGTTAGTAACGTATATTATACGCCCTGATGTACCCGCTTCTGGTAAAGTATCTGTTTGATATGATCCAATTTGCAGAGATTGTGATATAATTACCGAACCACTAATCAAGCCTCCGGACTTATCAAACTTGTTATCAAGCTTGGCTTTAACCTTCTGACCTAATTGTGTAAGTAAACTGCTCATCTAAATCTATGGTGTACTCAGACCATCTAAGAAGTCGTTGTAATCTCCAACCTCCTCTTCACGTGCATCTAAGAAGTACGGCAAATCATTCCAAGCATCCGAACCGTTTCCGATCTTAATCCTGTTACGACTGTCATCCAATTCGATGCCCAGTTCACCTTCTAAAAGTACAGGGTTGGTGGATGCCCAGTTAGCTGCGGTATCTCGTCTAAGTTGTATTCTTTTACTAAATGTAGCCATTTGTTATGCTCCTCCTCCGTTGTAAACATCTAAGTTATCACTAGCAGTAGCTCCTTGAGAATCGATCTGTGGGTCACTCAACGGTGCGTTACCACCACTTAATCCTATAATGTCAGGGTCAGATGTAATAGAATCTGTTATTGCTTTAGCAGCAGCTGTCGTAGCTATCGCTTCCGTAACACTTCCCGAAGCCACCGCACCAAGTGTATTGTATTGAGCGATTAATGGACTCGGTCTAACAACACGAGGTCTTCTGTACGGTCTAGCCATCTCAGCACTTCCACCTACGCAAAGCTAAAGCCTTACGGGTCGGACGACCTTTACTGTCTTTCATCGGTCCCTTTACGCCAGACATCCTAGCACAGAAGGAACGCTTACGTGGACCACCGCCGGGTTGAGGAGCTTTAAGTTTAGAACCTGTAGCTCTGTTGTACTTAGCTCTTCCCTTTGCAGTGAGTCCGCCCTTCTTGCTTTTCTCACCTCTGCCTATGGATAACGATACACCCATCTTACTTCTTCTTCTTCGGAAACCCACGCTTCATGTTAGCGTAAGCCTTCGGCGTAATCGTTGACTTCTTTTTGCTACGGCTAATACCGAGCTTCTTTCTTCTGTTAATGTTTGCGTATAATCCTTTTGGCATATCTATTTCCTCACTAATATTTCCATCATGCGGTCGAGCTTGTTATGCATTTCCTGTATTGCCGTCTCAACCTTTCCAATTCTATTCTCTACAGCTATATCCCTTTCCTTCTGTGCAGCTAACTCCACCTCTATCTTAGTCATTCTTTTCTCACCGAGATCAAGACGTTCAATAACACGTTTGATAATCCACCCGATCACGCCAAGACCGACGACAAGGATGGTGTTAAGAAGACTGGAGAGGGAGTCGATCATTACTTACTTTCTAAAGCCTTTATACGAGCTTCTAAGTCTTCGATCTTTTGTAAGGCTACTTGTAAAGCCACAACAGCTTTTTGCTGCATAATAGACTGCTTTACAGCAAGAACGTCTTTTCCATCTATAGTTGTTTTAGTTACTAGGCCCGGACTTGTCTGCTCTACATCCTGTGCAATAACACCAAGCTGTGTAAGTTCTTCACCTTTAAAATTATACTTAGCAAATCTAAGGTTTTTAATATCATCGACTTGACCAGCTTTTTGCTCGTTTGTTAGGTAGTTGATATTTTCTTTTAAGTTCCTATCGGATATAGCTCCGTAAGAGCCTGTTATAGAAAAAGTATCTCCATTAGCCGCAAATTGATGAGTAATCGCCCCAGATGTTTTTTGTGGTCTAGTGAAAGTTATAGTACCGTTGGAATCGTTAAATATATCAGCTTCTTGATCAGGGGAAGAGGCGTTTCCAGTGACCATCCTTAAACCCGCATTATCTGCTGTATTAATTTGAGGATTACCTGAAAGACCCAGAGAAACTCCTGCATCACCGTGTATATAAACAGGATAGGTCGCATCTACAGCACCCCTGATACCTACTTTATCTGTACCAGCGTCCGCAACAATTAAGTTAGCATTCGTATCACCTTCTACTCGAAAGTCTACATCAGTACCCCCTTCGTTAATAACCACTTCATTAGCCGCTACTTTAAATGTATTATCAGTAGAACTAATCTTTGCAGCTGTAACACCGTCGTCTGCAATACTTAGTGTACCGCTTGTAGTAATAGGACCACCAGTCAAACCAGTGCCGCTGTCTACTGAGGTTACTGTACCACTTCCTCCTGCTTCACTGAGCTTCGCTAAACGAACACCACCAGCAGTTGAGCCGTCGTGTACTCTAAGAGTTTCGTTTGTAGTGTCTACTGTTACTTCTCCTACAGCTCCAATAAAAGTGTTGTGCTCGGTAGCTGTTCCTCTTCTAAGTTGTACTTGTATGTCTGCCATATCTATATGTGGTTATTATTAAATTGATCCAAAGTCTAATGTTGTTGATAATTTATCATCCGTCACAGCTTCGTTAAGTATTTTAACTGTAGTAACTGCGTTATTTGAAATAGTGGTTGCTCCATCCCCTACTGATGTTACATCGCCTGAGTGGTTAGGGTGTGTGTAAGCAGATGGTATTGTAGGTAGGTTACTTAAATCGTTATAATTACCTGTTGTTGCTACAGTTGCTAAAGAACTAAGTGATCCTATCTCAGTGCCACCAGCTGTCGTACCGTCGTGTACAAACAATCTTTTAGTATCTGTAGTGTATATCAGCTCACCCGCTTTACCAACAAAAGATGCGTTCTGACTTGATGTTCCCCTTCTTAATTGTACTTGTAAACTCATCTCTTATAATTTTCCGTATGAATAATTAGCGGTAACAGGATCGCCCACTATACCACCCCAATCGTACTCTGTAGGTATTTCCGTCTTCACTTTAAACCCTCTTTCAATAACAAGAATCTCTGAGTTAAGAGGAGGAGGCGTGGTAAACTCTACTTCATCTGCACCTCCTAAGATAGCGTAGTCGTCTGGGTCTATTACTTCCCCATCAATGGCTACTAAAACTGCAGTGGAAGCTATACCGTTTGTAGTGAAAGTTAAAGAGAATGTTGTTTGAGAACCTGTTCCCGTAAACTTATTAAACGATGGAGGAAGTCCTGTACCTGTTACAATAGCAGATGCCCATCCGTCTAAATAAGTTTTATTAACTGCATCACTTCCGCTGATCGGAGCAGGAACACCAGTAACCGTAGCTCCACTCATAACAAGATTACCTGTCATAGTGTCACCAGACTTATTAACTTTTAACGCATCCCTAGTATCTGTGTAGTTCTTAGTAGCTGCGTCTTGTGGGTCCGTAGGGTCAGCTACGTTTTTGATTTGTAGGTCCTTAGCGTTCCAATATTCGTTCCCTGCTGCATCTACCCATATCTGTAAGGACGCATCATTTAACTCCCCGATCTCTTCGTTTAAATAACGATTGTGTAAGTACGCTCTATCCAGTTCAGATTCCGTTAACACTGAACCATTTATAAAGTCTACTAGGTTTTGATCTGGTTGGCTTTTCCTACGAACTCTAACGATTTCATTTAAGGAAGCACCTACATTAAGACGTATCTTCGTGGTGTTATTACTCTCAACAATTACTTGATAAGCCGAGAATAACTGTTGAGTACCGTCTATCCAAACCGTTACATGTTCGTCTTCAAGGTACGGGAAAGTAAAGTCAAAGTCCGTCTGTCCGGCTGTTGCTGTATAATCTACGTAGGTGATAGCCATGATGTTAAGTGTATATTATTAATTATTGAGTGAGAAGAGCAAGTACATCTTCACGGGATACGCCACTTCGTACGCTTCCTTCTACTTGTTCTTTCATTTGTAATATCTCTGGGAACTCTCTAAGCATTTGATTTTGAGCTGCTTTTTTATATCTGCTCAATATTCTAGTGATATATTTAACACGCTCACTAGGTAATCCTACGAATGATGTCGGGTCTAACGAACGGTATCTTTTATCGTTTATTAGTTTGGTAAGAGCTTGTCTTTGAGTCATACCATTTAACACCACTTTAGATTGTAAATCTAACATTCTATCATACGCACTCCTACCGTTAGCTCCTATAAAATCTGTGAGTTCAATAACACCTGCTATCTTAGTGCTAGGAGGAGAGAAACCGTGTGCTACATTAGCTAGTTCTTTTGCAACTTTATCGTCTTTATCAAAACCCCAAGCTAACGGATTAAGTGGGTTAAGTATGCCAGCTGCACCTTCCAACTGTTGAATTACTACAGGTTCCCCTAAAGGGTTCCTTTTTAAATCAACATCCATTCCGGGGATACGCTTAAGTACAACATCAGCAAAACTACGAGCTTCCTTCATGTGTTGATCGCCTGTTATAGAAGCTCCTTGAGGTATAATATTAGGAATAAAACCACCAGCTACACCTCCTAATACTTTACCGGGCGTACCTTCACCAGCTAACATCTTAAGTATTTTATTAACACCTGCTAGATACGATTTATCAGTTACATTCCTAACACCTAGCTCAAAAGTTACAGCCATTAATTTATCTAAGTCATCACTGTTTGCTGCTGATATTTTATTATCTTCAGATAAATCTTTGTAGTCAGCGTATATACCTATGACTGTAGCAAGCGGGTCTAACCTTTGGTAACTAACCCAAGTGTCTCCAAATTTTATACTGTAAGGAAGTTTTCCGGATGCTAACCAAGCTTGTTTTTGTTTGTAATCGGAAGGACCGCCACCAGTGATGTTGTCTGCAAAGTTGTGAATAGCGTAGAATAACGAAGCATTTAATGCTGTACCCATAGCCACTTTACCCCGTGCCTCTGCCCTAGCTATCCTATCTGGACTGCCATCAGGCTTCCTTGCGTTCAACTGTTCTAATATAGTCTTTCTATATTCTTCTGAACCTTTCAGTCCATCACGCAGTGCGTCTATTCTCTGCCTATATTCAGGCTCTAACTTAGCCCAAGCATCTGAAGCTCTAGCTCTATCTATAACAGCTCTAGCTGGTGCTGATATTCTGTCGTAAGAGAATTTTAATATGTTAGTAGGAGTACGCACAAACGGTGCAATTAAGAATCCACCCGGCATAGCAGTTACTAGGTTTTGAACCTTTTGACCTACATCTCCTAGCTGTCCCGAAAAAGTTACCTCTTCAGCAGATTTTATGTTAGGATCAATCCAATTCCTAGTTAACTCTCTTAAGGCTGCGTCGTCGTCTAAACTTCCTTCAATTAAACCTGCTTCTCTAGCTTTATTTAATTTATTTGTTTTTTCCGTTCTTACATAGTCAGCTATCGCTTTCTGTCTAGCGGCTGGGTTTTGGAATGGACCTTGCACTACTTCTTGTGCTTCTCGAAATAACGCACCTTCTGAAAAGTTTCGATTCGATCTAGTTACTAAAGCTTCAAACGTATCGTGTACATATTCCGCTACTTTCTCTGGGTCTCTGATTCCTAAGTCGTAGGCTTTAAGTTTTAACTCAGATAACGCCCGACCTTTGTATTGTACGAATTTATAAAATTGATCTACTGATGTGTTGAATCTATTAGGGAAGCGAATAATATTACCGAACATATCGATAGCCTCTTTCATGCCATCGCTTATCTCTACATTTCTAAGCACCTTCTGTACGTTATCTCCTGTTATAGAACCGATGCTTGATTTAGAATTTTCTACGAAAGCAGAACCAGCGTCTCCAATGAATTGGTCGCCAGTTTCCCAAGCGTTCAACAGAAACTTCCAAGCGTCCATAAAGCTCGCAGTCTCACCCCATTGATTCGCAACTGCTCGTCTAGTAGCCTCGTCCGCACCTACCCAGCCACCTATACTTCTTTCAAAGTTCTTCCAAACATTCGATAAACCAGTGCCTAACGCATTGATAACAAGTGTACGAGGTCCCCACATTAGTGAGTTTTTATAGTACTCTTGTACCATATCCATCATCTTGCCACCGTGACCTCCTCTTATCTGTTTATTAACACCTATCAAAGTATTAAACAAATCTCCTTCTCCGTTCTTCTCAGCTATCAAGATGCCTTCTACCAACTGGTCCATAGTCATCCCGCCCTTTTTACTTAAGAACTCTTCACGTACTTGTTTATTTTGTAACTCATCAGTGGACAAACTCATCTTAGTACGCATCTGCCTACTTTTAAGACCTCTACCGAAACCGCTGGCTAAACTAGAGTGACCTGCTTGTATATGTAACTGCTGTTCAACAAGACCTTTTAATCGACCTTCCATAATTTGCAGCTCGTCCTCAGTCATCTTAGTCTTAGACTCTTTAAACTGTTTAGCTACATTCAATATCTCTTGACCGTTAGCTTCCATCAGCTCCTGCATAGCAGCCATTCTACTCAAGACTCTTCTTAAAGTTACAGTGTCTTTAGCAGCTTGTTCTACAAATTGATCTATTACTGTACCGTCTGCTCCTACAAGGTTCGCAAACTCCATTAACGCTCCCTCTTCTAAATTTTCTTTCGTGAGCTTACCAAGAGCCGTACCTTCTTCTAATAACTTATCAGCGAAAGCATCTTGTAGGGCAGCCAACTCCCCAACATCCATGCCATCTTTTAATTTGACTAAGTCTTTAACAACCCCTTTTACAGCAGCCTTACCTCCAATGCGTACTCCTTTAGCTGTCGCTTGCTCTAAGAAGCTATCTACTGTTTTGTTAAACTCAGGCATGTCTGAGAACCTACGTAGGAATAAATTGTTATCTCCTAATGCCCCGTATCTTTGTTTTGTAACATTACGTTGAGACAGGAAGTCATTAAATATTTTTCTTTGTTGGCTAACCCCAAACTTAGATTGTATAGAAGCGAACAAATCTTTAAGTATAATCGCTATATCCCTAGCAATACCTCTAAATGTTCTATCAGCTCCTCTATCAAACTCACCTTTAGCTGAACGTGTTAAAAACTCATCAGTCATTAACTCAGCAAAGTATTCGTCTATATCTCTAAATCTATAGTTATGTTCAGAGAAACCTTCATCCATTAAAAACGAACGCAATTCTTCAGGCATCTCTTTAAAACTTAAAGTCGATGTATCAAAAGCATCATCTAAGTTTTTAATTTCTACTCCGAAGCTTTTAATATATTTATTACGCTCTCTATTAAACTCTTTAGTAAGTCTATCTAAATCACCTTCTGGTAAGTACCTACTTAGACTGTGCCATAACTCGTGTATAGCGGTACGCTTTAAACCTCCGCTTTCCACTACGTCTCTTCGTAACTGTACTACATTCGTAGCCCACTGATAACGTCCTTGTGGTTTAAGTCGAGTCGTTACAGATATACCCACATCCGAAAACATACGCCTCCCTAATACATCTATAAACTTTTCAACTTCTTCAGCACCAGCAATATCATCTCCAAGAGCAAATTTCTTAACTAGTCTGTCTTTTAATACTTTAGCTCCTTTTGGCTGGAATGCTTCTAACCCCTCGTCTGGGTATGTCCTGAACGGTCGTGGTTTAACTCTACCCAAATCGTCGTCTACTAATGCAATAGCTTCTTCAAAGTTATCTACTAAATCAGGATTTGATCTTAACTTAGCCCTTAAATCTGGCATCTCTGAGAAAGCTTTACCTTCAAAAGCTGCGTTCTCAAATTTAGTTATAGCTGATTTTAAAGCTGGTGTAATCTCAAAGTCATCGTAGACATGAGGGTTTGTTATTATTTCATTAACAGCTTGAGATGGATAATCGAAACCTAACCAGTCTTCTTTTTCTAATGCTCGTAAGAAGTTTCGGTACGGCTTAGGAAAGTCATCAATAGCTCCAGATACAACATCAGATAAAGCATCTTCTGGTAAGTGATAATCCCACTCGTCTATAACACTCTCTCTGAACTCCTCAACATACTTAGGACCGTTTTGATTAAAGTCTGGTAAGTCAGAGTAAGCAGCAACTCCATCTTGATAATCAAATGTAGCAGATACTACTGCATCTTCTTTGTTAGCTCCTTGATCAAGTTCCTTAACATATCTCTTACTTGCTTTTAATCCTGAAGAAAACAATTTAAATAACGTACCAACACCAGCGTCTATCATCGCACCTTCTAGTACATTCTTCATTCTCCCCTCTAACTCAGAGTCGTCAGGGTCGGCAGCTAAGTATTGTGTTACTGCGTTATTAAGTGTTGGGTTATCTATCTCTTTTAACAAGTTAGATAGTCGCTCTTGCTGTCCATCGAATGCTACAAAGTTAGTGGCTACATCAGCAGCTAAATATCCTTTTACATTTAAATCAGTAAACGCACCGGGCTTTTTTCCTTTAGTTAACGCTTTTGTTAATCTACCTGCTTTACTTAATCCTTTGCCGATAACACCAAAAGGTAGAGCATACTGAACAATACCAGCACTCAAGTCGCCAGCTAATGTTTTAGGGCGAGCAAAGAATCGCTCCTCATCCCAGTCTGGTAGTGTATCAAAAGCCAAGAAGTCACCCAAGTTGTACGCACCGTGAGCCATGTCCTCTAGTCCGGCTGGTACGCCCGTGAGAGCGTCTAACATATAATCAGTTACGCCAAACTCTTTAGTTTCTGTTGGGTTGTATTCTAACTTAAAATTATCTAACTTCATGCGTTATTACTTCTTGTAAATTTTTTGAGAAAGTTCAGCTTGTCTTCTTATAAAATTCTCTAATAGCTTTTGATCCTCACTGCTTTCTGGGTCAAGTTCAACATTATATATAGCTTCGTACAACGCTTGTTCTTCCGGAAACTCCTCAGGCTCTGTTGTTGATATTTCAATAAGACGATCTTTAGGTATTAACGAGAATACATCTACTAACTTTTTAAGAGCCGATCTGTCTATATTAATTTCTCTAGTTGTAGGCTCTACTGCTGGTATCTTAACTAGAGCACCTACTCCAAGAGCACCTGTTCTTTCAATATTGGTGTAACCTTTTTTAACAGCTTCTTTATAAGTCATCTCTACTACTTGAGAAGGTTTGCCTCCATAAGTAACAGGCACAACACCGTTTCTTATATTCTCAGCAGTATATAAACCTTTAGCTAAAGTGTATAAGGCTATTTTATTTTTAGCTATTTGCTGTTCTTCGGGTGTTGATTTGTTGGATTGTAAAATATTTAAAGTACTGCCTAATTCCTCCTCCTCTAAGTCTTTAACAAAATCTTCGTAATCCTCCCCAGCTCTCATCAACCTCTCTAAATCAGTAAAATCCCCCCTACCTGTTAAATACTTAGTTTTCCTAATAGTCCCAGTTAAACCGAATCCGTATAGATCGCTCATTTTCTCTCCGGGCATTGTAAAAGATTCGTCAGTTTTATCTTCAGCTAATTCATCTTTTGATTCGGCTGCTAACTCAACTTTCGGTGCTAATTTTTCCGACTGGGTTTTAAGCTGGGAATCATACTCTTTCAAATATAAATCATCCCAAGCTTGCATATACTTCATCTGATCTTGGAACTTAGCGTTTACTATTAGCTCCCCATTTACGTCTGTGAAAGTTCCCGTGCTAATCTCTAATTGTTTAGCGTCTCTCTTACGGGCCATATCAACTAATAACTTATTACTTAATTTTACATATCTAGGATCAACGGAAAACTTACCAGTTAATGTATCTTCTTCACCTACTTGTTGATTAAAATCGTTAATGATCTGCTCATAACGGAATCTAAAAGCCATAGGACCAGTAGTAGACCTAGCGTACTTTTCTTTAAATAAGATGTAGTTCTCATCGCTAGGCATCTCCAAACTTTTAAGGGCATTCTGAACTACAGATACACCATTTGAGCCTCTTACTAATATGTTATCAGATTCTTGTAATTTACCTAATAAATAAGCTTCAGCCTCTTTAGTTGTTTTTATAAAAGTACCGTCTTCTTTCTCGTATCCTTGTCCACTTCTTATAGCTAAACCAATATCGACAGCTAGTTCATCAAATTCCCTAAGTTCTAGCTTAGAATCAGCTACTAAACGTTTATCCCCGTCAAGTTCCATGTCATCAATCTGCTGTCTAAGAGACGCCTCTTCTGCTGAATACATACCAAACACATCATCTTCCTTTGTGTCTGGATCGCCCATCTTGATAGTACCTGCTTTAAAATTAGCCGTATACTCTTGGAACTGTCTAGCTGCATCAAAGTTGCCACGACTAGCGTGTAGTAAAATTACATCCTTCCTTAATACAGCCAATTCAATAGGCTTTAAAGCCCCTTCGTTTTCCGCCCACCATTCATCAATAGCTTCTGGGTTTGAGAGTTTTCCGTCTATTAAAGTTGAGGAATTGAAAAGTATAGATTTACCAGCTCTAGTTAACTGCCCTCTGTTCTGTTCATTCTTTATAGAATTATAACGAAGCGAGTATTGTTGTATTGTGTTCTTAGAAGCTGCATCAAAACCCTGTCTTATAGTTACATCTTTTAAGGATTCATAATCCTCGGTCATACCAGCAATAACATCTTGAACTACTTTATCTGTCGGAGTGGTTGAGTCTGACTTCTCAAGTGCTTGTTGTAATCTAAGTTGGAACTCGTCGTGATACTGTGCACCTGCTGCTTTTCTTACACGCTCCTGATTCCAAGGATTAGACATAAAAGGGATAAACTGTTTACGAACTCCCTTATCAAATTCTTTTCTATTTTGTAATGCTTCTCGATTTATTTCTTCAGGTGTTTTATTAGCAAGCTCATTTATTATCTCTTGCTCTTTAATGTCTCCTATCTGTTTTATTTCCCCTGCGATTTGTACACCCACACCTACTGCCCTAGCTAACTCACCTAATTTCCCCTCCTGCCATGACGGTGTTCTTTGTACATTAACAGGAGTTCGTCCGTAGCTTCCGGGAACAGCTGGTCTTAATTGTTGTACAGCTCCTTTTAAACCTTCTACTTGTGGTCGTGGCTTACTCATTATTAAGAAAATGTTTTATAAGCTTTAGCAGCTTGCAATCCTGTTTCAGCTAAAGATATAGCAAAGTTGGGTCTTGTAGGCATTTGAGACTGTATACGTTGCATTTGTTGAGTGTAATCGAAAGCTATTTCCTCTTTTCTCATTTGACTACCAACATCCATGTAACCTTGTTGTATTCTTTGTGCTTCCTTTACCCTACCAAATTGAGCACTTAAATCATTATACGAAGCAGTTTCTAAACCAACTCCCTCACCTAAAGCAGCTACCCACCTAGATTCTCTCATTTGATTTTCTAAAGCTAATTCACGCATCCTTAAAGTTTCTGATTCTTTTTGTTGCATCAGTTGTAAGTTTTCAGCTGTGAATTGTTTTAAAGTCTGCTGCTGTTGTAATGCCGCTGCTTGCTCTACGGCTGCTTTCTGCATTTTATATGCTTGGCGTTGGGCCATAAATTGTAAACCCCCCGATACGCCTGTCGCTATTGCCATTGCTGCTGGATTACACATGTGTTACTTCCTCTCTAATATAAATGACAGATAGCCTTCGTACTGACAATCGCTAAACTCTGCACCTAACCACTCCAACCATTTAATACTCAACTTGTTACTACGCATCACATAGTTCGTCAGATAATCGTATCCGTCTAATAAATCCATCATGCGTTCAGCTGAGTGTTTCAAAAAGAACTTCTTGATCCTTGGTAATCTTCTAGTACCTAATAACCAAGCACTTCCGATATTCGTACCGTTGATAGCAGCTACACCAAACGAACAGTATAAGTTATTCATCTCATCTTTTACACTGTAGCACTTGCTGGATGTAGCGTAAGACATAATAACAGCGTCTCGTGGGTGGTGCATAAGTCCGAGTATCTCTAACATATCTTCTTCCCGTAAGTCTTCGTACAGATCAACAGCATCCATATCAGGTTGTGCTTCATCTATCCTAAGCTCCATAACGTCTGCTTCTCGGTATCATCATCGATTCAAACTCTGCCGCTAATAGCTTAACTGGCAATGCAGAACTGCTCTTTACTTCGATTGTTGCTTCTTCTGGTTGTGCTTGTACAGAAAATCTAAAGTGACCACTCTGCGGGGTAAAACTGTTAAGTGTTAAGTCAGCCCCAAGGATGTCGGGATTGTAGACGTAGGTATACTTATCTCTGAACTTAGGAGTTACTTCCACAACAAAGTGTCCGGTGTCTGCATAGTTCAAGCTACCACTACGAATCGTTTGGAAGGTGTAATCAGATGCACTACGTCCTCCTCTTTCTGTTGGTTGCTTCAGCGTTTGATCGGAGAACCTGTACAACATATTGTACGGGATACCAGCAAAGAATGGAACAGATGTTATATCACCACTCACTGTACCCTCTGTAGCTGATGTCCTAGTGAATGCGTACTTGTGTCCAGCTTTACTGTATATCTCTACACCTGTTGGATCGTAAGGAAACCCACTGATTGTAGTAACACCACCACTAAAGCTAGTAGTCAATGCACTACCGTCTATACGACTGTCCAATAATATAGTGTAAGTAAGTTCAGCATCTTGTAGATCATTCTCCATAGGTAATACCTCTAAGAATGTATCTGTGGTATCTTTTGTTATAACGTACAGATCGGACTCTATGAAGCCAATGCTTACAATCTCTCTGTTAAATGTAAACTTCTGCCAAGCACTTTGTACCTTTTCTTTATTCTGCCAAAAGAACTTATACACAAACATCTCAGTACGATTACCGTTTACCAAGCATAACAAATTCTCAGTAGCTGATCCTGTCATCAGTTCGATACGGGACGGTACATAAGTAGGTACTTGTGCAGTGATCTCAGCAGCGTCAAAGATATTAGTGTCGTTATCTACGTAGTATTCTGTAACACCTTCGTAGTTATTCCTACGGAAGTTAAAGTATACATAGTTGTTAAGTACTAAAGGCTTTATAGTATCCGATGAATCGTACTCTGTGGCTGGTGTAATACTTACCGTCTTAGGTGTTAATAAATCTGTACCACGTAGTACGAACTGTGTACTGTTGGAAAAGATAAGGAGCTTCTCTTGGAATGGCACAGCGTGTTGTAAGATAGCTACCTTTGTATGTGAAACTCCAACATCGATAGGAGCAGAGTCCAACAACGATAACACAGTAGCTCTCCAAAAGTTAAAGTACTCATCTGCTTCAGAGAATACAATACTGCTATCTGTCAGTAGACCTAACCTGTTTTTAAAGAAGAAGATGTCGTTTATCTTACTACCAACAAATGTAGGAGCAGGATTCGTGTCGTCATCTCCCACCAACCTGTCCGACCAATTAGCAACATCTAGTGTCCAGTTGTTAAATGTAACGTCGGGCACTAACTGCAGAGGCATAGTAGTAGGATTCAGTTCTGTTTTAACACCAAATCCTACATCTTCTACCCACGCACCTTCACCAGTAGCTTGACCGTCTTTTGTTTGAAACTTTACATAGTAGTCGTCCTGTACAAGCTCAGTGTCACCCTTTACTTTTATACGCATACCACTCCAACCTTTTATCGGTAGGTCTGTTATATTATCAACTTCTTTGTAAGCTAGTCCCAGTCCTTGATCCGCTAAACCATCGCTAGTGCTTATTGTGAAGTCGGAGGTGCTAATAAGTAATACAGTAGACGCATGTACGTATGTAGTTATACCGCTTATACCGCTGAGTGTTAAAGATATTTGAGACGCTATATAATTAGTATCCGCATCTCCACCGCCACCGGGGCTATTTGCTGTTGAATCGTGTCCCGGATTTTGTCCCGTACCACTCGTGTATGTATAGCTTATTCCGTTAACTTTAATAGTGTATTTCTTACTGTAATCTCCTAACTTAACTGTTACCCAAGCGTGATATGGATAAGTGCTAAATACTTCTTCGTTATGCTTAGTAGAACTAAGTGTGCTGTTCAACGCTACTGTCTGTTCTTTATTCGCTATGAATGTATAGTCTGCAACTGTCAGGGCTTTAACATCAGTACGGGGATTAGATATATTATTTAAATAAGTCTGAGCATTAGCTGAGATAGTAACCGTCTTTTCTGTACCGTCACTTAGATCAAATAAAGATAGATCATTGTTTTGTATAACAGCAGCAAACTGATTATCATCGTCTCTATTTATGTACTGTACATAAGCATCGTCACTAATAGCAGAAGTAAATAACTTACTGATGTGTCTTGTATTAGGACGCTTTACCAGACCCTACACAACAGTAGCACAAACATTTATTTGTTTGTCACACTGACCGGGATACCTGAGATTGTCAGGCTGTTGTGATACGCCCTGTGCGAGATTCGGTACACTGTTTACTAACAGAGGCATCTCTT
>BCSF01000539.1_pt1 | contig 14416 bp, 14 predicted proteins | sample 1016431 | NCBI WGS metagenome assembly BCSF01 (sample SAMD00045685;SAMD00045686;SAMD00045687;SAMD00045688;SAMD00045689;SAMD00045690;SAMD00045691;SAMD00045692;SAMD00045684;SAMD00045690;SAMD00045691;SAMD00045692;SAMD00045684;SAMD00045685;SAMD00045686;SAMD00045687;SAMD00045688;SAMD00045689, study...
GGTTAGAGGTAAAAGATGCAATGAAGTTAGCAAGTATAATTGATATGGTTGGAAGTGCATACACGAATGGTAGGTATGTTAGATTAGATGTAACTACCACTCGAAAAGAGTTAGCAGATTGGGCTTGTGAAACTACTGGTGTTGCTAAAGTTGTTAGGAAGAAAGTGCCTGATGGTCGCAAACCACAGTGGAGATGGAGACTTAATCACAGAGATGCGTATGAGATAGCAAAACAAGTGCGTGAATATTTAAATGTAAAAGGCGATAAAGTAGATAGGATTATCAATCATTATGAGCAAGAAAGATAAAAATTTAGTTGTCTTAAATACTAAACAAGAAGACGATAGTAGTGGTGTAGAGAACATGATTGATGATTGTATTAGGGTCATTGATGTTGAGGGTAAGGAGTTTACACATGGAGTTACTATACTTTTTAGTGAAGACACAAGGGAGTTAAATATTTTAGCTACCCCTAATCTAATGAAAAATTCAAGGGATTTGATAGGTATGTTGGAGGAAGTTAAATTGTTTTTATTTAGCAATAATTATGAATAGTAAACTAGTGCCACAGGAGATCGACTATGAGAAGTTTCCAATATTATTTCAACTCAGTAAAAAAGAGATCAATCGTATATTGGATGATACGTTGGGTGTCACAAAGTGTATTAAATGCAAAACTAAGATCATGCGAACGGAATGTACATCTGTTGAGCAAAAACAAAGAGGTTGGTGTACACGGTGTTGGCAAAGACAATATGGTCGATTGCACAAACCAGGCCATAAAAGACCACGACAATTTGTGGAATACTAAATGACACCCGAGGCAAAAGTCAAAAAGAAAGTTTATAAACTATTTCGAGATCATGGTGCATACTACTTTTCACCAATCATGAATGGGTATGGAAAGAGTGGAGTGCCTGACGTTATTGCGTGTCTAGACGGGAAGTTTATAGCTATAGAATGTAAAGCTGGTAGAAATGTACCCACAGAGTTACAATGGTCAAACTTAAAACAGATAAAACAATGTGGTGGAATTTCTTTGGTTATAAACGAAAATAATCTAAAAGACTTAGAGGATGTTTTAAAATGAGCAGAGGAGAGTTGCACGAAGAAGTTAAAAGAGCAGAAGAAAGAATTACTGGTAAAAAATATTGCTCTAATTGTAGACGATATGCAAGTGCTGAGGGTGGTGGCACTGTTGTATCAAATAGAAGACCAAGATGGAAATGTGCAAAGTGCATGGAGTTTAGTCGCAAATGAGTGATGTATTTGAAAACGTCATAACCTTAGACTTTGAGACTTACTATGATAAAAAGTTTTCTCTAAGTAAACTGACCACTGAGGAGTATATACGAAGCCCTGAGTTTGAAGTTATAGGAGTGGGAGTACAGGATGCTGATATGGACGCACCCATGTGGTTTACTGGTACGCACAAATATATACGCAAGTGTTTACGTCAGTTTAATTTTGAAGATAAGACATTGTGTGCACATAACACTATGTTTGATGGAGCCATACTTTCGTGGGTCTTTGATATTCACCCAAAATATTTTTGTGACACCATGCTGATGTCTAGGGCATTGTTTGGTGTAAACGAAAAACATAACCTAAAGTTTTTGGCTAGACGTATGAACATGGGAGAGAAAGGTGATGAAGTAGAGAAGACACTAGGCAAACACAGACTAGACTTTACTCAAGAGGAGTTAGATAGGTTTGGTGAATACTGTGTCAATGACGTAGCCCTTACGCACAACATCTATCGTGAAATGAAACGAAACCAGTTCCCTGTGCTAGAGAGTTATTTGATAGACCTGACCCTGAGAATGTACGTTGAGCCCACGTTAGTTCTAGATAAGGAATTACTCAACCAACATCTAGAAAAAACAAAACAAAATAAACAGAAACTTCTTGATGACGCACAGTGTGCCAAAGAGGTACTACTAAGTAATAATAAGTTCGCACAGTTATTAGAAGATAATGGGGTGGAGCCTCCCATGAAGATATCAGCACGTACGGGTAAAGAAACTTATGCCTTAGCTAAATCAGATTTAGGCTTCAAAGAATTATTAAACCATGACAACCCAAAGATTCAAACATACGCATCCGCAAGGCTCGGTATCAAATCTACACTGGAAGAAACAAGAACACAGAGATTGTTAGATATAGCGGAACGTGGTTCCCTTCCCGTGCCATTAACTTACTATGGTGCACATACTGGTAGGTGGGGCGGTGGAGGCAAGATCAACCTGCAAAACTTACCAAGTCGTGGAAAAGAAGCGAATATGTTGAAGAAAGCTATCACCGCACCTGATGGCTATTTGATTGTAGATGCAGACTTATCACAAATTGAGGCACGTGTTTTAGCATGGGTAGCGGGGCAAACTGATTTACTAGATCAGTTCAGAAACAAAGAAGATACCTATAAGATCATGGCAAATAAGATATATAAAGTTCCAGTTGAGAAAGTAGACAAACTACAAAGATTTATTGGTAAGTCAGTAGTATTAGGTTGTGGGTTTGGAATGGGGCACAAGAAATTTAGGAACATGATTCTTCAAGATGGTGTGGATATGACTGAAGATGAAGCCAAAAAAATTATAAAAATTTATAGAGAAAACAATGCCAAGATAGTTCAGTTTTGGCAAGACACAGATGATATGTTGTTTGAGATGATAGAAAAATATCCGCAGTTCCAAAAGTTGGGTAATGGAATAATATTACCTGATGTGGGTGTAAAGGGGTGGCTCCTACCTAATGGGTTGACTATTAAGTATCCAAATCTTATGAAGAAGAAAGAAGAAACAGAGTGGGGAGAAGAGACATTTAATCTTTACTATGATTCAAAAAATGGACAGACTAAATTATATGGTGCGAAATCAGTTGAGAATATTGTTCAAGCCCTTGCAAGGGTTATTATTGGTGAGCAGATGGTAAAGGTATCTTCAAGATACAGAGTAGTTATGACCGTACATGATGCCATTGCATGTATTGTACCTGAGGGGGAAGCAAAAGAAGCACAACAGTTCGTTGAAGATTGTTTGAGAGAAGCACCTGAGTGGGCGGACGGTTTACCACTTAACTGTGAATCAGGCATTGCAAAAAGTTATGGTGATTGTTGATGTTTTGTGAGATAATGGTACGTAATTACAGACACTTAGAACAAAAAATATTGAATCCTATAAAATGGTCTTATAGTAGTTTAAGCACTTTCAAACAATGTCCTAGAAAATATTACCACACTAAAGTAGCAAAAGATGTAGTTGAACCTATGTCTCAAGCCATGCTGTATGGTAATCGAGTTCACAAAGCCGCAGAAGAATATGTCAGGGATGGCAAACCTATCGAGGAAGCATTTCTTTATATTAAAGAGTTTATTGATAGTATTCTTGACAGCTTCAAAGGTCAGGTATTTTGTGAGCAGAGATTAGGACTAACAGTTGAGTTAAAGCCTTGCAGATTTTCAGATAAAGATGTTTGGTATAGAGGTATTGTTGACTTACTGATTATTGATGGCGAGAACAAAGAAGCACTTATCGTTGACTATAAGACAGGCAAAAACGCGAAGTATGCGGATACTGGGCAGTTGGAGTTGATGGCACTTGCGGTATTTAAACATTATCCTGATGTAGAAACCATTAAAGCGGGTCTATATTTTTTCACTAAGACACAATTAATTAAGGTACAATATAATAAAGATAGCCAACCTGACTTATGGGCTAAATGGCTACAAGACATAAGCAACCTAGAAAATTGCTATGAGAACGAAGTTTGGAATCCTAAACCTAATTTTACCTGTGCAAAATATTGTCCAGTGAAATCATGTGAACACAATGGGAGAAACTAATGCCTTATACAAAAAAGAAGCGACCTTACAAAAAAGAGTATCAACAACAAAAGAAACGCGGTGAGCACAAAGCTAGAATGGAGAGACAACGTGCGAGACGTGCGATAGATAAGAAAGGTGTCGATAAAAATAAAAATGGTAAGGCAGATAAAAGAGAGGGTAAGGACGTAGCACATAAAAAAGCACTCTCAAAAGGTGGTACAAACAAGGATGGGTACACTATTCAAAGCAAGAGAAAGAATAGATCATTCAAAAGAAAATCAGATAGTTCTATGGCTTAAATTTTTTAAGGAGGAAACATGGAGATTATAGAAAACAACGCAATCAAATTGCGTGTAAAGAACCCTAGTGCAGTTACAAATGCAATCCGAAAATCTACAATATTAGAAGACGGAGATGTATTAGTTCATTGGGGTATAAAAGAAGCACAAGTATTGAAAGGTCTTGGTATAGATATACCGTCACCAATTAATACATACGAATGGACAGGTAAGCACAAACCATTCAAACACCAAATAAAAACATCATCATTCTTAACTTTAAATAAAAAAGCATGTTGCTTCAATGAGCAAGGTACGGGTAAGACCGCATCTGTAATATGGGCATCTGATTTTTTGATGAAGCAGGGAATAATAAAACGAGTTCTTGTGGTGTGCCCACTATCAATTATGCAGTCTGCTTGGTTGCAAGATTTATTTACTTTTGCCATGCACCGCCATGCAAATATTTGTTATGGGACAAGGGATAAAAGAAAACAGATCATTAATTCTAAAGCTGAATACATTGTCATAAATTATGATGGAGTTGAGATAGTAGAAGACGAAATCGCAAGTGGAGGTTTTGATTTAATTGTAGTTGATGAGGCAAATGCTTACAAGAATACGACAACAAAGAGGTGGAAAGTTCTTAACAGATTAGTTGATGATAAAAAATGGGTGTGGCTACTTACGGGTACCCCTGCTTCTCAATCACCTGTAGATGCGTACGGATTAGCAAAGCTAGTAAACCCATCTGGGGTACCACGATTTGCGGGGAGATGGAAAGACATGGTTATGAATAGAGTATCGCAATTTACATGGATACCAAAACCAAATGCTAAAGATTTAGTACATAGGGTCTTGCAACCCGCTATAAGATTCACGAAAGAACAGTGCCTAGATTTACCCTCACTAACCTATCAAACACGTGAGGTACCTCTTACAAAACAACAACAAAAATATTATAAGCTCTTGAAAACACAGATGGTGGTACAAGCGGCGGGAGAAGATATATCTGTCGTCAATGCGGCTGCTGGAATGAATAAACTTCTACAGTTGTCAGGAGGAGCAGTCTACTCTGATGCAGGAGAAATCATATCCTTTGATGTGAAATCAAGATTCAAAATACTAGAAGAAATATTAGAAGAGACAGCAAATAAAGTTGTATTGTTTGTGCCCTATCGACATGCCATACTCTTACTCAAAGAAGCATTAGAGAAGAAAAAACATAGTTGTGAGGTTATAAACGGAGATGTCCCCGCATCCAAACGAGCAAGTATATTTAATAATTTCCAAACGAAGGATGACCCAAAGATATTAATTATACAACCTCAGTCAGCATCACATGGGGTAACTCTACATAGGGCAGATACAATTATATACTGGAGCCCAGTAATGTCTGTGGAAACATACTTGCAATGTAATGCAAGAGCACACAGGGCGGGACAGAAAAACCCAGTTACAGTCTACCATTTAGAGGGTAGTGAGGTGGAGAGAAAAATCTACAAGATGCTTCAAAATAAGATAGATATACACTCCAATATTATTAATTTATATGACGAAGTAACAAAATAAGATAAATAGTTGACATACATCTTAAACCTTGTTATAGTCTATTAAAGTTTATTTTTTAGGAGGAAAACATATGGCAGTGTCCGTAGAAAATCTCGTAAATGCCTATCGAGCCATTAGAGATAAGAAGTCTGAACTGGCGAAAGAGTACGAAAGTAAAGAACAAGCACTACTTGAAGAACTTGATGTTATCAAACGTGAATTACTTAATGTTTGTAAAATGATTGATGCTGATAGCATAAAGACAAAAGCGGGAACAGTTATGAGAGGAATACGTAGTAGGTATCAAGTCACAGATTGGGAACCCATTTATCAATTGATAGAGGAAACTAAATCCTATGACTTGCTAGAGAAACGTATAAATCAAACTAACATGAAAGCATTTATTGAAGAGAACCCTGATAAGGTACCACAAGGTTTGAACTCAGTAAGTGAGTATACAATCACAGTAAGGAGGTCATAGAAATATGAACGTGAGCAAAGTAGAGGATAGTGAAACCCTACTTACGATTGGAGATGTTGCAACCATGACTAAGTTAAGTGTAAACACCATCCGTAATTTTATTAAACGTAATGACATACCTTTTATCCTGTTAGGTAATCTATATCGTTTCAAAAAAGATGATATAAAAGACTGGATAGAAAAAGGTAGAAACAAAAGACCAACAAATAGCGAGGTACAGTAATGAGTAAAAAAGAGTTAGATATTTTCAAAAAAGGTTTACCTAGCCACCTTAAGGGCATAGGATTAGATGAAGCTACTAAGAAGCTGATGGGTAAGACAGCGGGAGGTAGTAAACGTATATCCATCAAGGGTAGTGTATTTAGAATGATTGTAAACGGTGAAGAGACCGCAGTGAGTGAGGAGAGGTCACAGAACTGGATAGTTGTAGCAGTGTCAGATGACGTACAAAGAGTGTTCTTTGAGGGTACGTACAAAGAGGGACAGACTATGTCACCTAGATGTTGGTCAGAAAACTCTAAGATGCCTGATGCTAATGTACCTGACCCAGTCAGTAAGTCTTGTGAGACATGCCCTAACAATGTTCAGGGTTCAAGTAGTACAGGTGGTAAAGCATGTAGACATAGCATGAGAGTAGCGGTGATGTTAGAGGGTGACCCTACGCACTCTATCTATCAAGTTGTGTTACCATCCGCTTCTATATTTGGTAATGGTGAGCATTACAAGTGGCCTTTCAGAGCCTACGGTAAATACTTAGGTTTGAATGGAGTTAGTATCAGTTTGGTTGTAACTAAAGCATCTTTTGATATTAAGAGCCCAACACCTAAACTTACTTTTGCACCAGTAAGAGAAGTTACCGCAGAGGAGTATGAAGTTATTAAGACTAAGTATGAAGCTGAGGAAACAATAAAAGCTACTAAACTTAATATCATGCCACCTGAGAGTAAACCCAAAACTATAGCAGATAATTCTGATGAGCCAGTAGTTAAAGCTAAAAAAGAAACTGGGGAGAAACCACAGTCAGCTTCAGATATCGCTAAGAAGTGGGCAAATGAGTAGATATTAGTCTGACGATAGAACTCTGTAAGGTGTGAGTGGGAGCCTATTGTCAGGTGCCTACCATTAGGGGCACTTATTCATTTTGAAAACCGCACCAGTGGGGGTCAACTACTCCATAAGTTTTACCTTTCCTGTTGATGACCCCACATTTTTTTGGAGGAATTATGAATAGCACGGATGCAGTTTCCATATTAAATAGTTTTTGTATACAATATAAATTACCTTTGGAAAAAGTTGCTAGTTTAATTGGTGTTACTAGAGGAACTTTACGGAGTTGGAGACAAGGCAATACCTTACCCAAAGGAGAAGATTTAGATAAACTTATATTGTTTATAGAAATACTTGAGATACATACAGATAAAGTTAGAAAAAAATGTATCAACGAAATTAACGATTTGCAGGATTTGGAGGAGGAGTTTTGAGTACCGTATCAACAAAAGAATTTCTGAAATCCGTTCTGCCTGAACTTAGAGAAAATGAAAGTTATGTTGTAGCATCAAACTACAAACCAAAGGTAGGGAAGATACAGCATAAGGCTAAGAAAGTAAAAACTTTAGATGAGATAATTAGTGAGGGTGTTCATATTGAGAGCACAAATAAAAATACTTTTTATCGACTTGGTAGTGTACGTACAGACAGTCCAAAAATTGATGCTGAATCTGTACAAAAATTAAAGGCATTTTTTCTAGATATAGACGTAGGTAAACCTAGTAACTCTTATAAAGATAAACCTACCGCTAGAAAAGACATTGATGATTTTATTAATGAATCAAAACTACCAAAACCTTTCATTATAGATTCAGGTAATGGGTTTCATTTATATTGGGCTCTTACTGAGGCTATCAGTAAAGAAGAGTGGTTGTCATTTACAAGTGATTTTTCAGAGTGGTTAAAGGATTCAGATTTAATTATTGACCCTAGTGTTGTAGCAAAACCAACGCAAGATTTGCGGCTTGTAGGAACTAGAAATTTTAATACAACAGAAGATATAGAACTAAGAGCAAAGATATTAGAAGTAGGTAGTGTAGAGCCATTTGATACTTACAGGAACCTAATCCCAAAAGGTGTGGGTAAAGATGTAAAGTTTACAGGTGCTGTAAAAGGAAAGCTAAGTAAATTTCAAGAATCTTTGCTAAATAACTTTGACCATAAGTTTTCTATTATAAAAGAAAAAGCCTTAAAAGGTGAAGGGTGTAACCAAATCAAATATGGGTATGAACATCCTGACAAAGTATCTTATGGTTTGTGGTTAGATTTTATTTCCATAGCAGAGTTTTGTACAGATAAAGATTGGGCAGTCCATGACATATCAAAAGGTTATTCTAACTACAACAGAGAAGAAGTTAATTCTAAACTAGGTGAGATGAACTCACCACATCTATGTAGTACGTTTGCAAAAAATAACCCTGAGGGTTGTGAAAACTGTCCTGTAAAAAATACAGTTAATACTCCTATATCAACTGGCAAAACTGTAAAAGCTGTAGACTTAAATAGAAAACCAAAACCTAAACCCGCTACACCAATTGTAAGAGAGGTAGTAGAAAAAGAGATAGAAACACCAAAGGTTGAAATAAAAACAGAAAAAGTAAAGAGTACAGACTTACCTCCACCTATAGGTAACTTAGTAGATGTGTCTATGTTAGAGGATGAGTATCCTATCCCTACAGAAGATGAGATGCCTGAAAGTTTCTTTATGTCAGGTAGTGCGATATATAGAAAAGTAGTAAAAACTAAAGATAAAAAATTAGTAGAAACTGATGAATTAGTAACGAATCATATTATATACCCCATACGAAGATTTTATGATAAAGAGGATGGCTTTGCCTTATTGGTAAAAGCATGTCTACCACATGACGGAGATATTTTATTTAACCTACCCCTTGAAGTTATTTCTGACCAAAACAAATTACGTAACAACTTAGCAAAAAATGCGTCTATAACAGCGGTTGATGGACAAGCGGGACACCTACGAGATTATTTTTCAGCATGGACACAACTATTAACTACGAGAGAAGAAGCATCTGAAACTTACAAACAATTAGGTTGGGTTGATGATGATAAATTACTGATAGGAGAGAGGCTCTACTCAGCGGGTAAGATTGTTAAAGTGCCAGTATCAAAGTCCTCAGAAAAACTTTTTGATAAGTTTAAACCAAGAGGTAGTATCAGTGCATGGTCAAGTGCCATGAATAAAATTTTTAATTGCGAGGGTGCAGAACTCCACCAACTTACTATAGGATTTGGTATTGGTTCTATAATGTTAAAGTACGCACCTAGTGATATGAAAGGTTCTCTAATACATTTGGCATCTGATGGAGGTGGTAGGAACAAGACCGCAACACTTCGTGCAGTAGCTTCAATATGGGGAGACCCACATAAATGTTTATCTAATGGTAAGGATAGTCTAGCAACTATATGGAATAGACGCGGACAGTTTAACTCTTTACCAATGGCAATAGATGAGATAACAAAAGCAAAAGATGGGGAGTTACCTGACCTGTTATTAGGTCTAACCTCAGGAGAGGGGCCTGGTCGTATGCAAGCATCAGTAAATCAAGAACGTGATAACTTAGCATCTTGGGAGGGTATCACAATTAGCAGTTCCAATAGAAGTGTGGTCTCTGTTCTTAAATCAATGAAGAGCCGACCTGAGGGCGAAATGACCCGTATACTGGAGTTTGACTTGACTACCGCTAAACGTACTTTATCTTTGACTGAGACACAAGAACAGATGGAGATTATTATTCAAAACTCAGGGGTAGCGGGAGACTTAATTGCTAAATATGTTGTAGCTAATTTACATGCTGTAAAAAAGTTTATGTACGATATGTATGATCGCATCTCTAAAAATGACGGGAGTATTAAATTTACCGCAGAGTGTAGATTTTGGCTTTGGAATGTAGCAATGGGGTTAGTTGGTATAAAGATAGGTAATGTTTTAAATATATGTAATTTTGATTTGAAGTCAGTCTATAAAGCGGGTGTAATTATGCTGACTAAAGCGAAACGTCAGATAGATGAACTTACTGTGGACAGCATGTCTAAACTCCATGAGTTTGTAATGGAGCATCAAAACTATTTATTAATTACTGATTCAACTGTTACCTATTCTAAAGATGGAGTACAGGTAGAGAGTGATAATGTAAAACCTATACCACCCAGAATTGGGGTAACAAGTTTACGGTACGAACGCGACACAGATACTTTGTTTGTCATAAAGAAAGTTTTAAATAAATGGTTAATTGCAGAGGGGTTAGCAGAGGGTTCATTTTATGGTGGGTTTGACCGAGTATTTGAAAAGGTAGATGAGAAGACTGGCAAATCTATTAAATACAAACAAGCCCTTACAAAGAACGTAGCTATTACAAAAGGTTATTCGACAGATAGCCCAGTGTATTGTTTTATCGTGAAACATTATAAGAGATATGGTGGTAAGCTAGACGAAGAAAATGAAGAGCAAAAAAATTGATGTAAAAAAATTAGATTTAGCTTGGATTCATTTAGAGGGTGTGCCCCTACATATCAATTGGATTAAATTTAAAACGGGGGACAGCTTCTTTCTACCTTGTTTGCAGTGTAAGAAACTAATTAATGAAATAAAATACAAAGCTGAAAAAGCTGGTGTAAGTATTGTACTAAAGATAGTTATTGAAAATAATATTAAAGGTGTGCGTGTATGGAGAACTGATTAAGTATAGAAACTTTCATCCTCATCATCATAAAATTCAAAATTCATATCTCTACCTAAATAATCATCATACCTATTTATCAATTTATAATTTAAGGAAGTAACACCACCTAATAAATACGCATCATTTCTCTGTATGTTTGCGGTACGCATCCTAGCTGATCTTAAGAAAGAATCAAAGGTTACAGGTGCTTCAGGATATAGATTATTAAAAGAGACCATATCTTTAGTTATGTCATCCCATTCTGTGGAGTCTTCTGTTAAAGTAGCTAACATCCCTCTTGTAATTAATTGCAATCGTTTCTTGTTTACGTACTTATCTAACTTGGCTCTAGCATTATTTAAATCAAACTGTCTTGATATATCTGAACTGGTAAAGCCCATAGCTTGAGCAAAGAGTTGAAACTTGCCTATATCATCTACAATTGTGTATCCCTTTAAAGTTGTTGCGGTATTTTCTTCTGCGTACCTAGCGGCTTTTAACATATTACGAATACCAAGTGGCATACCAATTTCAATAGCACGTAAGAAATCTACATTTGGGTCTTGTAATCTATCTAACACTGTGAAAGTATTTGCACCCATAGCCAATGCGGGGCCACCTATCATCTCTATAATTCTGAACATTTGATTAGCTTCTTCATCTAGGATGGATGCGTTGTAAACAATAGGACTACCCAATCCAAGTCGTGTAGCTACTTCTAGACCAAAAGCTGCCTGTAATGGGCCTTTGTAAAATATCTCACCTGTAAAGTTTCGTATTCTTTCACTTGGGTCGATAGGTGCTTCTTCCCCATCAATAGCATTAAACAGAGAACCAATTACCCACTCAGCTACAAAGTAACCTGGTACTCCGTACAACCCAGCAGCCATAAACCCTGTTCCTAACATACCCCACAATTGTGTGTGAGCCTCAGCTTTTATTTGTGTAAGTTCTTCAGGAGTGAATCCCGCACGTTGTGCTTTACCATAAGCCTCTTTTGCAGTCTTATAATAGTTATAATACATAAACACAGGATACTTCTTAAACATCAAAAAGGCTTTATAAGTTGGATTTTTAAATGCTAGACCTGAGTTAGATGTTGAATAATCACCATGCGATCTAAATGTAATGTCACGTGCATATTGATAAGGGTCTTTAAATTTTGAACCTGTCTGTAATTTATTTGGCTCTGCTTTTGCTAATCTATATGCCGCTAAAAAAGTAGCTTCTCTGTTAAATTGCTCTGCCTTAGCAAACATATTAATTACTGTACGAACCGCTTTACCCAGCTTGGTTGTCTTTACTTCTCCAGGCGTAAGCCCCTCTAAGGTTGTTCCAGTGTCGGCAGCAGTTAAAGTCCTATCTATTAAACCATCTGCATAAGCCCTTGCCATAGCTTTAGATTCGTCTTGTGATAGCTTACCTACAATAGTTTCAGAAATCTCAAGGGTTTGTCCAGTGCTGGTTTTATATTTCAATTTGACCTGTTTACGATTACCAAACCCACCTCGTAATACATCAATAGCCGCACGGGTAACCGCCCGTATAGTGGATTGAGTTCCATATTTTCCTGCAATCATAGGTGCGGCTACGAGTGGTGTTTGTCCTATGTTTATCATAGCGGCGGCGGGGGTCAATAGATAATAGAAGAATCCAGCTTTACCTATAGTATTTAATACATTCATACCACCAATAGTAGGCCCTACTCTTGGGTTTCTCACCTCGTTCACATGGTCAGCTATAGTATTTACAACATCCGCATAAGAACTTTGGTTTGGACTATCACGTAAACCAATGATGGCGTTTTTTAAACCTTTTAGTGCAATATCCATCTGCTGACCGTTTTCTAATCTAGCAATTTGTCTTGCCTGACTTAACCCATGCTCTGCAAACACATCTATGATGTCGCCTGTAGCACCAAGTACGTTTTGACGTTGAGCTATCAAAGAGCGAATTATTGACTTCTCTGGTGCGGATGAAATATAAAACTCACCTAAATCTTTATTGATGTTATTTAGCATTTCTCTTTCTGCCGCTGAAAGTCGTTTGGAATCTCCATAAATATTTTCTTGTATTATTTTTTGAATCTTACCAATCTCTTTCAACCCCATATTATCTTTAGAGAAAAGCTGATCTGTTCCAACACTCTCAAATTTTTCTATTGGGTCAGTACCAAATTTAGCTTCTTCTTTCTTCTGAAGATTTTCTAAAAATCCGTAGGCTCTTTCCTGTGCTATTTTACTTTCAAAAGACATGCTGACACGTTCGCCCATGTAGTTAAAATTCACCCAGTATTTACCATTTCTTTTGAGAGGAAAATAAAAATTTAATTCTTGATTTAGATTGAAAAACTTATTGAGGTTACTTTGTGCTTTACGTACGTCATCTTCAGTAATACCTAAGTCAGTTGTAATCCGAGCAGATAAACTTTCTTTTAGTCTCTTATACGTTTGCTTAAAGTGATCTCTTACTTCTAGATATATTTTCTGTCCATCTTTTCCAACCGCGTTCCATAATGGAAGTATGCGTTCATAATCTTGCTGACGTTGTATAAATGCTTCACGTTGTTCTTTATATCTTTGATCTGCCCTTCTAAATTGTGCTTCACTTAAAGCACCACTCTTTAATTTAAAATCAGTACGTAATGGTTTCTTTATATCTTTACCATTTTTATCTACAAACTTAGGTGGAGCACTCATATCTAGATTAGCATATGTAGATTCATAAAATAGATCATTGAGTTTATCGTACTTATTATTGTCTTTATTATTTGTTCTAAACTGTTGCATGTTCTCTAGAACTTTTTCCATCATATTTACATTTGTACGTGTTTCACCCTCTTGTTTATCAAATAACTTTGCTACTCTTTGAAGTGGATAGTAAACCTTACCTTTTATTTTGATAGATATTTCTCTTCCCCATACATCTGCAATATCTTTTACATTCATGAACTGGAGTATAGCTTTTCTTGTGGCTCCTTTGAGTGTCATAAAGAATTCTTTTTTACCTGAAGAAAAGTTTTCAGGTAGTCCTTTTTTAATATCCCTTACTATGTCATTAATATCACTTGGAGTAGCAAGTGAATAGCTAGGAGTTGAGTTAGCAACTCTCTCACTTATTTCTACGTTACCTACTTCTTTTAAGAATGTATTTATTTCTTTAGCTGGTAGATATCTGTACGCCTTACCTAGTATTAAACTTTCAGCAAGTTGTGCGGCTCTTCTTAATCTATTTGCTAAATTTTTAAAGAATCTTTCTACTACATTTAAAGGCTCTCGTTGTGTGGTGACCCATCTAGATACTTGGTCAGCAAACCATTCATCAAACGATTTCCAATATTCTTGATTGCCCATTTCACTCGCTAACATTTTTGAGTGTTCTGGACGTAGTGTTGTTTTTACAGTAGCAGGGGCTCTAAGGCTTTCTATTAAATTTTTTGCTGATTTACCTTTTGTGCGTAGCAACCATTTTTCATATGCTTTTTCAATAGCTTCTTTAGTTGACTGAGATGAATTTTCCCAATACTTTTTCTGTATAATATGTCCTAATT
>BCSF01000540.1_pt1 | contig 14412 bp, 14 predicted proteins | sample 1016431 | NCBI WGS metagenome assembly BCSF01 (sample SAMD00045685;SAMD00045686;SAMD00045687;SAMD00045688;SAMD00045689;SAMD00045690;SAMD00045691;SAMD00045692;SAMD00045684;SAMD00045690;SAMD00045691;SAMD00045692;SAMD00045684;SAMD00045685;SAMD00045686;SAMD00045687;SAMD00045688;SAMD00045689, study...
CTCTAATGGTCTTGAACCATCAAGGTCTATAATATTTATACCTCTTACAGTTTCAGCAGTTTGATGAACACCAATAGTTTTACTACCTCTTAGATTTCCTGAAAAAGCACCTGATGATTGATTTATTAAAAAACTGTAGCTTGAACTGTCATAGGGATTAAATATATAAGTTACTGCACCCATACTTTCTGCATCTTGGTCTAGTGTTGCAATATATTGAATACTTGTTGCATTATTATTCCTATCTTCAGTAAATCCTGTATGTCCTTGCATTCTTAAAGAAGCAAAAGCATACTCACTTGCACTAATAATACTTCCCCCACTATCAATAAATCTTAATCCTAAAGGTGTTGGAGTAGCACCTAATGTTGTAATTCCATACATTGTAATTTTATACACATCATAATCTGTACTAAAAACATTGTCCACATTTACAGAACTTGTTGTAGTTGAAATAGTTTCTTTGTGTATAAATTCTAAACTTCCTGCCATAATCTAACTTTCTGCAATTCCATATAGGGATGCTGTACCACCTGTTGAAGTAGTAGCTGAATTATAAATTTGTATTCCATCAACAACACTTGCTTGTGGTAATACACCACTACCAAACATAGCATAAGTTCCTGATGAATTGTAACTTCCACCTGTTGTATTTCTTCTAGGCATAGCTTGTTGTGTAGTAAAACTATACTTGTTTGCATCTCCTAAATTATACAAATAAACATATAAATGTTGTACCCAATTTTCTGACCCTGTATTGTCAAATCTTATATGATTTGCACCTGTACTTTTATTTTCATAAAAACCTCCTGCAAGACCACATTGTTGATAGGCATATTTATACACACTTGCAGTTTCTAAGACACCACTTTCATAAAACCTTAATCCAAAATCTTGACTTCCATTAGGACTTGTATATCCATTTATTAGAAGTAGGTGTACATTATAAACATCTTCTTTAATAGAAGAAAAATCATAATTTACTGCACCACTTGTAGTTTGAGTTTCAATTAATTCTAATTTACCTGGGTCAACTACACCACCTAGTAAGCCAAACTTAGCTTGTCCAATAGGCATATTAACTCCAGTCTTGTTGTGGTACTAAATAATAATTTGTTCCATCAAAGAGAACTGTAACTATATCTATCTTTCCTGATCCTGTTGTCATTGTCCAACCACCACCACCTGCTGTTTTAGCAGCAACTGTGTTGATCGTAGAAACAACAGTTCTATCTGTGCTGTCTTGTGTAAATCGTACTGTGATAACTGTAGCTCTACCTGCTGGTAGGTTACTGATTGTCCAAGTAGTAATGTTCTCTGATAAAGCAACTGTAAAAAATCCACCAACACTTGCATCTAAAGTTAATGTACCAGAACTAGAAGTAACAGCAGTAACATCTTCTGATACTGTGTTGCCTAGTTGTATAGTATTACTTGTAGTTTTTTCTGATACTATATCTACTTTTAATTCACTAGCCATTATTCAGCCAGTTCTTCCCAAGCTCCTGTGTTGTCATTCCAAACATATTGACTACCATCATCTGGCATAGCAACTGGTGCTTCCCAAGTCCAAGTACTTTCATTAAGTACCCACTTGCTATAAGGTTGTGGTGCTATAAAGACATCTTGATCTGGATCATAAGTATATCCTATACCTGCATAGTTACCTCTAAAAGCAGTTCCCTCTCCACTATGTGCATTAGCTATAGTGTTATAGGAAGTTCTTTTACAAGTCTGACCTCTAAAATCTCCATACCATTCTTCCCAGGAACTAAATCCCTCTGGTAATGTTTCTGTGTTGTCCTCATCAATACCAACAATGACTTCTGTCACTATGTTGTTATCGTTTATAAATGCGTAATGTGCCATATCTTCTCCTATTATATCAGCTAAAACTGATTGTACCTGTACCTGCTGTAAAAGTTACTACTGTATCTGAACCATCTGTAGTAGATGAACTTGTTAATCCTGCTCCTACAGATATGGTTGCATCTGCTGTAGCGTATCTTATTATAACCACTCCAGAGCCACCATTGCCTCCAGAAGTTAGTGCACTACCTCCACCACCACCAGAACCTGTATTAGCTGTACCATCTCCTCCAGCAGTTCCAGCATCTCTACTTCCACCATCTCCACCACCTCCAGAAGCACCAGAAGCAGCAGTTTTTCCAGTATCAGCACCACCAGCACCACCACCAGCACGAGTTACAGATGCACCTGTAATAGATGAAGCTAAACCTGCACCACCTGCACCACTTGTTGATGAACTAGCATTACCACCAACAGCACCAGCACCACCACCTCCACCAGCAACAGAACCAACAGTATTATTACTTCCACCATCAAAACCTTGATTTGTTTCTCCAGAACCACCTGCATTTGTGCCACCAGACATACCTCCACCACCACCAGAACCTCCATCTCCACCAACTCCTCTACCACCAAATGCACCACCTAACGAATAAACAGTAGAAAAAATAGATGAAAAACCTCTTTTACCATCTCTTGATGCTGCATTAGTAGCAGCACCACCAGCACCTACAGTAACTAAATAAGTAGTTGTTCCATCTTTTAGTAAATTTAAAGCTGTTTCTGAAGAACCTCCACCACCAGATGTTTCAGAGTTATATGAATTTCTATAACCACCAGCTCCACCTCCACCACCATATCTACCTGCACCACCACCACCTGCTATTGTAAGATAATCTACAGTAAATGTTGGTGTTGCAAAACTTTGCCAAGCAGTTCCATCATAAAATTCTGGTTTACTTTCAGTAGTATTGTAAATCATATCACCAGCAACAGAAGTTAAAGCATCTCTTTGAGCAGTTGTATATGACTTTAATCCAAGTGCATTATCTATAGCTACATTGTTTTGATCATTTGTTGAAATCTTATTTGTTTTTAATTCACTCATTAGCTAAAGCTCACTGTTCCTGTACCATCTGTAAATATTGTCATTTTATAACCAGTTGTTGTAACAGTAGAACTTGTTAAACCTGCACCAACTGTTAAATTGTAAGCATCTGGATATTTAATTATTACTACACCACGACCACCAGCACCACCAGTACCATTAGAAACAGAACCAGGACCAGAACCACCACCACCTGTATTCGTAGTACCTGCATTACCAGAAGCAGTACCTGCAGGACTATCAGCTCCACCACCTGTACCTCCAGATTTGGATACTTTACTTGTACCTCTAGGGTCGTGTCCACCTGCACCACCACCTGCATAATAAACATCAGAACTAACAACTTCTCCAACTGAAGCAGTTGTTGCTTGTGATGAACTTATTATATTGGAAATTACACCATTTCCACCAGTTCCACCACCAGTTGAAACACCAGTGCCACCAGCAACTCCAGCTCCTCCTCCTCCACCACCAGTACCAGAAGCAAAAGCTACAAAAGCATTACCACCAGCGTATCCTTGATTTGCTGTACCTGCACCACCAGTTGCAGCTCCACCAGAATCATCACCACCAGCTCCACCACCAGAACCTCCAGTAAAACCATTTCCCCCAAACTGTGCACCTCTTGCACCACCAGCAGAAGTTATTGCATTAAATACTGAATCATTACCTTGTGTATTAGCAGCACCACCTCCACCTACTGTTACTGTGTAATTTGTAGAATCTACTAAAGTTAATGCACTTTCTAAAGAACCACCACCACCTGTATTTCCTACAGTTGAACGAAGTCCACCAGCACCACCTCCACCACAGGCTTGGTCAGAAACTGATGAACCAGTACCACCACCTCCACCACCACCAGCAACTACTAAGTAATCAACTGTTAATGTTGGTTTGTTCCAGGCTTCTTCCCAAGAAGAACCATTATAGAAATGTGGAGAACCAGTTGTAGAATTGTAAATCATATCTCCAGCACTTGCTGTAAGTGCATTCATTTGTGTTGTAGTGTATGACTTTAAATTTAAACTATCATCAACTGATACATTGTTTCCAGAGTATTTACCTATAGCGTTGGTTTCTAGTGTACTCATTATAAATCACTCCAAGCAGAGCCATTGTAAAACTGTACTTTGCTATCTGTTGTGTTATAGATTATATCTCCAGCAGCAGATGTCAAAGCATCTCTTGCTGTTGTGTCATAAGACTTTAAATTTAAAGGCACTTGCATAGCAACATTGTTGCCAGATGCTTTAGATATTGTGTTTACTTTGACAGTTACCATTAGATAACTACCAGTGTACCATTATTCGTTACTGTGCCTGTGATTGTGATAGGTCCAGCCATAACTGATCCTGTGTTAGCTGGTACTGTGTATGTAGCAGCTTGTACTTGATTGTGTTGGAAGATACCACCAGCTGTAGTTAATACAATACCTGCATCATTCCAATCAGCCATATCTGTGTTGTCTAATTCGTAGTGTATTCCATTATTAATACCATCTGTCAGTGTAAAGTCTGAATCTCCATCAATAAGTGCAGTTGCTGAACCTACTGAACCAGGTTCAAACTGACTTGCAGTAGAGTTGTAAACTAATACTTGTCCATTGGTTACACCTGATGTTGATATGTCAGCTAAGTTACCTGCATAGATTGTTACATCTGCTGAACCATTAAAGGCTTGACCAGCTATGTTTCTTGATGTAGCTAAGGTTGTTGCAGTATCTGCATTACCAGTTAGATCTCCTACAAAGTCTGTAGAAGTTACTGATGTTAAACCTGTAATCGTTGTATCTAAGTTAAGTGTGACTGATCCACTTGCTCCACCACCATTTAAGTTAGAACCAGCAACAACTTCTGTTATATCTCCTAAGTCAACTATGTCAGAGATAAGAGCTTTCTTAGTGCTGTTATCTGTCACATCTTGAATAATCATATAGTCGCTTGATACTGCTGTAGTAGAAGCTAAGTTGTTTGCATCTACAGTTAAGTCTGCTGCACCTGAAGTAACACCACCAGCTAAACCAGAGTTAGTACCTGTAACAATAGCTGTAATATCTCCTTGTGAAATGATGTCAGATATAGGAGCTTTCTTTGTTGTGTTGTCAGTTGCATCTTCTATGACTACATAGTCAGTAGATACTGCTGTAACTTCTGTTAATTCACTAACATCTAAATTTAATGTGTGTGCTGTACCTTCACCAGATGCACCACCTGTACTATCAATACCATATCCACCAACAAGTGTTGCTACATAATCTCCTGTAGTATCTGCACCAAGTGCCACACTGTTAGGTTGTATTGTTGTTGTTAAACTTACATTTCCTGATCCATCAAAACTTACTGCTGAAGCTGCTACATCTCCAGTCATAGAGAAATCTCTAGCTGTTGTTAAGGTTGCAGCACTACCAGTAGTGTTAGCATTTATTGTTGCAGGTAAACCTATGGTGTATGTTTGTGAAGATAAGGCTACATCTACCTCACTTGCTGTACCTTGTAAAGTTAATGACTGACTATCTAAGTCAACAGCACCTGTGTTACCATCTCCATCAGCTAAGTCTAAATCCTGTGCAGTTACATTAGCATCTACATAAGCTGTAGTAGCTACTTTAGTACTGTTATCTCCAGTAGTTTGTGTAGTAGCTGTTACGCCATCTGCAAGTACAGAAGTAGCTGTAACATTTCCTGTTAAATCTCCTGTGACATTACCAGTCACATTACCTGTCAAGTTACCTGTTACATTAACTGTAATGCTAGAAGGTAATCCAATGGTATAAGTCTGTCCTGATAAAGCAACTGTTGATTCGTTAGTAGTACCTTGTAATGTTAAGGATTGGCTATCAAGATCTACTGCACCAGTATTGCCATCACCATCTGCCAGATCTAAGTCTTGTGCTGTTACATTGTTGTCAACATACGCTTTAACTGATTGTTGTGTTACACCTTTAGTAGCACTATCAGATGCCATATCATCTTCATCTAAAAATAATGTTGTGTTAACTGCTGTTCCAGCTTCGTTAATTATGGTATCTACTCTGTCGTTAATGTCCTCTATGTGTTGTTGTAATGGAGCCATACGAACAGTTTGACCTGATGAATGTGAAAGACCTGAACTAGCTGCTGATCCTGGTAAGTACCTATTTGGTACTGAAGTTGTAAGTTGTTTTGTACCTGTATCTACAGCAGTAACTAATATTACTTCTCTGTTTGTTGCACTATCTGGGTTTATAACTATATAAAAAGGTGCAGATAATGTTGTTGGGTAGCTATCTGCTACTGCGTTAACGCTAAATGTTGTATCTGATGAACCCATAGTTGCAGTCAGAGTTGTTTCAAAAGCGTTAAACAAATTTGTTTCTTGTGCTGTCATTCTATCCTAATCTCTTTACACCTAGTAATCCTATGGCTAATCCTTCACCACTAGATGAAGTAGAAATAACCTTACTACCTCTAAATCTTACTAGACAATAAGTTGTTACAGACCCTCTAGGAGAAATTTCTTCTACAGGACTACTAACATTTTCTATTATACCTCGTAATAAAGTATCTGGTCTGAATATCTCTAATTGGACATTCTGCCCTTCTTTGTTTCTTAATGCTTGGTATATTAATTCACCTTGACCATTAATTCGTAGAGCTTTTCTAAATGGTCTTTCTACCTGATCTGATATATTGATAGGCATATCTACAACTAAGTCATTGACTAGCTGGAAACCTCGTACAGCAAACGATAACATCTCTGGTGTCTGTGATGTATCACTGGTAGTTATTGTTAATTTAACTGACATCCACCTACCTTGTACTAACTCTAAGACTTCCTCTTCTCCACCTGTACCAGAAGCTACAGATATTTGTGGCTCCCAAGTAGGTGAATCAACATTATTGATGTCAAGAGGTACTGTGGTCGTAGCTAACTCTACAGTTCCAGAGCTAACACCATTAGTGTTTAGCTTTGCTCCTACCCACTGTTTCTTTTCAGAAGTATAGAAATCTGCAAGTGAAGAAATAATATAACCTGTACTCACATAAGTATCTGTTTCTTTAAATACACCTACACCATCAACAACAGCAATAAACTTAGGTACTGTTGTACCTGTAAGGGTAATACCTGTTATCTTTGCATCACTGTCTGATGAATGTGTAATAGATATATCTCTAGCTATACCAGCAGTAGGTAAGTAATATCTCCATAAATTTGTTTCTGTTGCTGATTCGTGTATTCCCATATACACACTATCTCTAGTAACAAACATACTATGTGGACTTTGGTCAACACCATTATCCCATTGTTTGACTAACTGTCTGTTTGTTAATACATATAGGTTATCTGCAACTGTTAAGTCTGCTGTAAAAAATCTACCTGTGTTAGATTGGAAACCTTTTGTACCAATAAATACTAAACCCTCTGATGCAGCTAAAGAGTGGATCTCCTCAAATGATATTTGTGTCTGTCCTTTAAGTGACCAAGTTCCACCATCAATCTTTAGAGAGTAGATGTTACCATCTGTATGTCCTGCAAGTACAACTGCACCTGCATCAATAACAGAAGTAAACTCGTGTGTTGGTTCAGTAACAATTAAAGCACTTGTTGATTGGAAGTCACCTGAAAAGTTCTTTGTAAATGGTGATGATTCCCACAAGTACTCTGCTGTGGTTGATTTACCACTAACAAATAGTCCACCTTTAGCAAACCATATACCTGTAAAGTAACCTGTAAAAGAAGAACCTAGTGATTCATCTGTCCAGGTATCTGTACTTTGTACATAGCTAAGTAGTTGTTTATTAGTACTACCATCTCCAGCTACAACAAACAAGTCATTACCAAATGCAGCTATGCCGTGTATGGTATAACTGATACTTGTAGAAGTCATAGCAGTCCAAGTAACACCTTCATTAGTAGATTGGTAAACATCTGTATCATCAGTGATATACATATAACCATTAGTTGTTTGTGCTAAATAGTTATTATCAGAACTAAAGGTAAGTGTCTTTTGCTCTATGTCATTAAGTAACTTAACACTATACGAAGTATCTTCATCTGCGTGAAACACATTGATACCTTTACTATCCCAAAATCTTTGGAAGTCAGTAGGTGTACCTTCTCTTCTATGTGCTTTATCTAAACCTTCTCCACCTCTAAAGTCTGTTCGTGAGTATATCTGACCAAACTCCTGTTGGAAATCCTCTGGTGTTTCTGATGTTTGTATAGCTTGTGCCTGTAGTGGAGCAGTATTTATCTGCATCTGCCTACCAGGACCTACAGCAAATCTTAAAAATAAATCATCTAAGTTAGCTTCAAAGCCTTGTGCTTGTGGTTGACTTGTGTTACTGGGTGATGGTAATACTGCCATACGAACCTAGTAATTAATGTTCATTATCGCTACTGGCTGTGCATACAGAGAGCGTAGATTACCTCTTGCTTCATCAATCAACAATGACCTTAGTCGTAGTAATGCGTTTCTTAATCTTTCTCCAGATCCAATAGGGTAGCTTTCTGCTGCTAATTTCTCTGTAATAAACTCTTGTGTGGAGGCATCTATATCTGTTGATCCCATAATGTCTGCAACTGCACCTACCATTACGATCTGGTGATATGTTTCATCATCTAGTAAACAGAAAGTATTTAGGTCAACTGTTTCATCAGTAGGTCTAACAAACCTTCTCTTGACTACAAGATACACAGTCTTACCTGTGCTTGTGTTATAAAACTGTACTGCTGTGTTTGTACTTGATGGAGGAAAGTTTCTAAGTAACTCTATACCAGCAGATGTGTATTGGTCACCAGTAGAGTTCTGTACATAAGAAGTTAATATCTCTACAGTACTAGCTGGTACCTCTGCATAAGTTGCATTAGAAGTTACATTAGTTGTGGTTACATTCCATAGCGAAGGATATAGTCTTTCTATGTTATCTGCTGTTGCATCAAACACAGACTTACGAGGGAATGTTGGGTTAATAAAAATATTATCTTTATCACTGTGTGCAGCTGCTGTAGTACCAGAGTAACCTCTTGATACTGACAACACTCTTGTTGAAGTGTTTGCACTGGTAACTAACATAAGCTCTAATCCAACCTCTACGATTGCACCATTGCCTAATAGGTTTTCTTCTTCTACGCTGAATAGTCCATCTTCATAGGAAAGCGTATTTTGCGAGTTAGTCATAGCACCATCTAACCTAGAAAACGCTGATAGATCATCAGGTTTATTTAAGTAATCTCTATAAATTCTATCTACGAGTGTGCCTACTGCTGCCATATATCTCCATATTACTAGAGGGAGAAGTATTTATCTCCCTCTAATAAATATACTATCTATCTCCTAATTAGGAGGTAGCTAGGTTTGTTATTTTTGCGTGGAACTGTTCTGGACCATATTCTAATCCAATTTCTCCATACACTTGGTACTTATAAGCAGCACCAGTTTGAGCCAATGGCTCTACGAAGAAGTGTCCTTTTCCTGGAATGTCCAAGAAAACTGGCTTCAAGAATGACAAGTCTGCAATGAGAATGTCATCTGTTGGAATGTGTCGTTCATACACAATACCGAGTTGACCGAAGTCAGTTTCAATAGTTGTGATGTTAACACCACCGACATTTCTATCTCTAGGAGCAAGAGCTAATGAGTTAGAAAATAATGCTGATAACGCTTGTTTTTGGAAAGCGTTAGCAAAGATAACTGGTGTTTCAAATGGTGCACCAGAATCTGCCATTTTTTTCATAGCTTCATCAACCATATCTTGGGTAAGAGCTGCTGCTCCACCTGCTACTTCGTTAGTAGTAATTGCTTCAAGCATACCTCTAGTTTTTCTAGGGGTTGTTATGTTTGTGTCTGCGACATAGGTTCCTTGAATAAAGGAATGTTCTATATCTCGTGCAGCTGTTTTCATAGCCATATCTAATTGGAAAGCCAATTCATCTTGAACTGGTTGATTACCAATGATGGATTGACCTGAAAGGTTTCCAACTGCTGCTTGTTTGGTGTATGATACTTCAACACCATACTGCATTATTTGAGTAACATTGATTACTTCGCTTCTTGTTCTGCCCTTCATAGTTGGGTCAGCACCTTCAACAACTGCTGTTTGTGTAGCACCTGCGAGGTCTGTTGTCTGCCAAGTAAATTGTTTTGATGTGACTGATTTACCACCAGTCATACCACCAATAGCACTCAATAATGGAGTATCTGTAGGGGAAACATTAAATAGTTCTCCCACATAATTAGGTAGGTTATAGGATTGTCCTTGACCTGTAATTGCACCCATTATTTCTCCTTTTTAATTTAATTGAAGGAGAGTAATTTTTATAATTTTCTCTCCATAAGTTCTTTTAATTTTTCTGCTTTGAGAGCTGAACTTGTTTGCCAATCACCATCAGCTTGTGCCTGATTTATTTGGTCATCTATGCCTACAGGTTCAACTGGTATTGATGCTTCAATTACTGTGTCTAAACTATCTTGGCTTGTTACTACTCTTGATCTCTGTGCCTCTTGCTCTGTCACTTGATCAGGACTTGCACCCCAACCATAGTTTTCAGAAGCAAATTGCTTAATAGCATTTGGGTCTAACTCACCTTTATACAAGTCTTTCAATGCTTTACCTTGTCCAGATTCTGGATCAAAACCTGCATCTTTGATAGCATTACCCATCTGTACAGACTTAAATTCTTTCTCTACACCTTCAAGTTCTTTAATGCGTTCTCGCATTGACTTGATAGCATTGTTATCATCTTGTGTGTTTTCCACTGTATTCTCTACTTCATTTTCCATATTCTCTCCTCTCCCAGTTTCTACTAACTACATTATCCTGGGGTAAATAATGCGATAGGCGACAAATTATAATTAAAGTACAAATGAGAATTGTCAGCCACTTCTAGCTGTACCGATACTAGGCGAATTGAAATACGCAGTTTACACGCCAGATATAAACTGGAGGTGCAATGTCAATTTGGTTCGCAGACTGTTGCTATGCGATACTATATATAGTACCACTATATGTGGGATATACAAGTATTAAATTTCAGTTAATCCTGTAACTCTACGACCTGTTCTTGTAGCACCTGTTGTTGGTGCAAACTCTGATGCTTGTTCTTCTTGCAATCTTCTTATTTGTGATAATTCTTCAGGACTTTGAAATACTGCTGCTTCAGTAAATTCAGTTAAACCAAATTGTTGTTCAGGTTCCACACCACGCCTAGCTTGTAACTCTTGTAACTGTGGTAGTTGTTCACTTGCTGTAGCAAATAACCTTCTAGCTTCTGTCTGTGTTAATCCAGATCTTTGTATTCTTTCTGCCTCTTCAAAAGATATAGTAAACCCTGCTCTTGCTGCTTCTCCACCTATTTGTGCAGCAGTAATCTTACCAGATACAATATCTTCTCCAACTGTTGGATCTAATGCACCTAAGAATATTGACTGTTCATCTAAATCTAAACCAAAGTTAGTAGCATAAAAGTCTTGCACTTGTGGTATATTTTCTTGTATTCCTCTATAAACAGAGGCTACTCGCTGTTGGAACTCATTAGCAGATACTTCATTCTCTAATAAACTAACAAATCTATCTTGTAATATATTTAAAGATGTATTTCTAGGTATTCCATATTCGGATAATGTTCCTATGTAAGAATCTTGTAAAGCAAAATAAGTTACCTCATCATATCTAACTTGTCCTCTTTCATTTTTATTACCAGGAAAAATTGTATCGTATGCAGTATCTTCTCTAGTTTGTGCAATAGCTTGTTGTGCATCTCCTGTATCTTCCCATTTAGATACAAACAAATTAATAAAGGCATCAGGTAAACCTGGATATAATGCTCTAGCTTTTCTTAATAACTCTTCCATTATCCGTTAGCTCCTAACTGTGGTGCTACTTGACCTTGACCAATAGATGCTTGTAAATCATTTAATGCCTGATCTTGTACTCTACCTATACCTTGTGAAATACCTTTTTCTCTTAGAGTTGTATATGCTTTTTCTATATCGTTATCTTGTACCATTTTTATAAACCAGTCTTGTGTTTCATCTACTTCTTGACCCCATACTTGATTAACTAAGTTCTTATATGGTTGCACAATATCATTATAGGTCAAAGTTGGATTGGTGTATTTACCAAACATAGCAAGTCTTTGTTGTTCTAAATATGATTTAAGTTGTTCTTCTGCATCAGGGTCGTTTCTTAACTGTCCTGCTTTTTCTGCTATCTCATCTGCACTAGCATTTCCAAGAGAAGGTCCTAAGTATCTTCTATATAAATCTGTTACTGTTTTCTCTCCAACACTTAATCTATCTAATGTACCTACGCCAACACCTTCTATGAAGTTGACCATACCTGTATCTCTTGCACCAGGTTTATAAGGATCAGCAAGTAAAGCTATCTGTTGGTCTGTGTATAACTGTGTCCAAGTACCTGATACTGCTTTATCTGCAAACCAACTAACTAAAGCATCTGGTGGACTAGCTATTCCATTAGCCTCCATAGCTATTCTTATAGATAATTGTTTATCTTGTATATCTTGTGTAGCTTGTTCTGGTTGTGTTAATAATGTTGTAAGCCATTGTTTTTGTGTAGTGGTTGACTTTCTATACCAGTCAGTACCTTCGTATTTAAGTTGTGTTTCTTCTGGCGACCATTGTTCTAATGCTTGTTCTGCAAGGAACTCTATAGCTTCTTGTTGATAACTAACACCTGATAATGGATTTATTTCTGTATCGTTTAACCAAGGGTTAACTCTTTTACCTGCCTCAAAATTCTCTACAAATCTAATAAAAGGATGTTCTACGCTATCAGTAAGTTCATCTGTACCACCAACAACTATTCCATACTGATTTAAGTCTGCTAATGATCCAAGAGATACATTAATTTGTGGTGATGCACCTTGTGTTAATATACCTGCTTCATAAACATCATTGTCTAATACTTCGTAAAGCATAAACATTGGATTGCCACTATACATTTGTCCATATGCACCAGGCACTTCATATCCTAAAAATAATTGTCCTGCTGCTTCTATAAGAATTGCATTTTGTGGAACATTGTTGAATGTATTTAATTGGTCATTAACAACTTGTCCAGGACCTACTTCATCTGTTCCTTCAACACTAAAATCTGTATCAGCACCTACACCTGCTGTTCCTGGTTTAATCCTTGACCAACCTGCTTGACTATATAAATTAAAATCAGATTCAAGTATTTGTCGCTCTTCGCCATCTTTGTAAATAGTGATATAAATTTCTCTAAAAGGTTCCCCTTCTACTTGTGCTTTAGGTTCTGGATCTGGGTCACCAATTTTTGTTACACCAGGGTTGTTGCCTCTACCAGGTGGTTCATCAAACTTATATTCATAACCTTCATTACTCTGCCCTCTAGGTCCTAATTGACCTATAGCGTTATATGCTTCATCAGGTACATCTGCACCACCACTAGGTCCACTACCACCAGGTCCACTACCACCAGGTCCAGCATTAGGTCCTTGTGGATTTAATATTTCTTCTTGTATTTCATTTTGTATTTTTTCATCAGAAATTTGATTTCCTGTTCTAATATCATAAAACTTGTTTGTTGCTGAATCATAACGATAGCCAGGTTTTTTTGTATTAAACCAACCTGATAAACTGTTAGTGTTGGGGTCTTTACCTAATAAAGCATCTGTAAAAGCATCTCCTATACCTCCTGGTTCTGCTCTAAATAAATCTGTACCAGCATTAAACAAAGCACCTAAGACTTCTTCTGTATAAGCAACAGTACCTCTAACACCTAAACCTGCAAGAACAGCTGTGTATCTAACTATTGTTCCAAGTTTTGAAGCCGAAATAAGATTAGGCTCTTCTTTCATATTTGTTCTTGATTTTTCTATTTCAAGAACTAAGTTAGCTAATTCTGTAGATCCTAAATCACCACGCTTTGCTCTTTCCCAAGCTCTACTTAAAGCAGAACCTGTTGCTGTATTTGTTATACCTAATTCTTTGTTAGCTTGATCAATATCATAGTTTGTGGCATCAGAAGATATTGATTCTCCAAATTCAACATTATTAATTAAGTCTGTAAAACTACCAGTACTTGTAACAATATTGTTAGAATTAAGAAGATTAAGAGGATTAGCTCCATTTCTAGTTGCTTCATCTTCTGAAGAAAATCCTAAAGCACTCCACCAGTCTTGTGTTTGTTTTGGACCTAATGTAATGTTTTTAATATAATCTTTAGGTAGTCCTAATACACCATCTTTGACAGCATCACCTTCTGTATCATATCCAAGAATTTCTCACCAAGTTCTTACAGTAGATTTGGGTGTTTTTTCATCGTGAATAGCTGCTGCTTCTGTGTCATAACCTAAAATTTTATACCAAGGACTAGATTTAGGTGCTTTGGTATTAACATTTGTTAAACCATCTTTAACAGCATCACCTTCTGTATCATATCCTAAAGATTTCCACCAAGGAATAGTTTTTGGTTTTTTTAAATTTCCTAAAAGATTATCATAGTAGTCGTAAACAGACATTTGTATAT
>BCSF01000541.1_pt1 | contig 14395 bp, 26 predicted proteins | sample 1016431 | NCBI WGS metagenome assembly BCSF01 (sample SAMD00045685;SAMD00045686;SAMD00045687;SAMD00045688;SAMD00045689;SAMD00045690;SAMD00045691;SAMD00045692;SAMD00045684;SAMD00045690;SAMD00045691;SAMD00045692;SAMD00045684;SAMD00045685;SAMD00045686;SAMD00045687;SAMD00045688;SAMD00045689, study...
ATCACACAGCGGGCTTTCAAGTCGCAACAGATAAAAGCGTTGAGATAAAACACGAGGAACTCGGCAAAATTCTTTTATTAGTTGACATCTGGGAGCTTAAAGATTTTGGCATCTGGTATAATGAGGGGCTATGGTATCTTGACACAGAGAGCAAGCACATACTAAACAGAGAGGAGGCAATCCAAAAAGCGAAAGAATGGAAGCAGTTAGCCATCTATGAATGGAGCACAGGAAAAAGTATCACAATATAAAAAAAATAAAAAGGAGATAATTATGAATAAATTTAAATCATTATATGATTTAGTAGCGAACAACTACGAGCAATTTACAAAAGCGGAGTTAAAAAACATCATTTTAGAGGTCTTATTCTTTACTTACAGCGATTTAGGTATAACAAAAAAGCAATATCAAAGAATTTTAGCGGGGGCATTATTTGAACTTCAAGACAAGCACAATCTAGATATATATTTACATCTAGAAGATGCATAAAAATTTAGGGGAGCAATCCCCTTTTTTTTGGTCTAATATGAAACAGCTGGCAGTGTGTAAAGATTATGTGAAATTGTGGGATTGTAAGCGTATGACTTGACAATCACAAAGCTATCAAAATGTCAAATGATTTACTCAATTATGTGAAAATATGTGAAAATTAAGAGACTTGACAATTTTTTTAGGATTATGATATAATAGACTTGTAGAAAAGGGGGCTGATATAGTATATAGTAAGTGAGGGGGAAAGAATCAAAAATATATAAGGAGGCAATATGCAAAAATATGATATAGAACGCTACGAGATAAATGAAGTATGGGGCTATCTTGTAGACAATGATTATTTTACGGATGATGAGCTGAGACTTATAACTGATATTAACGGCTTTAATTTAGAAACATTAAATGACTGCTTATTCGCTAGATATGGTTATAGAGACTTAAAACAGATGCTAGAGGAGGAATAGTAAAAAGAGGGCTTCACAAAGCCCTCAAAAAAAAGACTTGACAATTTATATATGAATATGGTATAATAAAATTATAAGGAGGTCATAAGATATGACAAAAGAAAAAATAATTGATTCAATCGCATCAAATGTAAAAGTTGAGGATGTGCATATAGTGAGAATCTACGGCGTGCCTATGGGTGTAGGTTATGATATGCAAGTGTTTTTAAGTGATTTATCAACGGGCGAAGTCTCTAGTGTTAAGATGCACGCAGGAGCTAGAGCGTGGAGTATGCCCGAACATTTAAGACCAGAGCAGACAGTTTACAATGTTTATAAAGGCACAGACCCTTACCCCGAGCGATACATCAACCCTATAAAAAGGTATTTTATAGAGGAAAACGGATTTAAAAATTATTTAAGACGCTTTAAAAAAGATGAGCTTATAAGAATGACAGAGGGAGGATTATATGAATAAAATAAAATTAACAGACTTTAGCGTATGGGATTATATGGTAAAAACAGACAACGAGCAAAAAGGTTTAACGGAGAGCGAACTAATGGCAAAAGCTGAAACATCAATGCGAAAAAATATTGAAGCCCTTGTCAACGCTTCGCACACTGGAAGCGTAGAGATAGAAGTTTCTAATAGCACACGAAGCGGTTTCACTGTTGCCTCTTTGGTAGAGTATTTTGCAAAACACGCAGACTATGATATACGAACACACACATATCTCAATAGATTTAAAAGTTTTATCGCAGTTATAAATATAGATAACTGGCCGTTGAGAGATAGAAAAAATAAGGAGGAGTTATGATTCAAAGATTAAAAGAAAAAGATTACGACCACTGGAGCTATCACTCTATAGATAATGACACGCAGTATTTACAGTTTCATTATTCTAAAAAAAAGATGGTTAAAGATTTTTACTGGACGAATGATTGGGGCTTTAAATACAGATTAGAGCCAGTCAGAGTGGATGAAGCAGATGATAAAAGCTATCACATTATAGCTAAAATTATATAAGGAGGAAAAATGAATCTAGATTATATATTACATTTTAGGGCTAAAGGTATGCGTGAGTTTCAAGTCTTTACAAAAGGCGACATAGACCATATGAAAAAATGGAGCGACTTTATCACCAGAAAATATCCTTTGGCAAGTTTTAAGATAGAAAAAATAAGGGGGTAGTATATGCTAACAACGAAAGAACAATATGAAAAACGCATTGAGGATTTACAAGAAATGATAAAGAACATCAGAAGCGGAAAAGTATATGGAGATATCAAAGCAATAAAAAAGATAATCAATAAATGCAAAATGGAACTTGACAAAATCAATAGAGATATGTTATAATAGAGATAGGAGGTAAGAGAATGAAATATATATTTTGTATTAAACAGATAGACCACGAAGCAAACCAACTTGATTTTGTAGAGTGCTTTGAGGATTATGAGGAAGCACAAAAACAAGCAGAACAATACGAAAAGGAATACACACAAGCGTATTGGGTGGAACGAATAGAATTACATTTAAAGGAGGAAAAATAATGATAGTCTATTATGATTTAGCGAACTTACTTTTATACCATTTTATTGATGGCTATGGTATAAGAGAAACAATAGGATTCTTATATTCAAGAGGCTATGACAAAAGGCAATTACTAGAACTGAGATTTAATGAAAAAGATATAGATGAAGCAATAAAGTTTGAGGAGGAACTATGAAAGAAAAAGATTATGTATTTAATGTAAAGCTTGAATGGACCAGTTTCATTCCAGCTGAAAGCGAGGAGCAAGCAATAGAAATATTAAAAGAAACTTATTTAAACGAGCATAATATAAAACTTGAGGACCAAGAAATAGAATTAGAAGGAGAATTTAATGAATAGAAAACAAGAGATACAGAAAAACTTTAAAGAGTTATACAAAGGCAAAAGACTTCTTGCAGTACAACTAAATGGGTTTTCACATAAATTATTTTATGACAACGGCACAAAAGATAGTGAAGTTATTGTAGAGGAGTATAGCCCTTACACTAAAATGGAAAGACACACGGACAATGTAAAAAGTTTATTACAATGGTATAGCACTTTTGAGCACAAACAAAATCCAAAAGAAATAATATATGTAAACCCAAAGGAGCGATAGGATGAAAAAAGATAGAGATGTTTGGCCTCAATCTATACCGATTGAATGCACGCAAGATGAACTTGAGAAAATTGATACATATATACACGAAGTTATGGGCTTTGAATGGGATGATGAAAATGAAACTTGGTGCAAGTATGATTTTGAAAAAGATGAGTGGTTAAGATGAATATATTTTATTTAGACAAAGACCCAGTTATTAGTGCAAAGGGTATGACAAATAAACATATTGTTAAGATGATACTAGAGTCAGCACAATTATTATGCACGGCACATCATATTCTAGATGAAGACTTATCACCATTTAGAGATAAGTTGTATAAACCAACACACAAAAATCATCCTAGTGCGATATGGGTTAGAGAAAGTTATAAAAATTATGAGTGGTTATACAAACATTTTGTGGCATTATGTGATGAGTACACAAACCGATATCACAGAGTCCATATGACAGAAACAAAACTAAAAGATATCTTGTATCATTTACCACTTAATATACCGCTTTGTGAAGCGACGCCCGTGCGGTTGGCAATCACGGACACTTCACATCACTCGGCCGACCCTGTTAAGGCGTATAGGTCCTACTATGAAGCGGAAAAATTAAAAGTGCCACAAGATATAAAAAGATACTATAATATAATTAGAGGTGAACAATGTTAGAATCAATATTAGTTGGTGGAGTCTACATCATAATAATTGGGTGGGCTATGATATCAACATTTAAAGAAGAAGCAGAAAAAGAAAATAAGAATAGGAGAGAGAAATGAAAGATACAATAAGCGTTTATTTATTTAATGACAAAGTCTATTACTGCATAGAGGAATTAAACGAAGCTATTACAGAAGTTATATATGAGCTATACCCAGAAATTATACATAGTGATTTTGAGCCAGAAGATAGTTTTGAATTTGAGGATTTATGTGGGGAGGTGGAAGAGATAGAACTATCAATAGAAAAACTAAAAGAAAATATAGGAGGTGATTACTATGAAAGAACGATTGGCAATGCTTGAAGAACTTGAAGGAGAATTACAAGTGCTTGATGAATTAATATGGGAAGCAATGATGAAAATTGAAGATATATACAGCGAAGATTACCACTTAGGCAGTTTTCTATCAAAGGTTTCAATGTTATTAGAAAGTGCAAGAGAGGAGAATGAAAATGCATTGAATGAGGTTCAAATGGAAATAGACCAATACGAATATTGAGGAGAGAGAATATGGATAGAGAACAAATAATTTTAGATTACGAAAATCTATTAAGAAAAATTGCATATAAAACAAAGATAAATAATTTTACTTTTGATGATATAATGCAAGAGCTTTATATGGTTGCACTAGCTTGTGCGGATAAGTATGACCCAGAAAAAGGTATAGAATTTAGTACTTACTTAACGAAGTCTTGTCAATACAAGATACAAGAATTAAGAAAAAAGAATAGACACTATACTGAAAACTTGGATGAATTAGTTGGAGACAACACTACATTTTTAGATATGTTGCCAGATACAAAGAACCCAACACCAGAAGAGTGGACACTGGAACAAGATATTCTTGAAGAGTTAGATAAACTACCATATGGAAACATTACACGAATGTTTTATCTTGAGGGTAAAACACAAATTGAGATAGCTGAAGAATTAGGATTGAGTCAGTCCTATGTAAATAAAGTAAATCGTAGAAATATACAAAAACTTCGTGCCACTTTTTCAGCGGATTGACTATAATAATAGTGCAAGGCCAAAAAAATATTAGGAGGAAATAAATGAGTAAATGGTTAGAGCAATTCACAGAGAATTACTATGGCAGAAGCGAGCAAGCAAAAGAGTTAGAGTTATATTTAAAGAAGAATTATAACGGCTCTAGTTATATCGCTTGGGCTACAATGGAGCGAATGGTTTATCAACAAGACCCAAACGCTGAGTTTAGATTGAGGTTGTCAGATGACAAAGATATTGTGTGGACTTCAAGAACAAATGTGAGGACACATCAAAAGACAACAGACAAAGAGATAATTACACTAGCAACAAGTATGGCACATATGATTATCTTAGAGCTTACATTCTTAGGTAAAACTTTTGAGGAAGTTTACCCGATACAAGATAACAAGTATCAATCACCTAAGATTGTAGATGCAAACTTAGTCAACAAAGCAATACAAAGAGCAAAAGCAAAAGTATCATCAAGAGCAACAGGACTTGCATTGACTTTGTATGAAACAGGAGACTTACAGTTTGAAGAAGAGGCGAAACCAGAACCGCCTGCAAAAATGATGGCAACAACACCACCGCCAAAAACAAAAGCAAGCAGTGGTACAAAAGAATTAGCAGAAGAAATAAGAAGCAATGAAGCATATGATGTTGGATTACAAAAAATAAATAGTGCTATCATTAAAAAATATGGGTTTTCAATTAGTAGAGATGACAAAGATTTAGAAGATAAGTTGAGTAAAATTGAAAATATAGAAGTTTTTGGAAGAACACTAAAAGTCCAAAGTGGATTACCAGTGTAGAGAGGAGATATTATGTTAAAGAAACCGTATCAAAAGATTTATGAGTTAGAACTCAATAATTATTACACATTAGAAACATCAGACACTACTTTTCTAGTTGTTGAGTCAGTCTTACCATATAAGAGCTGGTTTAGAACAAAAGAGTTTACAACAGCAATTAAAATGTTGCCAATCAATTCCAGTATCTTATATGCGTTAACAAAAGTACCACAATTAAAAAAGACAGGCGAAAAATTACTAGAGGATATGGAAAAGGAAGAACACTTTGAAATACTAGATGTAAACACTATAAGAAAACAATTGAAAAAGATTGTAGAAAGCGCAGAACAATCTAGTCATAGATTTAATTATAACACATCAGTAAACAATGAAACACTAATAGCATTAGTCAAAGAAGGTTATTCGTTGTTAACTACTGAAATACTTGGTAGTTTTATGAGAAAACAGTGGTTGATGAGAAGTGATAAGAATGGGGTTGTCCGCATTGTTGAGGCAACATTAGGAGGAAAACCTACAACATCTAGAGTGGTTGATATTAGATTCTACGCACTTAATAGAAATATTGTTGTAAGTTTATTAAATCAAATAGCAAAAGGAGCTAAAAAATGATAGATGTATTAAATAAATCAGTGGAAGCAAAACCACAAGAAGCACAACCAAAACAACAAAAGAAAAGTTTTGAGATATTACCAGAGGGAACATATAACACAAAAGTATTAGAGATTAAACAATGGAAACCTATGACAAAAGATGTATGGGTTAATAAGAGAGATGGAGCAGGGCGAATTGTAAGAGGAGCAGATGGCAAGATACAAAAAGAATTACATAAGAACTTGACATTCTACAATGTAGATATCACATTAGAAATTACTGATGGTGAACATAAAGGCCGTAGAATATGGACAAGTCTAACTACACATCCAAATGCTGAGTTTATTACACAAGGTTTCTTGTTTGCAATTGGAAAAACAAAAATGACTTATGGAGATATCCCAACACAATGTGTAGACAAATTATTGTCAGTTGAAACATTTAATGACCCTTACACTAAATTAGTAACAGACCCTAACACAGGGTTGGAAGAAGAAATTACTCGTTATTCCACAAGAGTAAGAAAATATTTACGCCCTTCTAATAATCCAAGCGCAGTAGGTGAATTGGAAATATAATGGAATATTTCAAACATTACTATAGTGATGTTAATTTTGATGGGGCAGAAGAAGTCAAAGTGCACTGTCCTTTCCATTCGGATACAAAACCATCAGCATCAATAAACACAGAAAAACAATTATTTCATTGCTGGGTTTGTGCGGAAGGATACAATGAAAAGCAGTTTGTCGCAAAACTTAACAACATCCCTATAACAGAAGCTTCTGTTGTTGTGGATAAGTTGACACACTCGACTGCGAGATGGGAAATAGAAGAAGAGGCAAATTTATTCGCAGACAGTGAGTTTTTAAAAAGTATAGAAAATTTAATCGGTTTATCTTTTGATACCATCAGACAACTAAGACTAGGAATGACAAGAGATGCAAGAGGCAATAAGTTTCTAGGTATTCCTGTGTTTTACAACGGTGCATTGATGGATGTAAGAAGTTATAATCTTCTAAAATACCCAAATGTTGCTAAAATTATGGCAAAGAAAATATCAGAAGGAGGAGCAGGAAATGGTTTTATTGTTCCTTATGATTTATGGGTAGCTAATAGAGAAGAAACAACTTATGTGTTTGAGGGTGAAAAAGATATGATGTTAGCTAGAGAGTTAGGTTTGAACGCAATTACCCTAACTGGTGGTGCATCAACAACATTGCCGAATGATTATGTTATCAATGAATTTAAAGACAGAGATGTTATTATCTGTTATGATAACGATAAAGCAGGAAGAGAAGGAGCCGATAAGTTATACCTATCAATTAGAAGACTCGTAAAGTCTGTAAAGTATATCAACATCGGAGATGGAGTCAAAGAAAATAAAGAAGACTTTTTTGATTTTATTAAAAAATACAATAAAGATATCTTTGATTTCTATGCATTAGAAATAAGAGACTTTGTTAATGTTAAAGATGACAAAGTATATACACCATTAAAAAAAGCGTTAAAACAAAATATATTAAAAAGGTTATTGATTACACATATAACTGTTAGTGCAAAGTTTAGAGATACTTATGCGGTTCCTACAGTAGCATCATTTACAAAGACAGAAGATACACCATCAAAAACCCAGTTTATGAATGTAGATGAAACTAGAAATTGGTATTTACAAAATCATAACATCCATCAAATGTTAGAACTTATAGAAGCCAGTGCTAAAAAACAAGAGGTAGAGAGTAGACTTAGAAAATTAGCAGGCGTACCACCTAAAGAAACGCATATAAAAGCTCAGATATCAGATTACAAAACAATTTACAAAAATATTATCATAGATAAAGAAGCACAAGGAGATGACTTATCAATTGATTTATACTCGTTTGACCCTATTATGGTTGGTAAACAATACGAGATAGAATATAAGATTTATCCACACCCAACGAAACATCAAAAGCTTGTAGCTATTGCAACAAAAGTTACTGATATTGACCCTCAAAAAGATTTTAGTCCAAACCCAGAGTTGTTAAAACAATTCCAACACGAGGGTACAATAAAAGAAAAACTAAATAAATTATACCAGAGTGCAAAACATTATGTAGCAAAACATCTTAAATATAATTTATGGTTAACAGTTGACTTAGTATTTAATAGTATCCTTGAGTTTGATTATACAGATAGAATAAGAGGAGCATTAGATGTATTTATACTTGGTGATACACAAGTAGGTAAATCTGAAACAAGTCAAAAACTTGTAGACTTATATAACTTTGGACATTTCTTGTCACTAAAAACTTCCACAATTCCAGGTTTGATTGGTGGTTCAGACTCACACGAGGGAGGATTAGTAACAAAGATTGGAGCAATACCAAGACAGCATAAAAAATTAGTTGTGCTTGAAGAATTTACTGGAGCAAACCCTAAATTTATATCAACAATGACAGATATTCGTTCATCAGGTATAGCTAGAGTTGGTCGTGTTGCATCGGAAATAAGTGTACCTTGTAGACTTCGTATGATTACTATATCAAACCCACTAAACGATGAAAATGGTACTCCTAGACATTTAAATACATTTCCAAACGGCATTGCACCAATTATGGAGATTATAAAAGCATCAGAAGATGTTGTAAGATATGATGGTTTCTTACTTGTAGACAAGCCAAAAGAGCGTATAAACCCGTTTAAATACAAACTCGAAGGAGAAAAAATTCCAGAAGAGGCATATCAACATAAAGTTAATTGGATATACACTCGTACACCAGAAGATGTTATCTTTGATGAGGGCGTTGAGAACTACATATGGGAAAAAGCAGAAGAATTAAATAGTATATTTGAGTCTAGCTTTCCATTATTTACTACAACAACATCATTAAAACTTGCAAGATTTAGTGTAGCGATGGCTTCCTTAGTTGTATCAACAGATGAAACATATACAAAAGTTATTGTAACAAAAGATATTATTGATGAAGTTGTTAATTATTTTATGGAGATATATGACAATTCAATATTTAAACTAAAAGACTATAAAATAGAACAAGATAGTTACACAAACATATCAAACATAGAACAAAAAGAGTTTCAAAAAATATATGACAAAAACTCTACAATGTTTGATTTCCTGTCACAACAAAGTACAACATCAAGAAAGAACTTACAAGTTGTTTCAGGTTTAGATAACGATACCTTTGGTACAGTTTTTAATAAATTAGTTAAACATAAATTTATAAGACTAACAAAAGAAACAGTTACACCCACACCAAAGTTTAGAGAAGGTTATAAGAAGCTAAACAGAAGCTTCAAACACGATAGTGCGGACACATTAATTGAGGCATTGGAGGAGATAAAATAGTATGGAAAATTTAATAGAGTATAAGTACCATCCCCGTATTCTAGAATTAAAAGTTATTCTATATTATACAATGCTTGCTAGACAATACGGACCAAACAAAGCAACAGAGTTTTATAAAAATTTGTCTTATATTATGGCGGTAGATTGGCAAAAGATAAATGCAATGATTAGTCAGATACCAAAGATAAGACATCTAGAACGAGTAGATAAAAGAAGATTTAGACAAGAGTTGGTTTTTATGGGATTGATATATGGAGAGTCCAGATATTTTATTGCTCGCTTCATTCTCAATGTGTCCTCATCTACGATGTATAGAAAAGATGCACAACTCAATCCAGATGATTTTTTGTCAGAAGAATGGTTAGATAAATTAGATGATAGTGTTGCAATATGTGGTATCCCACAGTATGCTTTAGAAGCAAGAAGATTTTTAGATGGATTTAAAACTTTTATGGAGACTTTAGGAAATGTTTCTGCACCAAAAGTTTAGTTACAAAAGAATAAAACATCTTGGTGAAATAGAGAAACTTCTAAAAGATGAGCAACCAAACACTATTGTATATGATACAGAGACAACAGGACTTAATTTTATGGTTGATAAACCATTCTTAATTGGGATAGAGTTTAATAAAAATATTTATATTACTGAACCAACAGATGAGTTTTTCGATATGTTATATAACCTTCCATTCGATTATAAACTCATTGCGCACAATGCAAAATACGACTATCATATGCTTGCAAACTTAGGACATAAAATTCCTGAAAGAATAAAACTAGAAGATACACTAGCACTAGCAAGATTAAGTCAGTATGCAGATGATAGAGAGAGTATTAGTTTAGAGTCACTAGGAGCTAGATATATAGATAATGAAGCTAAGTTTGCAGGAAAAGTTATAAAGAATCACATCAATGAATTAAACAAACAACGACTTAAAGAAGTAAAAATCAAACTTAAGCAACATAAATTACCAGCAAAGTTAATGCAGATTGTAGAAGCTTATCGAAATCAGGTTCAGTTTGTAACACATCCTTGGGATGATTGGTTTGCTTTTATCGATGAGAACTACAAGATACCAACATATGAAGACAGTTATAAAGAAAATCCTAATCTTATGGTTAGTTATCTAATGGATGACTTAGTTATTACAAGAGAGTTTTATAACAAAGCATTAAATGTTATTAAAGAAACTGGTAAGAACACAGAGATATATAAACAAGAGAATGAACTTATTAGAATTGTAGCAGAGATGGAGAGAAGAGGTTTGAGAGTAGATATAAATTATTTACTTGAGAGTCGTGAGCGTGTGATGAAACACAAAGCAATGAAGTATAACGAATTAAAAGAGATGACTGGAATTGAGTTTTCTGTCGGACAGCATCGTGTTATAAAAGATTTATTTAAAGATAAGTTTGACATTGAATTAGAAAAGACAGACATCAAAGCGTTAGAAAAATTGACAAAGTATAAAAATGAAGATATAAAAAAGATAGCATCTACAATACTAGAACTTAGAACAATTGACAAATGGCTATCAACATATATCGAAGGTAAGTTAAACAAAGTTATTGATGGCAGGATACATACAAGTATAAATAACTCAGGAACCATTACAGGTAGAGTATCTTCTGACTTACAACAAGAACCAAAAGAACCTTTACTAGATAAAGATGGCAATGAATTATTTCATCCTAGAAGACTTGTTATCAATGATGATGGTTTTAAAACATATTACTTTGATTACTCACAAATGGAGCTAAGAGTACAAGCACAATACACCGTTGATGTAGCAGGTGGTGATAAGAATTTATGTCGTGCATTTATACCTTTTGAATGTCAAAGTTTATTTACTGGAGAAACTTATCCACTAGGTAGCAAAGAATGGGATTCTGAAGAATGGATAGATGAGAACGGCAATCCTTGGACACCGACTGACTTACACAGTGTAACAACCCTTGAAGCTTTTCCTGAACTTGGTTCAACAAAGCATCCTGAGTTTAGTCAGTATCGTAAACTAGGTAAGATGTGTAACTTCTTAAAAAACTATGGTGGCGGTATTGATGCAATCAAGTCACAAATTATAAACAATGATGAGATTGCAGATAAACTTAACAGAGGTTATTACAACGCTTTTCCTAAAATTCTAGAATATCAGAAATGGGTTAATGAAAACTTAACACAATATGGTTTTGTAGAAAATATTTACGGAAGAAGATATTATCTGAAAAGTAAAAACTATTATTACAAAGCTTACAATTATATTATACAAGGTGGATGTGCAGATATTGTAAAAGAAAAAGAAATACAAGTTTACAACTTCTTAAAACCTTATAAGTCTAAAATGTTATTACCTATACACGATGAGATACAGATATCAATTGCAGATGGTGAAGAACATCTTATAAAAGAAATAAAAACAATAATGGAGTCTGTAGATAATGTGATGAAAACCATTCCTATGGTTTGTGATGTAGAGGTAACCCACACAAGCTGGGCTGATAAGGAGGCATTATGACAAAAAAAGAGATAAAAGAAAGGTATGGCACACAAGCACAACATATTCTTAACCATATGGAAAAGATTGGTGGTAAGGATGCAAAAGAATTAAAGTGTAAAGGTGAGATATGTCAAGTGGTATTTGATGATGAACGCTGAGACAAAGATACAAAGAAATATACAGAAGTTTCTTAACCTAAATAAAATACTAAACTGGAGAAACTCAGACACAAAGACTTCAGGTATGCCAGACTTGATGGCGTGTTACAAAGGATTTTTAATTGGGTTAGAAGTTAAAACAGAGACAGGTAGACCAACAGAGTTACAAAAAAGAAAAATACAAAGCATCAAAGATGCAGGAGGATATGGAATTTTTCCTACTAGTGTTCAAGATGTTTTAAAATTATTAAGAATGATTGAAGCAGAGGACCATTTAAGAAGATGATACTGAGACCGTACCAGCAACAAATAATAAATAAATCAAAACATTTACCTGCACTAGGATTGTTTATGGGTACTGGTACGGGTAAAACAATCACAAGTTTAGAAAGATTTAAATTAAATCCTACACCTAATCTTTTAATTATTTGTCCTAAGAGTGTTATTACTCAGTGGGCAGATGTTATAAAAACAAATTATCCACAGTATGATGTATTAGAGTTTCCAAAGTCAGCTTCTTCAGCTGAAAAGAAAAACCATTACTTAATACAAAACTATGACACACATCAAATTGTTATTGTTAACTTTGAAATTATAAGTAAATTAACAAATCTATTTCATATTTTAAGTGAAAAATGGACAATTATAATTGATGAAAGTCACAGAATTAAAAGTTATGGAACAAGAAGAACCCCTGTAAAACAGACACATACAGCTATTAAATTATCTTATATGACTCCATATAAGATGATACTAACTGCAACGCCTACACAAGCAAATTACGGGGGTTTCATAGACTTCTATACACAACTACACTTCCTTGGATATCTAGAAATGAGCTATGCTGATTTTAAAAGACAATTTGTTATACAAGAAGATAAAATGATTAGAGGAAGACCATACCCAATCAAAGTTATTACAGGGTATAAAAATACAGAACAACTAGAAAAAATGCTAGGATTAACTTGCTTTTATTACTCACCAATGTTAGGAGATTTTCCACCAGAACATATTAAAATAAATATACCTAGAACAAAAACATATGCAAGAACAAAAAGAGAAATGGTATATAAAGACATCTTGTTAGATAACTCTGCAAGAAAGCGTATTGGTTTAAAAACATTGACAGGTGGGCGTATAATGGGTAGAAATCAGTTTGGAGAACGCTTTCATTTTGATGACAACACAAAAAAAATTGATTGGCTAAAAGATTTCTTAAAAGATACAAGTGAAACAGTAACTATTTTCTACCAATATAATGTAGAAAGAGATTTAATTATAGAGTTATTAAATAAAATAGATAAAACTTATGTACTTATCAATGGACAAACAGAAGATAAGTATAGTGAAATAAACAATAAAACATACGATGTAGCATTAGGACAATACCAAGCAATGAGTGAGTCACTAGATGGGTTACAATACAAATCACATATTATGGTTATGTACTCGTTACCTGAATCAAGTTTAACTTACAAACAAGCACTAGGTAGAATTGATAGAATCGGGCAAAATAAAGTTCCTATGTATTACTATCTCGTTATGGAAAAAACTATAGATGAAAATATATATGATTTAATAGAACAAAAAATAGAGTTTTCAGAAGAAACGCTCGACAAACTGAAGATTTGGGAGGAATAAATGAATGTATTTAAAAAAAGAATTAATCTAAAACCATATGAGTATCCACAGATACTTGAGTATGTAGATGCCGTTAGACACTCATATTGGGTCCATACAGAGTTTAACTACTCTGCTGACATACAAGACCTTAAGGTTAATTTATCAAGCGAAGAAGCGGCAATTATAAAAAAAGCAATGTTAGCTATTGCACAGATAGAAGTATCAGTAAAAACATTTTGGTCACAATTATATAATTGGTTTCCAAAGCCTGAGTTTCAAGCAGTCGGTGTTACTTTTGCGGAGTCTGAAGTACGACATACAGATGCTTATTCTAACTTATTAGAGTTAACAGGACTAAACGATGAATTTAAAAAATTACTAGATGAACCAGCTATTGCAAGAAGAATAAAATACTTTAATAAGATGGATAAAATTATTACAAGTGAAGAAGAATTTTTTAGAAAGATTGTTTTATTCTCAATGTTTATTGAGGGCGTATCGCTCTTTTCACAGTTCCTTATAATGATGTCCTTCAACAAGTATAAAAGTGTCTTAAAAGGCATTTCTAATGCCGTAGAAGCAA
>BCSF01000542.1_pt1 | contig 14369 bp, 18 predicted proteins | sample 1016431 | NCBI WGS metagenome assembly BCSF01 (sample SAMD00045685;SAMD00045686;SAMD00045687;SAMD00045688;SAMD00045689;SAMD00045690;SAMD00045691;SAMD00045692;SAMD00045684;SAMD00045690;SAMD00045691;SAMD00045692;SAMD00045684;SAMD00045685;SAMD00045686;SAMD00045687;SAMD00045688;SAMD00045689, study...
TATCTCTTCGTCGGCAGCGTAAAATGTGTTTAAGAGACAGATTTTAAAACATCTGCAAAACCTAAACCACGAGAGTGGATCGATCACTACTTCGTGCAATGTATGGCATACGGTTGTATGTTGTATGAACTGACAGGTATTTCTGTCAAAAAACTTGTAATTATTATGGCTTGTGAAAATGGAGAATGCGTGGTCTATGAAGAAAGAGACAAATCAAAGTACATCAAACTTCTCAGCAAATACATTAGAAAATTTGTTGCAGATAAACTGGAGCTCTATGGAACCAAATAAGGAACTAGAAAAGGCAATCGAGAATAAGTTTTTAACACCTTCAAAATTTGCTCTTGAAATTGAGAAAATTGTTGCCGAGGAAAAACTTAATTATATCGATGCTATTGTTCACTATTGCGAAGTGAACGAACTTGAGGTAGAATCGGTAACGAAGCTTGTTTCAAAATCTTTGAAAGAGCGCCTCAAGTGGGATGCTATCCGTCTCAACTTTATGAAGAAAACTTCAAGAGCAAAATTACCTCTATGATTTCTCGTGATGAATTAATGCACCATCGTCTTCAGGCATGGTTGCGTGAAAATAAAAGCGATGATTTGGAGTATCTTGGAGAAAAACCTGATATTTGTGGTGTAAATCATCACTGGTATCGTGTTGGTCAACATAGTGTGACCGTTGATTGTATTGAAGGAATTGATCTGGCAGATGCTGAAAGTGACACCATATGAGACTTACCAAACATATCTTTCTATGAAGAGTCATTTTACTAACCGTAAATATGACTTTTTTAAGTATGGAGGAAAATCTCGCGCTACTGTATCCTCATTCAATAAGAGGAAAGATAAGTATTGGTTTGAAAAAACCTCTAGAAAATATTCTGATAAAGAAGTAGTAGATTTTCTACTAGCAAATTTTGTTTCCACCGATAACCCACAAAACCTATGGATTGGAGAAATTATCAATTCTGGAGAAAGGACATACGCCGAGTGGATGAAACGACAGCAGAGTTTGAGTTACTTGTTCAAAGAACAAAGCAACGAATTACTCTCGGAGAGAAAATTAGCAGAACTCTTCAATTGTTCCAAAGGTCATCCAGTAATCCTAAAAAGGTATCTTGGTGGAAAGATTAGTTTAGAGACTCTAGTTATCTTTAATAAGATCTTTGATTTCGTATCTATCATGGATAAGAAGTTGGATGATCCCGTGTGGGAAACCGTAAGTCTCAAAATTAAAAAGTATAATCCCTTCATAAATATTGATGTATTTCAATATAAAAAAGTATTGCGGTCAATAGTTCATGAGTAATTTTTTCGATTCCGAAATCATACAAGAAGAGTTGAAGGAGATTAATACACTCCAGGAAGAGATCTATGGGTCTCTCCTTGCCTTCAGTTCTATGGACCGCGATGCAAGGATAGATAAAGTTGATAAAATAGCAATGTTGCTAGAAAAGCAGAGAGTGATGTATACTAGGTTATCTCTTTCGGACGACCCCAAAGCGGTTGAGATGAAAGAGAACCTACGTAAGTCGGTTGCTATGATGGGGTTCCCCCCTGAAACCGATCTGAATCTACTGTTCGATAGTATGAACAAGACCATTGAATCGCTCAAGGACTACATTGACACCTGAGCAAAACTTCGTTATACTATCCAAGTAAATCCCCCAAATCCAAACAATCCGAGGAAATCCAAATGTCTTTTGCTGACCTTAAGAAGCAATCTAAACTGGGCTCCCTTACCCAAAAACTGGTTAAGGAAGTTGAAAAAATGAATAATACTGGCGGTTCAGGTGATGACCGTCTCTGGAAACTGGAATGTGATAAGAGCGGCAATGGTTATGCCGTTATCCGTTTCCTGCCTGCTCCCAACGGTGAGGATCTACCGTTTGTGAAACTCTACTCCCACGCCTTCCAAGGTCCTGGTGGTTGGTATATCGAGAACTCTCTGACCACTCTGGGTCAGAAAGATCCTGTGTCTGAATACAACTCGCTGCTGTGGAACAACGGCACCGATGCAGGTAAAGATGCTGCTCGTAAGCAGAAGCGTAAACTCACCTACATCAGCAACATCTATGTTGTGAAGGATCCTGCCAATCCTCAGAACGAGGGTAAAGTGATGCTCTATAAGTATGGCAAGAAGATCTTTGACAAACTCACTGCTGCCATGCAACCTGAGTTTGAGGACGAGGAAGCAATCGATCCGTTCGACTTCTGGCAGGGTGCCAATTTCAAACTGAAGGCAAAGAACGTTGCAGGTTATCGTAACTACGATTCTTCTGAGTTTGCACGTCAAGAAGCACTTCTGGACGATGATGATGCAATGGAAGCAATCTGGAAGAAGCAGTTCTCCCTCTCCGAGTTCGTTGCTGCTGATCAGTTCAAGGACTATGATGCACTGAAGAAGCGTCTTGATTATGTTCTGGGTAACAAGGGCACCCCTCGTTTCCAGGATCAAGAAACCGTTGAGGCAGAGGAAGAGTTCCGTGCTTCTAACCGTGGTGCTGCACCCGCAGTGACTTCCACTCCTGGTGACTTCAATGCAGACGACATTCTGCCATCCAATTCTTCCGATGAAGATGATGATGCTCTCTCCTACTTCGCTAAACTTGCTGAGGAGTGAAGTCTGATTACACAATAGATCGTGTAACCAAATCCGAAGCCGCAGAGTTACTTCTGCGGTTTCATTATTTGAAGGATGTTTCCAAAACCTTTAAGTCTGGTTATAATTACGGTCTATACAAAAACAATGATTTTTGTCCACTAAACATTGGTGGTATTCAGGGAGTCTGTATTTTTACAGGTCTCCCTGTTCCTGAAATTGCACAAGGTGCTTTTGGATTACAACGTCATGAACAAGATGGACTCTTTGAACTATCACGACTCTGCATCCACCCGACTACTCAGCAGAGCGAGTATAATATCACTTCTTGGTTCGTATCAAAAGCGATTAGACGCCTTAGAAAAGAGACCAACGTTAGGGGGATTATCTCATACGCTGATAGTGACCATCATTCTGGTACAATTTATCGCGCTTGCAACTTTCGGTATTGCGGTCTATCAGAACCAAAGAAAGATTTCTACTTTGCAGACGGAACTAAACACTCTAGAGGGAGTGTCAAAGGATCAGAGGGTGAGTGGAAAGACAGATCTCGTAAACACCGATACGTTATGATCTTTGATAAGAAACTAGATCTATTGTGGTGATCAGATTCTAGTATTTTCTCCTCTCTTGATTTTTCTACTCACTGTTTGTGTAGAACTACCATACAACATGAGAGTTCTATTATTAGATAAGAACTGCTGTAAATAAGATGGTCTTAATACAAATATTCCTCTCTTCTCATCATTCAATCTAGTTTCATATTCAAAGTTAGTAACTGGAGATGTGATATCAGTTTTTGTTACTTCTGTATCGAGACCACTGTCCCAAAATCTAACGTATGATGATGTTGGCGCAGTATCTACTTTTGGTTTTGGTGATTTGAAATATGCATCAACAATCTGCCCCTTTGGCATAATCAATCTACCATTACTATCTTTTACTTCTTTAGTTTCGTAGAAGCGGGTCGCATTAACATCAACACCATATTTTTCCTGAGCATAATCATAGATATCACGATCAGATAATGGCCACTGATTCCTTACATTAGTGATACCAGCAGAGATAAGAACCACCCAATCATGAGTTGAGAGACCATATAGTTCAAGAGCAACTTGATCTGGTCTCATACCATCTTTGATATAATACTTTTCAAAGTTAGTGGTTGAGTTTTGAAAGTCATCTACTAGTTTGACTCTTCTGAATAAATTCTTCGCCATAATATACTCATTATCTTTGTTGCGATCAGATAATGGTGAAATGTATTCAAAATTAGGTAGTTCTCTGAAGTATCCCATTTTAGAATCCGACTCCTTCTACGTGTTTTGAAGTATTTTGATTTACACCATAAATTAACTGACTATCATTAAACTCACCAGGACTAGTTCCTGATCCTTCACCTGGTTCAGTTTCATTATAATCATCAGAATAAATTGGCATCATTTCTTTGAAGGTTAAGTTCATAATCATAGAAACTGGTGTTCCATCTGCATAAGTTGCATAAACATTATCACCAGTATATTGAATGTTCATGTCACTCAAAGCACAATCTTTGAATCTATGTAAAAAAGGGTGATTTTGATTTCCTTTTCTATATGTTAATTTGAATACATTTGTTGTTTGTAGAAATATATCACCTTCTTTTTTTGCTGCCATATTCTTTTTCAAAGTTCTTATAATGGATTTAACCACAGTTGCTTCGTTTGGATCTCGTGGAGCAAACTTGAAAGAAAATCTAAATGTTCTGAGAGTTACATTATTGAATAGTAACTCCATATTTGGATTTAGAATTTTACCTTCTGAGCGAGCTAAAAGTTGATTTAACGAAACATTAGCACCGAATACATTAACTGCATTTGCTGCTAATGCTTTGGTTGCGAGTCCTTGCAAATCATTATTGCTAAAAAATCTTCTAATATTAGCTAAAGCAGCTTGTCCTGTTTTTGAGGTTTTATCAAAATTTGTAATATCAACACCTTTCATAACTTGTTCAGTTAGATTAAATCCAGCAGCTGTTATGGCATTTAGTGAATCATTATCATAAGAAACTGAATTAGTATCTTGAATATTAGATGGCATCGGAAGTATGATTACTCCATTCTCATCTAAAACTTTTGCTTTATTTGAAACATAATTTGATACATCTAATGCCTGACCAGATTCTGTAGGTCCAGCAGTAAATGAATTAACATTCTCTCCCGTTTTTGGTGCATAATGAAAGATTCTGATCTGCAAGTAATCAGTATTCTGAGTTATTGCTTCGTAGGGGTATCTTAAAAGACCTGATGCTGATACAGGCATTATATTTCCAATAGATCTATTATCAACTATTTAGACGGTATTTTGCAAAAGGGATCTCTTGAACATCTGCAAGTTCATCTGAGTAGATTTCATAGATTTGCCCAACGATTTCATTCCAGGTATATTGTCTGACTTCGCCCCAGTGTAAGTTGATTCCTCTAAATCCCCAGGTAAATACATCACTGACTGCTACAAGAGGATTTTGATCATATCTGATATTGGGAGTTTTGGGATTATACACGAAGACATAGTATTTACCAGACTCTGGAACTTTACCACCTTCTTCCAATACACCTAGTAATTCAAGCATTAAATCATCAGGATCCTCAGTCCCGATAAGATTATCCATCACAGAACGAATTCTATTTTCTTTATCGTCTGTTGGATATGCCATCAGCGGATACCTAGTTCATCTTCTGTTAATACTTTGAATTCCCACATACGATCTTTGCAGAATTCTTCTGCTGCTTTCCACTTTGCCATATTCTTGGCATACTCAGTGACTTCGTAGATATATGATTTTGTCTTTCTCTTTTGAACTTTTGGTTCTACCGTTTGTTTCTTTGGTTTGATCTCAATCAAATATCTTTTGAGAGATCCATTGTTTTCTTTGACCTTAATATAGAAGTCTGGGAAGTAACGATGAACCCGATTATCTAGAGGTGATCGATATGGTAGAGCAATTTCTTCAGATCCCCATTCAATAATATTCTCATTCAAATCACAATACATCATAAACTTTCTTTCCCATAGTGATCTGTAAATGATATTTGTTGGATCACCCTTATACTTTTTGGGGTATGATGGTTGAAATTTTCCCTTATATGACATCTAAATAACTAATAACAAAGGCTGTATTAATATTTAGAGATGCCTAATATCCCCAATATCCAGACAATTGTAGGTGATTTACATCAAGATACTGCTACAACGGGTGGATTTGCAAGATCAAATCAGTTCCAAGTCTTCATTGGTAATGGATGGGGAACTCAAGGATCAACAACACCATTCCTTGATCATTTAAGTAATCCATCATTATCACCAATTTATGGATTTAATTGGAATGAGACCTTTCAAAGAAAGTTAGCGATTAATTGTTTTTCTGCAACACTTCCATCATCAACAAATGCAACTGGTGAAATGAAGGACCAGTTTCAGGGTGTTGTTCAAGAGTATGCACACACCAGAATTAATACTGACATTGATTTCTCTTTTTATGTTGATAGAGATTATACTATTCTCATGTTCTTCGAGGCATGGATGAATTATATTGCTGGTGGTAACAGTAATCAGTTGGGTGAACCTGGTGCATATGATCAAAATATTGGCGGTAATTATTACAGACGCTTTAACTATCCTAGATTCTATATGAATTCTGGTGGAATATATATCACTAAATTTGAGAAGAATTATAATTCTCCTGGAGCAACAGATATTACATATCAATTAGTTAATTCCTTCCCTAAAGCAGTTAATGCTGTTCCAGTTCAGTATGGTAATTCAGAAGTAATGCGTGTTACAATTACAATGTATTATGATCGTTACAGATTGATGAGAAAAAGTATGGTATCTACTGGTGCAACACAAGAAGAGATAGTAGCATATGCTGAGGACACGGGTCAAAGTTTAGAGTTTGCGGAAACTATTCTTAATGGTGGATTTGTAGAAACTCTTATAGAACCATAATAAATAAAAATATCTGAATTGTATCGGAGATTATGCCTTTACCAAAAATTAGCACTCCAACGTATGAGTTGGAGATTCCTTCTACTGGAAAGAAAGTAAAGTATCGTCCCTTTCTGGTAAGAGAAGAAAAAATTCTAGTAATGGCACTGGAATCTGAAGACATGGGACAGATTACCAATGCTATTGTTCAAATATTGACTGACTGCATCACTACCCGTGGTGTTAAGGTGCAAGAACTTGCAACATTTGATATTGAATATCTGTTCCTTAATATTCGTGCCAAGTCTGTTGGTGAACAAATTGAGGTTAATGTAACCTGTCCAGATGATGGTGAAACACAGGTTCAAACTGAGATTGATATTGATACAATTAAAGTTCAAAAGAATAAAGAGCACACCAATATTGTAAAGTTGGACGATACTCTCTCAATGAAATTGAAGTATCCATCAATAACACAGTTTGTTGAAAATAACTTTGAAGTTCAAGATGACGAGGGTGGAGTAGATCGATCTCTTGAAATGATCTCTTCTTGTATTGAAATGATCTATAATGATGACGAATGTTGGTCTGCAAAAGATTCAACTAAGAAAGAGATGATGGAATTTGTTGAACAAATGAATACCAAACAATTCAAAGAAATTGAAAAGTTCTTTGAGACGATGCCAAAACTTACACATACTATTGTTGTAAAGAATCCCAACACTAAAAAGAATAATGAGATTGTGCTTGAGGGATTAGCATCTTTTTTCAGCTAGTCATGTCACATACTAGTCTTGAGGTGTATTACAAGACGAATTTTTCCTTGATTCAGTATCATAAATATTCATTAACAGAGCTTGAAAATATGATACCTTGGGAGAGAGAAGTATATGTAACGATGCTTTCCCAACACATTGAAGAAGAAAACCTTAAGGCACAGCAGAATCAGTAGTGGCATTAGAAAACCAACCATTATTCCAAGCACCATCATTACCAAAAATGGGGAAGGGTTCGTCCCCATTGATGAGTGGTGCGAAGACTATTGGTTTTTCGTTCGCTAAACCAAAACTGAAGGCATCTAAGATGTCTTTTGTAAGAGCAAAGAAAGCAAAAGCAATAAAAGCAGAAGATTTAAAAGGACAAGAAACAATATCTACAGGATCTTTAGCAACAACCCTTACAGAAACTAATAGAATTCTTGTAGAAATTCAAAATCAGTTGGCAATTGATTTTGCTAATAGAATTGCAGAGAAGAAGCAAACTTTAAAACTTTCTAGAAAGACTGTTAGGAAGAAAAAACTTGGTGAAAAAGAACAATTTGTAGAGAGAGGAGTTAAATTACAGAAGTCTGCTAATACTTTCACCAAAAAAGTATTAGCACCAGTTAAAGGAATCTTTGATAAAATATTAGACTTTTTGTCTTTTGTTGGTGGAGGAATTCTCCTTAATAGTGCATGGAATTGGTTAAAAGATGAAAATAACAGAAAGAATTTAGTAAAAATATTTCAATTTCTTAAAACTTATTGGAAAGAAATATTAATTGGTCTTCTTACTGCTAAAGTAATAGGAGCAATTGCAAAATTAGTTGGTTTTGCAAGAACTTTAAGAAGATTATTTAATAGATTAAAAGGATTAGGAAGGAGACCACCTGGTAGCGGTGGAACCACTCCTGGATCTAATAAAGGTGGTCCCCCTGGTGGATGTGGACCAGTAACAGGAAAGGGTGGTTGCTTAGATCAACTATCTGCAACTTCTAGTGTTGCAAATAGACTAGCACAGACTTTATTTGCAACTGCTTTTGCTACAAATTATTTTAAAAAGTTTATACCAAATGCAGAACCAGTAAAAGCACCTGCACCTCTACAACAACCTGCAGAGCAAGAAGCAACGGCAGAAGCAGAACAGCAGACACAAACACCAGCACCAACGGTAATACCACTAAAATCTTTTACTGGTAAAGAGATACCAAAAGAATTATATGTTGCTGTAGAAGCTTTACAACGAGAATATAATAAAACAAAAAAAGATCAGTCATTGATGACTGAGTATGGTTTTTTACAAGTAAAAGCAACTGCTAGAAACCGTCTTGGAATATTAGGAGGTCCAGATCTAACTCCAAGAATTCATTTCAATCCAAATTTAACACCAAAAACTAATGCAGAAGCAATTGCTGCTGCTGAAGCATTATTTACTATTGCTAATTTACCAGCAACTTTGGCTCCTGTTATTTCTGCTAGAGGAGCAATTGGTAGAAGTATTAATTCGGCATCTAAAAGAGGTAGTTTAGGTGCTTATAGACCACCAGGTGGATTTACACGTCCATCTAAATCTAAAACACCAGATGCAGATCGAGTTCTAGGAAGAAAGACTAATACTAAAAAATCAAAAAGTAAATTATCTCCTGCTGATATAAAATGGAAAAATGAAATTGATGCAAGGGCAAGAGAAATTATGGGGGATGCTAGACTTTATAATAAAGAGGATAGAGTAGGAACTCGACAAAGAATGCTTGATATCTATGGTAATGATAATGCACCTCTTGTTGATAGAGCAGCAGCAAGAACTATCCTAATCAAAAAATCTAGGAATGGTGGATTTGATGTTCCCGAAACTGAAGTACCAAAAGTTATCGAGGGTTTCAATCCACTACAAGCTGCTTTTAGTAAACTTGAAAGTGGACAAACACTTACTCCATTTGATAAAAATCTTTTAAAGTCTAGTGGTTATGAGGGCAGTTTCTCTAAAGGTGGAACAGTATTTGGGCAAGGATCTCAAACTGTTGATAGTGTTCCTGCAATGCTTGCTCCTGGAGAGGAAGTTATTCGCTCAGCATCAGCAAATATTTTCCGTCCAGTTCTTAAGGATATTAACGATAATGCTGGAAGAATGTTTGTTGCATTCCGTGATGGTGTTAATTTGATGAAGAGAAATAATGATTTACAGACAGAGGAGACTGAACGTAGTATAAAATTATTTGGAGAATTTAATGATGTTCTTGAAAAAGAATATTCTAGAGTTCGACAAGAACAATTTGCCAAATTAGTTAAAGGATCTATGTTGGTAAGCAACATACCACACCAACAAAGTGAAAGTCCTTTTCAATTGATGTCAAACAATACTGTTGAGCAACCACTACCACAACAAACTATACGAGTTATTCATACCGAATCAGATCCATCACTCAATCAGTATGGGCACAGAAGAACACCTAAGGAAGGAAAGATTGAAACTCTCAGTATGAATATGGCACCAAATGTTATTGATCTTAGTCAAAAACAACAACAACCAAAAGAACAACCAAAAGAGTCTTCAGCAACAGATATTATAATTTCACCAGTGGATCCTGATAATCCGTTCTTTGGTAGAACGTTTACTTCTTTAGGAGTTGAATTATGATTGATTCTGGAATAAAAACTCTAAAAATAAATGCAGTAAAAATTAATAAGACTCTTGCTGAAGGCAACAAGAGTATGAAAAAACTTCGTGCCGAAGAGCAGAGATTATTTAAAGTTCAACAAACAAAAATAAAAGCAAGAAAAAGGGAAGATATTGTAGAGGGACGTAGAGAGAATAAAATAAAATCTGCTATAAAAAATAGACTTATTGCTCCAGGTTTAAGTTTTATTGATAAGTTGAAAGATTTCTTCTTAACAATAGGAGCAGGAATTTTAATCAATAATTTACCTCAAATTATTGAAAGCGTCAAAAAATTCTTTGAGGATAATAAATGGATAGTTGATACATTACAAACCGTTATCAACGCAACTGGCAATCTATTCATGGGTTTAATTGACATTGTAAATTTCTTCAATCCCAAAAAAGCGGAAATGGAGAAGGAGAGGGAAGAACTTGAAAAAAAACTTGCTGCTTTAGTTGGAGATACTAATGCGGCAGAAAAAGAGTTAGGTGAAACAGAAAAAGAAGTTGATAAATTTGTTGGAGATCAATTAAATGAAAGAACTCCAGAACAAGTTAAAAGTGATTTTATATCAGCAGTTAAAAGTGAGGGAGTCACAGCATGTGATTTTTATAAGACTGTAACGAATTTTTCAAATGCAAGAGGTACTCAATCTAAAGAATTCAGGGTAACAATAAATCTTCCTGGTATTGGAACCTATAAAAAGTATGAAGATCCTGGTTTTCTTAATATGTTTCCAAGTGTAAAAGAAGAAGCAACTGACACTTTTGGTAATTCGATAAGTGTGAAAGAATTGGAGGACAGATATAATATTGTTCAGAGTGATTATACTTCAATAACAGATCAATTACGAAGTGATGGTGTTGAAGGTTTTTCAAGAGGTGGAACTGTTCCTGGATCAGTATATACCTCATCAAAAATAAGTTCTCCACTATCTACAAGTAGACGTGGTCAATCTATTGATTATTTTCAAGATTTTGAAAAAAATATTTTAATTCAATCCGATTTATTAAGTGATAAATTAGAATCTAATAATGAACTTGAAAATATTGTTGATAACTTATCAAAATTATCATCTTTTAATAGAAATAGAAAATCTGACCCGAGCAGAAGTCAACCACAACAACCACAACAATCTCCACAGGGTCCACAGTATAGACCACAACCATTACCACAAAGCAATGAAAGAAATCGAAGAGCAGTTGAGTTTTTAGGACGTTCTGGTTTACCACAACTTCCTGCAACTGGAACTTACCCAGGGCAGCATTATGGTGATTCTAGAGATGATAATAGAGATGGTATACCAGATAGATATCATGCTGGTCAAGATTATGATATCAGTGGACCGAATGAATTATTTTATTCAAGACTTGGTGGTGTCGTTACACATGCAGGAAATGTTGGTGGTGGGTATGGCAATGTGGTTGATATTTACAATAAAGAACATAATGTTACTGAAAGAATTGCAGAAGGTGCTAACATTCTACCTGGAATTAAAGTGGGATCAAATGTTGCAGCAGGACAAGCAGTTGTTCAAGGTGAAGACGTTTCTTTAGGTGGAGTAATTCACTATGAAATTAGGAAAGGTAAATTTAAGTATGGTGAGGCAGGAAGCACTGGTTTCAACAATACTGTAGATCCTGTTGAGTTTTTACGAAAATTGCAGTTAAATACTTCAGTTGGTAATACGGTTAATCCTGTTCCAAGGTTAAATAATTCTGAATTATTGGAAATGCAATCACCTGATGATACAAGTACTTCGACATTACTCGTGTTTGTAAATCGCGAAACTGTTATTGCAACTTAAAGGTAAAAATAAATGGTAAGAAACTGGTCAAGACCTGCATCAATAACCGAATTATCACTAGGTGTTAATAATATAACCGATGGACAATCCATAAATCTTTCTGGTGGTTTTTTAGGATTTAAATACTTCGAATCTCTATTATCACCACATATTACTGCAAAATTAATGGTAATTGATAGTGGATATTCTGTGATTGCTGGCGCTGGTGAAAGATCATTAAATTTATTTTCTCTTGCCGAAGAATTAGTTGGTAATAAATTAAATATAACTCTCGAAAATGGATCTGGAAACATTTATAATGCAAATTCTAGTTTTTTAAATTTAGAACCAGATCAATATGCTCAATTAAAATTTGATTCAACTTATCCATTAGAAGTAACATCAGTTTCAGATGTTATGACCAAAGATAAGAAACAGATTCTATCAATTAACTTATGTTCTGAACCAGGTGCAAGAGATGCAACAATTAGAGTTGATAAAAAATATGATGGAAAAATTTCTGAGACGGCAAGAACAGTCCTAATGGATACGCTTGAAAATGGTGGATTAACAGTTCCTGCCGAGAAAGCACCCGATAATGCTGTGCATTTTACACCAACAAAATTTGCATCTGCAGATTATGGTAATGGTAGATCACCGTTTGAATTTTTATTAGATTTATGTCCTAAAGCAGTCCCTGAGGTTCCAACTAATGCTGCTCCTGGATTTTTTATTTTTGAAACACAGGATGGATTTTATTTTAGGGGGATAGATTCTTTAATATCTGCAACACCATATCCAATTCCATATGTTTATAGAGATATTGCAACTTTCTGTGAGCAAAGTAATTTTAGAATATTGAAATATGAATTCGTTAAACCTTCTAGTAATATGTTTTCGCAGCAAGGTTCTGGAATAAACTCCAAGAACGTTTTCATGAATCCAGCAACTTGGGAAACATCTGAGGTTGTTATCAAATCGGTTGACAAAATATTAAAGAGAATGGGTTCTGAGGAGTTAAATGATATCTATGAAGGCAAAGGCGAATTTTCTACAACTAATTTTCAGATTTTAAATTCGGGTAATTTTGCTGTTGGTATTGGATCTACGGTCAATAATGATCCCCTATTCTGGTATGCTGCTGGAAGAATGAGATATAATCTTATCTTCTCAAGGATGATTCAAATGGTTGTTCCATGTAATCTTGAGTTGAGAGCAGGTATGGTTATAAAATGTGAATTCCCTGCGTTGACAGACACACCACAAGAGGGTGTCTCAGATGAAAAAATGAGTGGTAAATACTTAATTGTTAACTTGGCACATGAGTTTACTTCTGATGGTCAAACTGGATCATTAACACATTTGGCAGTTGTTCGTGATACTGATGGTGTATATACTGTAGAGGAGGATTAATAAATGAATAAAGGTTTCTTTGGAAAAAGTCCTAAATTCTGGATAGGACAAGTTCCACCATTTCAAACTACGAATAAGACTGATCCCAATAGATGGGGTGATCGCGTTAAAGTAAGAATTATGGGGTATCATCCCTCAGAAGGAACAAAGTTACCTGATAGTCAACTACCTTGGGCACAGATTCTGCGTCCCAATTCGCATGGATCTCTAAATAAAGTATCAACTGGCATTGTTGGTGGTGAATTTGTATTTGGATTCTTTTTAGATGATGAATGCACTGAACCAGCTATACTTGGTGTTATGCCAAGAACTGGTGCCGATGTTGATAAACCTGTTAATGAAGCAACACAAGAACAAAGCACAGGATTTAAACGAATTGATCCATTCCATGGAACAATACAACCATCTAGTTATCAAATCGTAGCTGGAGAAGGATCAAGTTCACAACAACCTGCTCAGTTGCCAACGCAAGATTTCTTTAAGACGAATCCTAATACCTGATAACTATGACGACTCAGTCTAAAGCATTAATTGATGAAACCTCGATGGGAGGTGAAGAAAAGGAAGATGAGAAGTATGGTATCAAATACTATCAGACTGTTGCGTGGAATCTTGAGCAGATAGCAAAGGAAGAAATTTATAGTAAAGGTGATCCCTGTGATAGTAAAGGCGGACTATCTGACATAAACAGGAATCTACAAAAACTGTTTGTATTTTTGCGTGGAGTTCAAAAATACGGCAATTTTTATATCAATGGTGCAATTAATAAAGTTCAAAATTTAAAAAATACAATTAGTGCCATCACTGGTGCAATTGCTGGTGTTCTTAAATCTCTCGTTCAGAGATTAAGAAACTGGGTCTTGAATAAGTTAAAATCTCTTATTCTTGCAGCACTTGAATTGATCATGACTAATTTCTTGAGAACAATCAAGGAATCAATTGTTGCTGCTGTTGTTGATCAAATCTTCTGTTCTTTTGAGAAAATTATTGCTGGATTGTTTGGATTAGTTGGTGATTTCAATTGTGAAGATGTATTTTGAGTAGATTTGAATTTTACATCTGGTTTAACTTGACTTGCTATTTTCTTTACATATGATTTATCTTTAAATGCATTGTGTAATTTAGCATTTCCTTCATAATCTGTTACAAGAAAAAATTCTGCTGTGCCAATACTATTACCA
>BCSF01000543.1_pt1 | contig 14347 bp, 21 predicted proteins | sample 1016431 | NCBI WGS metagenome assembly BCSF01 (sample SAMD00045685;SAMD00045686;SAMD00045687;SAMD00045688;SAMD00045689;SAMD00045690;SAMD00045691;SAMD00045692;SAMD00045684;SAMD00045690;SAMD00045691;SAMD00045692;SAMD00045684;SAMD00045685;SAMD00045686;SAMD00045687;SAMD00045688;SAMD00045689, study...
ATTCTCCTCTTGTTTGTTGGTACGCGGATTCAGATGTGTTTAGAAGACATCGTAATAGTTACGCCAGCGTAATAGTAAGAAGGCGAAGACGGCGAAATAGAAGTAACTACAGCGGCCGTACTAGCTGATAACTATAGTGTAGATGTTCTTTGGGGCGATCTGGAAGAACAGCCAGCCGACTGGGCCGACTTTGAAATAATAATTGAAGAAGGTAACGGGGTACATACGTTTGCTGGGTGGGCTTATAGCTAAAAATTTAATTAGTATATTTGTATAAAATTTAACGATATGGCTAATACAGTTTTTAACGGTACCGATTTACTTCTTAAAGTTGCATCTACTGACGGTTCAGAAGCTAACATAGGGCATACTACAAGTTGTTCTTTGTCTTTGTCTGTTGACTTACCAGAAGCTACTACTAAAGATTCTAGCGGTTTTCAAGAAGTTATAGCGGGCGTAAAGTCTGGCGAAATTTCTTTTGATGGTCTAGTAGACTATACAGATAGCCAAAACGCAGCTGAATTAAACGACTTTTTACTTAACAGAACTAAGTTGTTTTTTGAGTTTGGTACGTCTGAAACTGGCGACCAACTTATAAGCGGGGCTGGGTTTTTGTCTTCTTTAGAAATGAGCGCCGAAATGGAAAGCCCTGTAACTTACAGCGGCTCTATTACTATTACTGGTACTATTACAACAGCTACTAACTAGTAGGTAACGAATTTAAAAAGGGCTAGTAAGGGCTAGCCCTAAACTTTATAAAATGGCAAACAGAAAACGAGGGTATTATACCTTAAAACTAGGCGGTAAAAACCGTACACTTCATTTTTCTATGAACTTTTGGGCCAACTTTACAGAGGGCCTAGAAATATCTTTAGACCAAATAGGCGACGTATTTAAAGATGGTTTAAGCCTTACCGATATTAGGCTACTAATTTATAGCGCTTTACTAGCTAACGATCAAGAAAACGGTAACGACGTAGATTATAACCAGTATACTGTAGGCGCCTGGCTGGAAGACTTAACAGCGGACCAGCTTAACGATATTGTAGAAGCCCTTACAGAAACTAAAATACTAGGTAACGATCTTAATATGGGCGTTAGCCGTAAAGCTAAGCCAGCACCTAAACAGCAAAAAAAAACAGCGCCCTAACTTGGGCTAGTTTACTTGACTACTATATAGGCCAAGTAGGTATACAGCCTAACGATTTTTGGGCTAACACTTGGACCGAGAACCAGCTACTTGGCGAAAGCTATAACATAAAACAAAACTTAGAATGGGAACGTATGCGTTATTTAGCTACTATGTTATTTAACGTAAACTGTAATAAACGTAGTCAAATGATTACGCCAGAGAAACTTTTCCCTTTACCCCAAGACGTATACCTTGAAAAAGGTAAACCCAAAAGCACAAGAAAAGACTACGAAGCTTTTTTAGAAAAAGTAAGCAAAAGTAAAAAGAATGTTAAAAGCGTAGATGGTTTTTAACAAAAAAATAAAGCGCTAAAAATTTCGTAATTTTACGGCTATAATATATACCTATGCCAGACAACAAACTACGGGTAATTCTACAAGCCGATACTAGCAAATTTACCAACAGCCTAAACAAGGCTAACAAACAAATGGTAAACTTTGGTAGGTCTATGACTAAGGTCGGTAAAAGCCTTAGCGTAGGTTTATCGGTACCCTTAGCCGCGGCTGGCGTTAAAGCGCTTAGTAGCGCCGCAAAGTTTGAGAAACTACAAACCCAGTTAAACGTTCTTACTGGGTCCGCTGACAAAGGCGCCGAAAGTTTTAAAAAGCTTGTAGAGTTTTCCGCTGGTACGCCGTTTCAACTAGACCAGCTAGTAGAAGCGAATAATACTTTAATGGGTTTTGGCGTAAGCGCCGAAGACGCTTTTAAACACTTACAAAGTATAGGCGATATAGCAGCTGTAAGTGGTGGCGATCTAAAAAATATATCTGTAGCTTTTGGGCAAGTTGCCGCAAGTGGCCGACTTATGGGCCAGGACTTATTACAGCTTATTAATAACGGGGTACCTATTATAGATATGCTTAGCGCTAGTATGGGAGTAGCTAAGTCTGAAATAAAAGATATGGTAAGCGAAGGCGCCGTAACTTTTCCTGTACTTGTAAAAGCTTTTGAAGACAGTACAAGCCAGGGCGGTAAATTCGCTGGCGGTATGCAGCAATTAAGCGGCACACTTGGCGGGGTATTTAGTACTTTAAAGGATAACGTAAATATAGCGTTTGCTGAAATAGGTAAAAGTATAGTAGAAAGTACCGATCTAGTAGAAGTATCTAAAAAGCTTATAGCTAGAATACAAGAACTTACTGAAAAATTTAAAGCGCTTAGCCCAGAAACTAAAAAGACTTTAACTATTATAGCTGGTATAGCTGCGGCCATAGGGCCAGCCCTTATTTTAATTGGTAAGCTATCTACTGGTTTTGGCGCTGTAGCTAAAGTATTACCTATTGTAGCCACTGGTTTTAAACTTCTTACTACGGCGATGATAGCTAACCCTATTATAGCTGTAGCCGCGGCTGTTGCTGGCCTTGGTATAGCTATTAGTAAGTATTCTAAAAAACAAAAAGAAGCTAGGCGCGAACAAATGACTAGCGGCAAAAGTATACAAGAATTACAGCAACTTATAGCCGCCGAAGAACAAAAACTAGAAGAACTATCTAAGTCTAAAAGTAGACGTAAAGCCCAGGAAGGTAGGGTAATTAATAAAACTATAGCTATTTATAAAGAACAGCTGGACGTTTTACAACAAGAAAAAGCCGCTACAGACGAAGCTACTGCATCTACAGACGAATACACTAAAGCGCTAGAAAACTTAGGTACTACAGCCGAAACTACTACTTCTTCTAGACGTAAACAAGTTACTAGCTTAGGCGGTATCAAAGGCGGTGGCCTTGCCGAAGTAACACAAACCGAAACTGTAAGGGACGACGCGCTAAGCGATAAAATGGGCGTAGAACTTACTAAAGATGTAGTAAAAAAATTCGACCCTGTAGCGCAATTAAACGCAAGCGTAGCCAACTCAAATATTGAACTAGCCGCTAAGCTAGACGTAACAAAACAAACACTAAGCGCAAAGGCTACAGAAATGCAAATAATAAGCCAGCAATTTAGCGCGGCCGCTACTGAAATTATGACGGGTGGCATTCAAGATATGGCTGTAGGCATAGGCCAAGCTTTAGGCGAAGCGGCAGCTACAGGCGGCAGCGCTACAGAGGGGTTAGCTAAAGTACTTTTAGAAGGTGTAGGAAATATAGCTACTCAATTAGGACAGCTAGCTATTGGTACTGGTTTAGCTATTGGCGGTATTAAAAAAGCCTTACAAAGTTTAAACCCAGTTGCAGCTATAGCCGCTGGTATAGCCCTTGTAGCCCTGTGGGGTTTTGTAAAAAGTAAAGCCGCAAGTATAGGTAAAAGTGGCGAAAGCGAAAAAGATGTACCTAAGTTTGCCAGTGGGGGTATAGTAAGCGGTCCGACCCTTGGCCTTATGGGCGAATATGCGGGCGCCAAAAGTAACCCAGAGGTTATAGCGCCACTTAATAGACTGCAAGGAATGATAGGCGAAAAACAGCCACAACAAGTAAACGTAGGCGGCGAATTTCAAATAAGAGGCCAAGACCTTATAGTAGCTTTACAACGTGCCGAGAAACAACGCGGCCGAATTAAATAAAAAATTATGGCATACGGGGTAAAATTTAGACTAGATTTTGACGATGTACTAGGCAACGGTAAACGCGTAGAAATACTTAAAGACGGTTACGTAGGCGACCCTAGTTTTTACCCTGTTTACCCGCTTATAGGTAGGGGCGACCCAGTTGTTATTAAGTGGGACGCCGACGACGATTTTTATAGCCCTATAATTGGTTCTACTTGTACTTTAAATTTGTTTCAAACAGACGATACGCAATACGATACTTTTTTTGATGCCGAGGAAAAAGAATACAAAGTAGTAATAAGCACCGCCCAAACTGTTAGCGATATTTATAAAGAACGCGTACAACAAGACGGTGGTTTTGTTGAAGCTAAAAGCTGTATAGATAGTACGATAACTGGCTACTACGATACTGCAAGCTATTTTAATAAAAGGGTATTAGACGACGGCGGGGTAACTGAAAGCCTAGACTGTATAAGCGAAGTACTTACTGTAGAACGCCGTAATATATTTACTACTTACTGGGCTGGCTGGCTTGTAACCGATCAAGTTAGCGAAGTTATGGCGCCTAACCCACAGCCTTTAACTTTAACGGCTTTAGACGGCCTTGGTACTTTAGACAATTATAACCCAGTTGTAGAGTCTTCTACAAGTACTATTATAGACAGAATAGCCGAAGCTTTAAACGAAATAGATCTAGACTTAGATTTTTACGTAAATAACGATATTAAACAGTACGTAAGCCACCCCTATTTTACAGATGTTTATTACCCTATAGAACAGTACGAGGATAATAACTATTATTACGATACGGCGCGCGAGGGCCTTAAATATGAAATTTTTGATAAAGACTATAACATATATAACAGCAAAGAATTTCTAGAACTTATATTACAAAATATAAACGCTAGGGTATACCAGTCAAACGGTAAATGGGTTATAGCTAATAATAGTACATATAGCGAAATTAGGGTACAAGACGACGTACAAGAAATACTACAAGACACTTCTACTTTACCAACTGATATAGAACAAAGGCGCTTAAATTACCTTAAAGGTAAAACAGAGTTTACAGAGTTTAGAAAATATCTAGATACTAGCCAAAGTAGTTATACTACTTATAACTTCCAGGCTTTAAATAATATAAAAACAGACGTTTTACCGCTATACCAAAGCCTTGTACGTGAGGTTGAAAGGCCATATAAAAAGATTAATTTAAAAGTAGAACAGCCTAAAAATTTATCACAATACAATACAAGCTTTGAATATGGTACTGAATTTTATATAAATTATAGCGGTTCTGTAAGTAATTACGATATAGTAAAAAGCGGTACAAAGTCTTGGCGTACTTCTTCTAGTAGTACTAGTAGCGGCGAACCTACTAGTAGAATTTTAACTACAAATAAACTAAATGATTATGCAGCTAGTAACGCTACAAATAATATAAAAATTAAAAATTTCAGCCCTAATTTGTCTTTTGACTATTATTTTGACACTGGTAATACAGATCAAAGCACTGGGACCGCTGCCAGATTATGGTATAAAGTTACGGCTACTGATCAATTTAGTAACGTTTTTTATTATAACGTAGAAGATAACGAATGGACTAGCAGCAGCTATATGAATTACGAAGAAGTAGATACAAACCAAACTGATAAATGGTTTAATAAAACTATTACAGCCGATGTAGACGCTAGCGGTTTTGGTTCTAAAATAAATTATTACGTATATAAACTAGAGTTTTACAGACCATATAGGGGCGGTATAACTGGCTATAATTATTTGTATTTAGATAACGTAAAAATAAAACAGGAACAAGAACAATACCAAATGGATCATTTTATAAACACGAATTTATATTTAGCTATAGATTTTTTCCCAGTTATTAGTAAAGCTAGTATAGAATTAAATAGCACTACAAATAATTTAATAAAAGAGTTAAAAATACCAGTAATACTTAAAAACTATAACCATAATATAAAAGCAGGCGGAACGCCTTTTGTTACTAAACACCCCCAAGGTATAGCGGCCTTACCTTATTTTGAAGAACAAAAACTTTACAGCAACGAAGGCGACGTACCAAGGTTACACGAAGCTATACTAAAGCAAAAAATAAACGACTTTAAAACCCCTATAAAAAGATACGAAGGCACACTATACAATAACAATAGCCAGCCCCTTAGTATGCTTAGTAAGGTATGGGTAAACTTTGGCGAAAATATACTACAAGAAGTAAACAGCTGTATTATGGATAGCCTAGAATATAACGTAAAGAAAAACGAATACGATGTAGTTATGCACTTGCCAAATTCAGACGCCCAGCTAGATGTTACAGTTACTAAACAAGAAGAAATGATAGAACGATCTTAACAGCCCTTGTTTGCTGCCAGCCGCCAAAATAACAGCTTTGTTTGAGGCGGCTTTTTTTTGCAATTATTTTTTAAAATAGTATTGTAATTACAAATTTTTTTTTAATCTTTGTGCAAATTAATACTATGAATAGCACTTTTAAAAACGAACTAAAAAGGCTAAAGCTAACGCGTAACGACGTTTGTAACTTGTTGGGCTGTACTTACCCAACTCTGCAAAGTAGAATAAATAAACCCGATACTTTTACTTTACAGGAATTGAAAACGTTAAAAGGCGCGGGTTTTGATATTTATAAATTTATTGAAATTACCTAAATGAAAACAGTAAACATAAAGGGTAAAGAGTACGTAACGGTAAACGAGCGGCTTTTATACTTTAGAAACGCTGCCGAATACAAAGGCTGGCGTATAGTTGAAGACCTTGTAGGGCTAGACGAAAAAGAAGGTATTTTTAAAGTTACTATAATGGACCCAGAGGGCAACGAAATAACAAGCGCCCACGCACAAGAATACCGAGATAGTAGCTATATTAATAAAACTTCATTTTTAGAAAATGGCTTTACAAGCGCCTTAGGGCGCGCCCTTGGTTATCTAGGTATTGGTATTGACACCGCTATAGCAAGCGCCCAGGAAGTGGGTAACGCTGTAGCGAACCAAGAAAAAGATAACAAAAGCTGGCTGACCGAAGAACAGTTAGAGGCTACGCTAAAGGGTACTAAAGAACAGGCCGTAAAGGTTCTGGATAAATTCAAAGTACGAAAGACGTACCGCGAAACAATTACTAATCATTTTAATATATAGAATTATGCAACAAGAAAAAACCTTTGTAAACGGCTTTATAGTAAAGCGAAACGATAACGCGCCAGACTTTGTACTGGCTAATCTAAGCGTTAAACTTGACGACTTTGTAGAGTTTGCCAAAGCTAACCATAGCGACGGCTGGCTTAATATAAGTTTTAAGCGCGGCCAGTCTGGTAAATGCTATGCTGAACTAGACACCTGGAAGCCGACAGCTAAAAAAGAAGCTAAAGAAACTAAGGTAGCGCAAGGGTCTGACGACTTGCCTTGGTAAGTTTAACCAGCCCTGGCCTTACGGCTGGGGCTTTATTATTTAACAAATGAAAGTAACTAAAGACACCAACGAACAGTACCATAGTCAAAAAGACTATATAAGCGCGAGCGGTCTAAAAACGATATACTTAAAAAGCGTAGACCACTTGCTTACTCAAAACATAAAAGAAACGCCAGCTATGGCCCTAGGGACAGCTGTACATACGGCCATATATGAGCCTATGGAGTTTTACAAGGAAAACCATTTTATACCAAAAATAGATAGGCGTACAAAAGCTGGCAAAGAACAATACGCCGAAGAAATGAAAAACGCCGAGGGTAAAAAAGTCTTTGACGAAGAACAGCACCAGCTTATAAAAACGATAGTAGAGAACGTTAAAAACGACGATCTGGCTAAAAAATACATACTTGGCGAATGTGAATACAGCCACTACTTAGAACATAACGGTATAAAGGTTAGGGTACGGCCCGACTGTATAAACCGCGTAGCTAACTTTATAAGCGATGTAAAAACGTGCCAAAGCAATACGCCCAAGGCGTTTAGAAGTGATGTATATAAAAGGGCTTACCACTTACAAGCCGCTTTTTATATGGATATGCTAAACGTTAAAGATTTTAGATTTATCGCTATAGAAACTAACGCGCCTTACAGCGTACAAGTTTACACACTTAGCGAAGATATGATAGACCAAGGCCGAGCGGCTTACCAGCAAGCGCTAGCGGACTGGCAGCTATATATAGAAACAGGGGTAATAACTGGCTACAAAGGCGAACGCGCCGACGACGGTAGCATAATTTTATAAAAGTTATGAACAAATTTAAAGACTTTGTAGAACAGTATTTTAATTTAAAGCTAGACGCGAAGACGCGTAAAGCTAAATACGTACGCGCTAGGTGGATATATTTTTATTTATGCCGCAAGTATACCGCCCTTAGTTACAGCGCAATAGGGCAAAGCGTAGGTATGGACCACGCTAGCGTATTATACGGCGAAAAAGAACTAGAAAACGTGTTACGTTTCGAGCCTTTACTAAAGCAACAGTTTGACGAAATTATCTATAGTTTGAGCGACCCAAAGGGGTATAGTGAGTTAAATATAGACCAACTTGTTAAAAAATATAATAACTTGCTAATAGAAAACGCCCAGCTTAAAATGGAAAAAAACACTTTTAAGTGGGGTAAAAAAGTAATATGACAGGCTTTAAAAAATACTTGGGACCAGAGGATAGGCTACAGATAGCTGTAAACAATTATCTATCTATAGCTTACCCAAAGGCGCTTTTTTGCCACGTACCAAACGAGGGTAAACGTTCGCCGTTTGAGCGTTACAAATTCAAAGAACTGGGCGGTAAAGCTGGTATACCAGACGTACTGGTATTTACTCCCAGTAAACAATACAGCGGCCTAGCTATTGAATTAAAAGCTGGCCGTAACAAACCAACAGCAAAACAAATAGAATGGCTAGACGATCTAAAAGCTAACGGCTGGGCCAGCTATTGTTTGAACGATTTTGACACTATAACCGAAATAATAGACAAATACTTTAAAAATGGTTTATAGCAGCGTTTACTTTGACGAAACTAACCAAAAGCTACGCTGGACTTCTAAGGCGCCAGAAAACCTAAAATTCAAATATGAGTTTGTAGGTAAGATGACGCGCGTAGAGTTTGATTTATTAGTAGAAATACTTTTTGAACTATACCAAGACAGACCAATAAAGCTAAGCGAGTTTGGCGGCATATTTAGCGATATACGCCAGTTTTGCGATAAGATAAAAAACTTACTTGAAGATGACAGCGAAAACTACGGGTACAAACACCAGTTTGACGTATAGCATAGTAATACAAGGGCTAAACAAGAAACAATACGAAAGCACTTTAAGCGCTTTAAAACGCCTACAAAAAGGGGGTTTTTTAGCCGACCACTTAGAAATAAGCGGTACTAGTAATAGTGCTAGTATCTATAAAGATGCTAGTACCTTTAAAGGTGCTAGTAATATATATAATAATACTAGTAATATAAATAATAATAAAAGAAATATACGTCCGAAGTCAAAAACAGCCACCCAAAACAGCTTAGAAATAGCCACAAAAGCCCTAGATCATTTTATAGCGCTTTTTCCTAGTAAGTTTAAACCAAACACAAACACCAGGCGCCAAAAATGGTTAGATACGCTAGACAAAATACAGCGAATTGACGGCTACGACCTTGGCGAAGTTTACCAAGTTTGTAAGAAACTAAGAACTGATAGCTTTTGGACTGAAAACTTTTTAAGCATTTTAAAGCTACGTACGAGCGATAAAAACGGCGTCCTATACATTCATAGGTTTATGACTAGAAACGCGCTTAAAACGCGTCCTACGGCCTTTAACAAGGTGTCTAACGTGGTTAAATACTTTGTATATTTTGAAAACGACCAAGAACTACTAGGCGCTAAAACTAAAAACGGCGAACTAAACGACTATAATTTGCGCCAGCTACTAACTAACCAAGAATACGAAGAACTTTTAAAGTATGCTAGATAATATAGAACAGATTAAAAGCTTTGAACGGCAGCTAATTTTCCTACTAAACTTAGACGGCTGGGCCTTACAGTGGACTGGCGAGGGTTACGAAAGTTTTGACGCGGACGGCTACGACGACAGCGGTAATACTTGTGTATTAGAATTGAAGTTTAGGAAAAAGGCTTATAGGCTAAAGATGCTAGAGAAGTACAAATACGATAAACTACAAGCTTTAGACGTACAAAAAAAATACTACGGCGTAGTAGATTCTAAAGGTTTATATATATTTGATCTCGAAAACATAACCGATAACACCCAGTTTATAGATTGCCCGAATACTACGGTTTTTAATAACCACGATGTAGTAGATATGGGCGGCAAACGCCAAAAAGAAGTCTATTTACTGGGCAACGCTGACAAGCGTTACTTTTATAGATTTAACTTTAAAACTTAGAAAAATGAGAAGAATAACAAAAAACGAAATTAAGGTATTTAGCTTTATACTTGGGACTTATACATTTTGGTTTTTAGTATTTATTGCACTAGCTAACATACTTTTATAATATGAGTTACTTAACGGAATTACAGGGCCTTGGTATTCAGGTTAAAAGAACCAGCGGCGAGGTTAAAACACTTTGCCCAAAATGTAGCCATACAAGAAAAAATAAAAACGACTTTTGCCTTAGCGTAAATATAGACCAGGGTATATACAACTGCCATAACTGCGGTTGGGCTGGTAACGTAAAGTTTAAGCAAAAAGTAGAATACGTAAAACCGCCAAAGGTAAACGCTGAACTAAACAGCCGTATTATAGACTGGTTCGGTAAGCGGGGTATAACAGAACCCACGCTAGTACACTACAAAATAGGCGAAAGCGTAGAATACATACCGCAAGTACAGAAAAAACGCCGTACGATTAACTTTAATTACTTTAGGGCTGGCGAACTAATAAACGTTAAATACCGCGACGCTGAAAAAAACTTTAAGCTTGTTAGCGGTGCTGAACTGATTTTTTACGGCCTAGATAACATAGCCGATACAAAAAGTTGTTATATAGTAGAAGGCGAACTAGACGCCCTTAGCCTACACGAAGCTGGTTTATATAGCGTAGTAAGCGTACCTAACGGCGCAAGTAAAGGTAACCAGCGCCTAGACTACCTAGACAACTGTTATAAATACTTTGAGAATAAAGAAGAAATAATACTTTGTACCGATAACGACCAGCCAGGGCTTATGTTACGTAAAGAACTGGCCCGTAGACTTGGCGCTTACCGCTGTAAATACGTCGATTTTGGCGATTTTAAAGACGCTAACGAGGTTTTAATAAACAAAGGGGCCGAAACACTACGCCAGTATATAAAAGGCGCTAAAAATTTCCCTTTAGAGGGCGTTATAAACGTTTCGGATATATGGACCAGCGTATTAAACTTTAACGAAAACGGTATAAAAAACTACAGCTTAGGTATAGGCGACAGTGATAACTATTTTAAGCTAGCCTTTGGCGAATGGACTGTACTAACTGGTATACCTAATAGCGGTAAGTCTGACTTTACAGACCAGATACTTGTAAACCTTGCCACTAAATACGGTTTTAGGTGCGCGATGTTTAGCCCTGAAAGTTGGCCCTACGAAGGCCATATAAAGCGAATAGCTGATAAACTAAACGAACGTAGCTGTAGCGTAGACGATCTTAACCATACCAAAGACTTTATACAAGAACATTTTTACTGGGTTAAAATTGACTTAGAGAACCTAACGCTAAAAGGAATACTAGACGCCTTTAAACAGCTTGTTTTTCAAAAGGGAGTAAACGTATTGCTTATAGACCCCTGGAATATGCTAGACCATAGCGCCCAGCGCGATTTTAGCTATATAGGTAAACAGCTAAGCGAAATTACCCAGTTTTGCCAGCAAACAAATACACACTTGTTTCTAGTAGCCCACCCGCGTAAAATTGAAAGCGAAAACGGGGTATATAAAAAGCCAGGGCTGTACGATATTAGCGGCTCGGCTGACTTCTATAACAAAGCATATAACGGCCTAGTATGCTATAGAAACATAGGGCAAAAGACCGAGTACAAAAGCGATATAGTAAGCATATACGTAGAAAAAGTAAAACGTAAAGAAAACGGCCAGCTAGGCCAGTTTGATGTAGCCCCTGACTTTAGAAACGGCGGGGTATATAAGCCGATAGGCAAAGAAAATAAAACATTTGAAGTAATAAAAGACACTAACGTACCTTGGTAAATAATTAAAATATGAATATAACAAACGAGGATTGTATGAATTTAATGGCAAGGTATGAGGATAACTACTTTGACCTTGCTATAGTTGATCCCCCTTATGGTATAGGTTTTGGCGAGTTTAACAGAACAAATAAGGATTCAAATGGCAATAGATATAAAGCTAATAAATACAAACAAGGTAATTGGGATGATTCAATACCAACAGATGATTATTTTGTAGAGTTAAAAAGAGTAAGTAAAAACCAAATAGTTTGGGGTGGTAATTACTTCCCGTTTCTTTGGAAAAAAGGATGTAAAGGGTTTATTTTTTGGTTTAAAGATAACCCTGTACCAAACTTTTCTGATGGCGAATTAGCTTACACAAGTTTTAATAAAGTGGCGAAACAATTTAATTATCGTTATTATGGAAATTTAGAAGGTAATACATCGGCAAAAGAAAAATATCATCCTACTCAAAAACCAATAGCTTTATACGAATGGCTACTTATGAACTACGCAAAAGAAGGCGACAAAATACTTGACACTCATTTGGGTAGTGGATCAATAGCAATAGCTTGCCATAATTTAGGATATGAGCTTACAGGGTGCGAACTTGATAAAGATTACTACGAAGCTGCAATAAAAAGAATTGAACAACACAAAGCGCAACAAAGATTATTTTAATGACTGAAAAACATTTTGAAGCCCTAAGCTGGTGCGTAAAAAACGGTATAAAGGTTTATGTAAACCCAACAGTAAAAGGCTTACACGTTCAAATAAACGATAACGGGCAAATCTTACAAAGCCCAGAAACGTACACAAAAAAAGAAGCTGATCTAAAAGTATGGGCGCTTTATTTGTATCTTTACGAAACTAAAAGCGCTTAATATGCCTTTAATTGGTATTACTTTTTTTCCTATCTACGGCCTTACCATAGGTATAAACTACATAGACAGCACGCTACAAGGTACCGAAGTAGTAGACAAAGAAGAACACGTAATACAGTTTTTACTACTATTTTTTGGCTTTAATATATTTTGGTTTACAGATATAGAACAAAAATAATTTAAAAAATTTTTGGAATTTAGAAATACGTTTTGTTTCTTTGACAACGTAATACTAAAACTAAAACAATATGACTGATTTACAATACTATCAAATGCTAGAAGAAAAAGAAAAAAGTAAACCCGTATACAAATGGGACTTTGACTGGTTAAGACTTCTAGAAAAAAAAATAGAAAAAAATAAACTTAAACAATAACCCGTCTACTTTCATATTAAAATTAAAATTATAGGGTTATTTTAAGGCCACCTTTACGGGTGGCTTTTTTTATTTAACTTTGCACTATGGCCGCACAAAGCACACAAACTAAAAAAGAGAATATGTTAAAGGCTTTAGAAAAAAGCCTAGGCGTAGTTACTACAGCTTGTAAAAAGGCTAACGTAGGGCGTAGAACTTTTTACGACTGGTTAGAGAAGGACCCAGAGTTTAAAAAGGCTGTACAAGAATTTCAAGACGTAGCCTTAGATACTGTCGAAAGTAAGTTATACGATCTTATAAAAGAAGGCAACGTAACGGCGACTATATTCTATTTGAAGACACGCGGCAAAAAACGGGGATATATAGAACGCCAAGAAATAGCACACGAAGGCGTACTTGAAAGTAAAGTAATTGAATGGGTACCCAGCAAAGAATAAGCGAGGCCTGTAACATACAGTTTTACCAAACACTTAAAAGCAAGGCCAGGATAAAGGTACACCAAGGCGGTACGCGTTCTGGTAAGACTTACGCTATATGCCAGTACCTTGTCTATAAGCTAACCACTGAAAAAGACCCGCTAGTAATATCTATAGTACGTAAAACGTTACCAGCGCTCAAAGGGTCAGTACAGCGCGATCTTATAGGAATTATGCAGCGCCTAGGGGTTTATTACCTTGGCGTACATAACAAGGCCGAAAACACTTTTAAGTATAACGGCCATACTATAGAGTTTTTAAGCGTAGACGAACCGCAAAAGATACGGGGCCGTAAGCGCGATATATGTTTTATAAACGAGGCCAACGAATTACACTACGAAGACTACAGACAGCTTAATATGAGAACCACCCAAGAAATTATAATAGACTTTAACCCGTCGGACCCAGTACACTGGTTATACAGCGAACTAATAGACAGCGAGCGCGACGACGTAGAAACTTGGGTAACTACTTACAGCGATAACAAATTTCTAAGCCCAGAACTTGTAAAAGAAATAGAATTACTAAAGACAAAAGACCCTGACTACTGGCGCGTCTTTGGCGAGGGCCAACGCGCTGTATTCAGTAACCGCCAGATATTTAATAACTGGGAGTATATACCATACGCTGATTTTCCAGACTTAGATTACCACCTGGGCCTCGATTTCGGATTTTCGAACGATCCGACTGGAATTTTAAAACTTGCGAACAAAAAAGACAAACTTTACGCACACGAAAACCAAAATAACAAAGGGATAACTAACCAC
>BCSF01000544.1_pt1 | contig 14306 bp, 18 predicted proteins | sample 1016431 | NCBI WGS metagenome assembly BCSF01 (sample SAMD00045685;SAMD00045686;SAMD00045687;SAMD00045688;SAMD00045689;SAMD00045690;SAMD00045691;SAMD00045692;SAMD00045684;SAMD00045690;SAMD00045691;SAMD00045692;SAMD00045684;SAMD00045685;SAMD00045686;SAMD00045687;SAMD00045688;SAMD00045689, study...
ATTTTAGAGCAAGGCATAATTGTGACAATCCTGGACCAAAAACAAAAGCACGATATTGGTCGTGTAAGGCTTGGTAATGGATAAGATGCCCAAAGTAAGTATTGCTGTTGTCGGAGTTGTTATAGCTCAGATTGGTGGCTTTATTTGGTGGACGGCACAGCAAGCAAGCACAATATCAAACCTTGAAGAAACAGTTAATATTCTGACTGTTGAGAATAATGCTACTGATAAAACTAATTTAATAAGAGATGTAGAGCAGAATAAAGAAAATATCGAGGAAATGATCGATATTATCGCAGAAATTTACGAAGACATGGAAGACTCAGAAAACGACATATGGGAAGAAATTGACTTAGTGCATGAGGATGTTGGTGGCATGGCTTCTCATATGATGGAAATAATTAAAGTTCAGGCTCGTGTAAAAAATTTAGAAAGCACATTAGAATATCTTACAAGATCCCCGATTCACCCAGACCAAATAAAGAATGCTAGATAATGGAGCAAACGATAGAAACTTTTACTGGCACAAAAAACATTACTTTTAGCGAAGGTGGTGGCATGAGTGATGTAGAAGCTGGCATTGAATTTATTTACAACATGCGTGAGCATTTAGTCGATATTGGTGTTGCCACAGTTTTTGGACTTGTCGTTTATGCTGCTGTTTTATATATTACGAAAAAGATAAAAGGTTAAGTATGGGTGCTAAAGCGAAAATTGTAGAATCCGCTGTTGATGCTTTAGGCAAACCAATTGGTGCATTGGCCGATTACTTAAAAGAGTTCGATCCGAGGACTTTTTATCATGGTTCTATAAGCCCAGACATTAAAGAGTTTGGTTCGAGGGAGGATTTTATTCATTTTGGCTCCCAAGATGCTGCTCAGCAAAGACTAGAAGATATGAGGTTTATGGAAGATCAAGGTGCTGTTGATGATGTTGTCGGCTCTATTTATCCTGTTAAATTGAGAGCTACAAACTCTTTGCCTTTAAAAGAGGAAAAAACAAGCGGTTTTTACAAATGGAAGGGATGGAATGTTGATGACATATGGGACAGAATCTCTATGGATCTTGGAATAACAGGAGTTACTGGACCGACGAAAAAGAAAAAATTAATTGCAAAAGAAAAATACAATGTTTCTCCTGAAGAGATTGAAACAGCTAAAAAAGTTCATATAACAGAAGGGATTAATCAAGAAACAGGAAAGCCTTACAGATTTAGAAAAGTTTTTTGGAAACAAGAAAATTTTGAGTTTGATGGAGTTCCTTTTGGTAAAGCAGATGAACTGTACGAAGGTGGTAAAAAACAATGGCTGACTGACTTTTTAGCTTCTAAAGGTTATGACAGCATAGAATATGTAAACAAAGTTGAGGATCCTGGATCAATTAGTAAAATAGTTTTTGAACCAGAGCAAATAAGATCTCCTTTTGCTAAATTCGACCCAAGTAAAAGAAAAAGTGGAAATATACTCGCATCAGTTCCAGCAGCAGGATCATTAGGTGCATTAGGAGCGATGGATGGCACGAGCAGCGATTAAAAAAGTAGCACAAGCAGAAATAAGAGCTGCGAAAAGCTTTTTAGAGCGCAGAGGAATTAAGTCCGACGAGATCTCTCCTAAGGAGTTCGCAAAAGCTGCAAAAGAACTAGACAAAAGCTTCATGGAAACTTTGAGAATATTAGCAAGTAAGCTTTCCGGAGGTCAGGTGTAATGGACGAAGAAGAATTTATAGAAAAGTTCGGAATGACCAGAGAAGAGTATGGTCAAAAGTTCGGCACTTTACAAGATCCGAATGAAGGTAAAGATGCAACATTTAGACAAAAAGCAGTTGACAAAGTTGCAGGCACTTTACAAAATTTAGGATATGGTGACCAGTATTCTTCTTATAAAGTTGCTACTGATTTGCTCGGCAATCCGAACGAGGCAAGAATTTCGGAGTCTATTGGCGTTTTAGACTTTACACCTGTCCAATTACCATTTGCCATACAAGAAGGCAAACGAGCTTTACAGCGAGGTGATTATCTTGAAGGTGCACTTGACTTAGGTTTCTCCGCATTAGAGATGATTCCTGGAGTAAAGCTTTTGACGAAACCAGCTAAAAGTTTTCTCGGTTCTCTTGCCTCTAAATTTTCAAAATCGACAGACAACTTAGGTGCTTTACCAACTGACGAGTCAAGAAGAACTTTTATGGCAGGTGCAGTTTCGACCCCAATTGTTGCAGGAACTTTAGGTGATTTACCTGTTAGTAAAATGATAGACGATGTTGCACCAGTTGTTAAAAAAGTTGGCAAAACTTTACCTAAAGATTTTTCACTTGCATCTACTAAATTTTTTAAAAAAGCGATAAAAAATATTAAATCTGAGACCAAAGATTCATATAGAGACTCTCCTGCAATCGGTGAAATGATAATTAACGAAATGGACGAAAGTAGTCCACAGGAACTTTTGGACAGTGCTTTTAGCACAGGATACTTCGACGCAACTGATGCGATAAGAGACCTTAAAAAGAAATATCCTGGAGCAACAGATGATGAAATTTATAATCTTTTTCCTGAGTCAGCAGAGATTACTAAAGAATTTGTACAGATGATTGATCCAGAGTTTTCTTTTGTTCAGTTCCCAAAAGGAGGTTTTAATAAAAAAGACAAATATGGTGAAAAAATAAAAACTAAAGAAGAAGCAATCGAGAGACTTGATTCTCTTAGAAAACAATATCCCGATGTTGAATTTATTTCTTTTTATGAAACGAGTGATATGTTTCCTGAGTTGAATGGTCATAGAATATACTATAAAAAAAGTAATGATGATCTTGTCACACCATCAAACAGGGAGAAAAAATTTAATAATGAGCCAGCAGACTTTACTTTATCTGATGTTCCTATACTATCAGAGAAAGCACCCATCTAAAGGCTGTGTCTCCTAGTTCAGCTAATATCCTGCCTTTGCCCATTATTCCAGGAGGCGAAGGTGAATAGATCAAGTTTCGGCAAACTAATGAAAGGAGGAAAGTCGATGTATGGTAAAAAGAAGCCTATGAAGAAGATGGCTATGAAAGGCAAGAAGAAGCCTATGGCCAAAAAGAAAAAACCAATGAAAAAGAAAGGATATTAATGTCAGATGAAAAGAAAGATGTTACCATTTTTGTAACTGGCGTTTCTATGTCAGGAGGTGTCAAAAATGACGGTAACAGATCTACTCAATCAGATAAAAAAGAATCTGAGGGAGAAAAGGCTAGAAATAGCTGAAAGCTTGATTCAAGGTCGGGTTTCCGACTTTGAGTCATATCAAAAGAACGTCGGTATTGCGGAAGGTTTAGAACAAGCTTCTGAGATAATCGGTGAAACATTAAAAAAATTAGAAGAGGATGATTAACATGTCTCATCAGCATGAATATAAAGACGAATCAACAGATTCAACGGTCACATCTGACCAATTACCAGTTCCCCTGAATTGGAAAGTTTTAGTTCAACCCCATCAAGTGCAAATGAAAACGAAAGGTGGAATACATCTGCCAAGCGTTTCTAAAGACAATGAGGAGTATTTAACTGCTCATGGTCGAATTGCAGCTATGGGTGATCTTGCTTTCAGAGACAGAGACTCTGGTGCAGCTTGGAAGATGAATACACCCCAAACTGGCAATCGAGTTACTTATGGCAAATATGCTGGCCAGAAAGTAACAATTAATGGTGTTAGATTTCTTTTGTTAAATGACGACGAATTAACGTCGATTATTCCTGAAGATGTCGAAGTCACCGCATATTTAGCGACATAACTTGGAAGGACGCTACCATGGCAAATGAAGATGTAGTTCAAGAAATTGAAGAAGAAATAAAAAAGGCAAAAGGCGAGCCTGAAGATTTCGAAATAGAAATAACCGAGGATCCTGCTGAAGAGGCTAAGGATGTTGCTGAGGAAAAAGCAGCTGAGCAAGAAGACAATTATGGTCCAAAGGTTCAAAAGCGAATTAAAAAACTTGTAGACCAAAGGCGAGAAGCAGAATTAGAAACTCGTCGTATACAAGAGCAAAATGCACAATTAGAGGCAAGGCTCTCTCGTTTGGAGCAAGGTTCGGTTAAAAGCAATGAGCAAGCTTTTAATCAACGCTATGCCCAAACTAAGGCTGCATTGACCAAAGCAGTTGAAGAAGGTGATACTGAAGCTCAAGTAAATTTCCAAGAGCAGATGGCAGATATGCGTGCTGCTATGCGAATTGCTGATTTACAAAAGCAACAGCGTGCACAGCGTGCTGCTTCCCCAACAGTTGGCAGAGCTCAACAGGTTGCACAGAATCCAGCACCTAAAAAAGCAATGGATTGGTGGGAAAAGAATCGTTGGTTCAATTCTGCTGGTTTTGAGCGAGAAACTGCTGCTGCAAGGTCTATAGATGTTCAGCTAGATATAGAAGGATATGACAAAGATTCTGACGAATATTATGACGTTCTTAATAATCGTTTACAAAAAGTGTTTCCTGAGCTAAACTCGGGATCAAGTCCGTCTAAGACAAGAACAAAAAGTAGACAACCAGTTGCGCCAACTACAGGCGGTTCATCTTATAAGGGCAATAGAGTGCGTATGTCACAGGAACAACTTAGGATGGCTCGTGAACTTGGAATTACAACAGAGGCAGGTCTCAAACAATACGAGGCTGAAATCAAAAGACAACAAAGGAACCAGTCATGACTGAGAAAAGAAACGTGCGTGCGAACGAAACTCGAACTTCCACCAGAGATGAGCAATCTCGCCCAGATACTGCGTGGAAACCACCATCATTGTTGGATGCTCCAGAACCTCGTCCAGGATACACCCAACGATGGATTGCTACCTCGATTCAGGGTAAAGACACCCCAGATAACGTGTATAAACGTATGCGTGAAGGCTGGGAACCTCGCAAAGCTGACAGTGTGAAAGAGAAGTTGTTTCCGACTATCAATCATGGTCAGTGGGCAGGATCAATTGGAATTGAAGGAATGTTACTTTGCGAAATGCCAATAGAAAAGCATAGAGCAATGAAAAATTATTACCACAATCGTAGCGTTGAAGCTAATGAGTCAATTGCAGGAGATCTCGAGGCATTAGGACGAAAAACAGGACAACCTATCTATCAGGATAGGAAGTCTTCAATGAGCCGTGGCAGAGATCTCTCTGTTATGGAAGATTAAACTTTACGCTGAAAGGAGCGAATAATGGCTAATGTTGATGCAGCCTTTGGGTTTGTCCCAGTTCGCCATATGAGTGGTAATATTCCTCGTGCTAACAAGTACACTATTGCTAGTGGTCTTGCTGAGAACATCTTCACAGGTGACTTGGTGATTCTGATTAACACTGGTTTGCTTACTCCGCACAGTGCAACAGAAACCAATAACATTGGTGTCTTTGCTGGAGTATCTTATACCGCATCAGATGGTTCATACGTTTATAGTGAGTATTGGCCTTCAGGCACTACTGCTACAGACATCATCGCATATGTATATGATGATCCATATACTGTGTTTAAAGTTCAGTCTGCAGGAGCACCTGCTCAGACAAATATCGGTAATTGTGCTGATGTTGTTGCTGGGGCAGGATCTACTGTGACTGGTCAATCAGGTTTTGAAATCTCTGGAACAATGGCAGCTGGTGCTGCTACTTGTAAGATCATCGCTCTTTACGATGCGCCAGACAATGCTTTCGGAACCAACGCTGTCATGGAAGTGCTTATCAATGAGCACATTCTAAAAGACAGTGCAGGCATATAGGAGGGTATGAATAATGGCTATGAATAGAGCACAATTTGCTAAAATGCTCGAGCCAGGACTGAATACTCTTTTCGGTCTTGAATACGACAGCTATCCACCAGAATATGCAGCGGTCTTTTCTTCTAATACTTCTAACCGAGCATTCGAAGAAGATGTATTGTTGCAAGGTTTTGGCTCAGCACCAACTAAAAACGAAGGTGCTGCTGTTTCATACGATACTGGTAGTCAACAATGGACTGCACGTTATCAGCATGAAACTATTGCTTTGGCATTCTCAATTACTGAGGAAGCTGAAGAGGATGGTCAATATGGTTCGATTGCATCACGCTACACTAAAGCACTCGCACGCTCAATGTCTTCTACTAAAGAAATCAAAGCTGCGAATGTTTTAAACAATGCACAAACAGCTGGCTTTACAGGTGGTGACGGTGTTGTACTTTTAAGTGCATCTCACCCAACTACCAACGGAAACCAGTCTAATGTGTTGGCAACTGCTGCAGACCTTTCTGAGACTTCACTTGAGTCTATCCTTATCCAGATTGCGGATATGAAAGACGATCGTGGTCTTCGAATTGCTGCTCAAGGTACACAGTTGATTATTCCAACTGCTTATACCTTTGTCGCAGAGCGTTTGTTAGAATCACAGCTTCGCACTGGTACAGCTGACAACGACATCAATGCTATCAAATCTGGCGGTTATCTGCCACAAGGATACCATGTGATGCGTCGTTTGACTGACTCAGATGCGTTCTTTGTTCAGACAGATGTTCCTGATGGTTTGAAAATGTTCCAGCGTTCGCCTATGAAAAAAGGCATGGAAGGTGACTTCGAAACTGGTAATGTTCGCTACAAAGTGCGTGAGCGTTATTCATTCGGTTTCACTGACTGGCGTGGAATTTTCGGCACAGAAGGTGCTGCATAAAAATTATGGAGGGGAGCTTGTCTCCCCTCTTTACTATCAACTTGACAGCGCAAGCTGACTCTAGCCACGACAAGGAGATACAACATGGCTAATACAACATTTACAGGACCAGTCCGTTCTGAAAGTACACTAAAAACAGTTAGCAAAAATGCTACAACTGGGACAATTACTGAAGTAACAACGCTCGGTGATGCACCAGTAAGTCTTGCAGATGCAGACGTAACTCTTACAAACGCCACTCACAGTGGAAGAATTTTGCTTGTTCCGGATGGAGGTCAAGACAATACTTACACATTGCCAGCACCAATCGCTGGTTCTGTATTTAGGTTTGTATATGCAGGTGGTGCAGCTGATGCAACCGATGCGATAATCGTAACTCCAGGAAATACTAATTTTTATGTTGGTGGTGTAACATTCCTAGACAGCGACAATGAAGTGAGTTCAGTATTCTCTGATGGCAACTCAAACAGCAGCATTCAGCTAAATGTTCCTGCTGGATTTGACATAACAATTGTTGGCAAAGATTCCACGAACTATCAAATTTTTGGTAATGTTACAAGTGCAACAGCACCTGTATTTGCTGATCAGTAATAGAGGATTTTAATTAGGTGGGGGAAACCTCACCTATAATTTAGGAGAAATTAATGGCAGATCTTACGACGTCAACAAAAATTTCAGAAAGTTCTCGTGAAGTTGTTTTTGCTTTTCAGTATCAGTATGTCGACACAGGCAATGAAAGTGCAGTTTTAAAAATAGATGTTTCTGGATTAACTGCGGATGCAAATGGTAATGCCTGCACAGGAATTAGAATTGCAGAGTGTTGGTGGGTTATCAAAGCAATGACTGTTGAGGTTCTTGCAGATGCTGACACAGACATAATAATCATGCATCTTGACGAGGGTCAATCTGGATACCAAGACTTTTCTAAGTTCGGTGGTTTACCAACAAGTTCAAGTTATGGTGCAAATGGAACTGGTGATATTAAATTTACAACGACTGGTGCTGGTGCAGCAGGTGATGCATATCAAGTTGTTATCAGAGGGATTAAACAGTATTAATGGCACTTTCCGGAACAGTAGCATTTAGACCAGATGTTGAAGAGGTAATAACTGAAGCCTATGAGCGTTGCGGAATAGATCCGCAAACTCGAACAGGAGATCAGGCAGTTTCCGCTCGACGAAGTTTAAATTTATTGTTCTCGGAATTTGCGAACAGAGGTATTAATTATTGGGCAGTAACTCAAAACACTTTAACATTGGCTGACGGAACAACATCTTACACTTTACCAGCAGGAACAATAGACATTATTGATGCTGTAATAAGAGAAGACTCCACAGACCAAACAATAAATCGAGTTACAATATCCGAATACAACCAGATTCCGAATAAAACAACTGAAGGCAAACCAAGCCAATACATGCTTGACAAGCAATATACTCCTGTTATTTATTTCTGGAATGTTCCTGATAAAACATACACTTTAAATTATTGGGCAGTAAATCAACTTGATGATATAACAGCTTCTAATCAAGACACAGATGTTCCTTATCGTTGGAGCGATTGTATTTCCGCTGGACTTGCAGCCAAGTTATCTATTAAATATGCACCTGATAGATTTCAATTATTAAACGAACTTTACGAACGAGCTTTTAATTTTGCAGCATCTTCCGACAATGATGGTGTAAGTTTAAGAGTTCAACCAACCGCATTGAATTTGGTATAACATGGCGAAATATGCAAAAGGCAAAAAATCATATGCGATAAGCGACCGAGGTGGCCAAAGAGTAAGATATACTCAGCTCAAGACCACTTGGGATGGTTTGCGTGTTGCACCTGACGAATGGGAACCAAAGCACCCACAACTTACTCCTGCCAAAAATGTTATAGATGCTCAGCAACTTTTCCAGCCTAGATCGACTGGACAAAGTCAAGAAGATGTTATTATATATATCGGCTATGCTTTCGATCCATTCACACCTATACAAGACAGACCACCAGTCGGCTGTCCTGGACATGGAAGATCTGGTTTAATAGACAGAACAGACCTTTTGCAAAATGTTACTATCAATGCAACAGGCTCTGCTGGATCAGCAGCGGTTGGTAACGAGGTTCCTCAGTCGACACCTGTTGCAGCAGGTGTTCCTGGAATTGGTGGTGTATCAGTTCAGTCCTCAGTTTCTTATGTGGGTTATTCTGTAACTGTTGCTCCAGGATCAGGAGACAGATTTTATATTGACTCTGTTCTCCAGCAACAACTTTATTTGCAAAAAGGTCAAACATATAGGTTCGATCAATCAGACTCTTCTAACTTAGGCAATGCATTTAGATTTAGCACAACTTCGGGAGGCACTCACAGCGGAGGTTCTGAATATACCACAGGAGTAACAACCAACGGAACTCCTGGATTTCCTAGTGCTTACACAGAAATAACAGTTGATTCAAGTGCACCAACATTAAATTATTATTCTGAAGAGAACGATGAGCTGGGTGGGACTGCTTTCACACCAGCCTCTGGAACAATTTCTTTTAGCATTACTGTTGCGAATCCAGGAAGTGGGAATAAATATTATATCGACACTGGTGGTCCTGCTCCGACAATAAGCATGACAGAAACAAAAACATATAGATTCGACCAGTCTGATTCTTCTAATAGTGGTCATCCTTTGAGATTCTCAACAACTTCTGGTGGTTCTCACAGTGGTGGTTCAGAGTATACAACTGGTGTTACAACTAATGGCACTCCAGGAAGCGCAGGAGCATACACCCAGATAACAGTTGCAGCAAGTGCACCGACACTTTACTATTATTGCACAAGTCATTCAGGAATGGGTGGTCAGCTTAATACTCTAGGAACTACCCCAGCAACATCTCCTGGAATAACTGTTGACCAAGAGTTTAATGCAACAGGTTTGGCTGGCACTGGTGCAGTTGGTGCAGAAGCACTTGAGCTTTCTATAGCTGAAGCAGGAGTTGCAGGAACTGGTGCAGTTGGTGCAGAAGTTGTCGAAGCTATTATAAATGAAACAGGAGTTGCAGGCACTGGTGCAACAGGCAATCATGGTGAATCGAACGATGAAGTAATACAAATTTCTATACCTGAGTCTGGAGTTGCTGGCACAGGTGGTGTTGGGAATGAAGTTGGTCTCGGAGCCGCAGTTGAAACAGGTGTTGGTGGTACAGGTGGTGTTGGGAATGCTACTAATGTATTGGTCAATCAAGGCTGGGGTGAAAATGGTTGGAATGAAGGAGCTTGGGGTCAATAATGAGTTATACAACTTTAAAAGCAAATATACAAAATTTTGTAGAGGACGACTCAACAGAGCTTACTAATTCTATAGACACTATAATTGCTCAGGCTGAAGAGATGGTTTTCCAAAGGTTGCCTAATCTTCCTTGTTTTAGAAAAGTAACGACTGGTAATCTTGTTGTCGGGACTTTTGATTATACAGTTGCCACAGCAAGAATGATAAGACAAGCTTCGATAACAGATTCAAGCGGAAATGTTAATTATTTGGATCATAGGATAGATTCATATTTAAGGGATTATTGGCCAAAGTCAAGCACGACTGGAACACCAATAATGTATAGCACGAAAAACGCAACAACTTCTGGAACAGTTATAACACTGGCTCCAACTCCTGATGCGACTCTTGCTTACCAAGTTGATTTTATTGCTCCGGAAACAGGTTTGAGTTCAAGCAATGCGAATACTTGGATCGATACGAATGCTCCTGCAGTTTTATTAGCAGCAGCACTTTATGAAACTTCTGCTTTCCTTAAAGCTGGAGAAACGCTACAACTATATAAAGCACAATTTGATGAGGCTGTTCAGCTGTTCATTCAAGAGATGAGCAGAGACTATGCAGCAGAATATAACGGAGGTATATAACCATGGCAATAAGTCAAGCAATGTGCACATTGTTTAAAAAAGATGTTTTACTAGGTGATCATCATCTAGACTCAGATAACATCTACATAGCACTTTACACCAGCTCAGCGAGTTTGGGTGCAGCAACAGACGGATATGTAACATCTGGTGAGGTTGCGAACGGAAACGGATACACCACTGGAGGTAATGCTCTCGCAAGTAAAGCTGTTACTGAAAACAGTACAAGTGGTGTTTTCGATGCAGCTGATCCAGAATGGACATCAGCTACATTTACAGCACGAGGTGCTCTAATTTACAACAAGACGCTGGGCGATGCTTCATCGAACGCTAGAGGTGCAATAGCAGTTCTTGACTTCGGTGGTGATTTCACAGTTTCAGGAGGAACTTTTAAAATTGTGTTTCCTGCAGCAACAGCGAGCAATGCAATAGTAAGGATCGACTGATATGGCAATAACCTATGTAAATGATCTCCGACTCAGTGAGATGGGAACTGGTGACAACTCAGGTACATGGGGAACTGTCACCAATACGAACTTAGAATTAATCGGGGAGGCTTTTGGCTTTGGCACAGAAGCTATAACCACAAATGCTGATACACATACCTCGACTATTGCTGATGGCTCTACAGACCCTGTCAGAGCGATGTATGTTAAATACACAGGAACATTAGATTCAACTTGTACGATAACTATTGGACCAAATACTGTTAATAAATTTTATTATATTGAAAACGGTACAAGTGGTTCTCAAGACATTGTTATAAGTCAAGGTTCTGGTGCAAATGTAACGATTCCCGCAGGAGATGTTAAAGCTGTTTACTTAGATGGTGCAGGATCAGGAGCTGCTGTCACCGATGCTTTTGCTTCGTTGAATGTTGGTGCTTTAACAGCTACAACTGCTGATAACACAGCACAACTAACTCTTATCTCTACTGATGCTGATGCAAATGCTGGACCTAAATTAAAACTTCGTAGAAATTCAGCTTCACCCGCGAATGATGATTTAATAGGTGCTATAGATTGGACTGGTGAAAATTCTGACGGAGATGAGCATGATTTTCTTAATCTTACAGCTAGAATGCGAGATGTTACAGCAGGGAGTGAAGATGTAGCGTATGCTTGGTCAGCTTATTTAAATGGAACAGCCAGAGAAATACAGTCATTTGTAAATACTGACGCTAGTGCTGCTTCAATGGTATTTAACGAAGACTCTCAAGATATAGACTTTCGTGTTGAGTCTAACAACCACGACAACTTATTTTTTATAGATGGTGGAAATGACGGTATAGGGATTGGTAATTCAACTATTATAGATTGGTCTACAAACTATCCTGGATTGCAGATGGGTCAAGCAGGTGCTCTTTATGGACATAAAAGCTCCAATCAAATGAACTTTGCAATGAACTGGGGTGTAACAACTGGCAATGTATACATTGCGGATGGCATAGCCTCACGAATGGTTATGGATACTTCTAAAATTAGCTTTGATACATCTGCGTCTGGAAGTGCAGGAGGTTCTATAACTGGAATCAATACTCTTCAAATGACTTCTTCTGGGTCTGTTTTTAATGAAGACAGTGCTGACTTGGACTTCCGTGTTGAATCAAATGGCAACGCTAATATGCTGTTTGTTGATGGTGGGAATGATGCTGTAGTTGTAGGGCATAGCACTGGAATTGCTATTTCAGGTGAACACAACGAACTGCAAGTCTATGACACAAACTTTAGTGTTGCATCTTTTGCTACGTTTAGAAATGGATCAGATGGTGCTACGTTAAGTCTTGCTCATAGCCGAAGCGGAACTATTGGAACTCAGACTGTTCTTAATGATGGTGACATCATGGGAGGAATTAATTTTATAGGCTCTGATGGAACTGACATGGCAAGTGTTGGTGCTGCTATTAGGGGCAGTGTAGATGGAACTCCTGGTAGTAATGACATGCCAGGAAGATTAACTTTTCTTACAACAGCAGATGACGCAGCTTCCCCAACGGAGAGGATGCGGATTGACAGCCGTGGTACGGTAGCAATAGGAACTACTGATATACATGCTTGGGATGGGGCATTTGATGGTCGTCTAAGGATAGGTGATAGAGGTTTCTTTGGAACTACATCTGCCTCTACTCAAATGGGGTACAACTGGTATTGGGATGGTTCTGCATATAAACGTATAGATACTGATTTTGCAAACAGATATTACCAAAATGGCGGTGAGCATGTGTGGGACACGGCTGTTAGTGGGTCTGGTGACACCTCGATAACTTGGGTAGAAAGGATGAAGATAACTAACGGTGGTGTTGTTGAGCTTGGTGAAGTTAGAGAACAAACTAATGGTGCTGATCTAAGCGTGACAATGGTAAGCGAAGACGCGGGTTTTTCTTTAGCTTGTCGCTCTGCAACTGATGGTCATACGCCTTATATAACTTTTCAAAAAACACCTGCTACTTCTGGAAACTACACCGCAACAGGAGTTGATGATTTTATAGGTTTAATTAATTTTAAAGGTGTTAACACAAGTGCTGTTGCAAATGAAGCAGCAAGAATACAAGTTGTTCAAAGTGCTACTTCATCTTCGTCTGTTCCTGCAATAATGAAATTTGAAGTTGGTGCTATCTCAAATTGTTTACAAATAGCTCCAAACTCTAGTGCAGGTGCTGCTGTTAGTATTGGAACAACTGCTGTAGCAAGAAGATGTGATATACGAAGTACAAGCGTAACAACATTAGACGTTTGTTATCAGTATTTGTCTGAGGTCTCAATGATTGAAATGAGTCACGCAAGGGCAACAGGTGGCAACAATGGTACATATATTCAGTTGCAGAATGCAGCAGGAGTTGAAAAGGGAACCATAAAATTAACTGCCACTGCAACCTCTTATAACACATCGTCAGATTACAGATTAAAAGAAAATGTAAGTTATGATTGGGATGGAACTACTCGACTTAAACAATTAAAACCTGCAAGATTTAATTGGATCGAAGATGATACTAATACTTTAGTAGATGGATTTCTTGCACACGAAGCAGCAGAAGCAGTCCCAGAAGCAGTTTCTAATAATAAAGATGAAATGAAAACTGTTACCAATGCAGTGTTAAATTCACATGGTAATGTAATTGATGAAGGTGTTTTAGAAGCAGATTGGATAGCAGGAAAAATTGCAAAAACAGATGATAATGGAAAAGCAATTGAACCTGCTTACGAATCTGATACGAGTTGGGTAGCAAGTAAGGAAGTGCCAGTTTATCAACAAATTGATCACTCGAAACTTGTACCCTTATTAGTAAAAACAATACAAGAGCTAGAAGCTCGTATTACCGCGTTGGAGGCATAAAAGATGGCAATAACTTACACTTGGGACATAATAAATCTTTTTCATGAAATTTCTGACGGTGGTGTGTATCTTGCAGAATGGCGTTGCACTGGTGTTGATGACGATGGCAATAAGGCAAGCAAGTCAAATTCTTGTCGATTTACCTATGATGCCTCTGCCTCTGATTTTACTCCATATGCAGACATTACAAAAGATCAAGCTCTAGGTTGGGTTTGGGGTAAAATATCAAAAAGTGATATTGAAAGTGCAGTCGCTACATTACAACCTTTAGCTCCTGCAACCTCTGCTGACGGAGTTCCTTGGATAAAAGAAGAATCTGAAGAATAGTTTAACCTTAACACAGAAAAGGAGAACAAAATGACTGATGAAAATGTATTAAATATCGATGGGAAAGGTTATGATTAAGATGATCTTAATAATCAACAACACTAACTAAT
>BCSF01000545.1_pt1 | contig 14294 bp, 7 predicted proteins | sample 1016431 | NCBI WGS metagenome assembly BCSF01 (sample SAMD00045685;SAMD00045686;SAMD00045687;SAMD00045688;SAMD00045689;SAMD00045690;SAMD00045691;SAMD00045692;SAMD00045684;SAMD00045690;SAMD00045691;SAMD00045692;SAMD00045684;SAMD00045685;SAMD00045686;SAMD00045687;SAMD00045688;SAMD00045689, study...
CATGGCTACTTCGGACGACTTATTTTCCAGTACGCATCCTTTAACAATAGCCGTAGCCTTCACTTTTTTCTGGCTGCTTGGCCTGTTGTCGGCATTTGGTTTGCTGCTCTGGGTGTGTCTACAATGGCTTTTAATCTTAACGGTTTCAATTTTAACCAGTCCCTACTGGATAGTCAGGGGCGTGTTGTGCGTACTTGGGCTGACATCCTTAACCAAGCTAACCTTGGATTTGAAGTCATGCACGAACGTAATGCTCACAACTTTCCGCTAGACCTCGCTTCTGTTGAAGCTACCCCGGTCGCACTGACTGCACCTGCTGTCGGTTAACCTGCAATGCCGTCCGTTCATCCCACACGTGGGACGCATGTCACCTGATCATGGAACGGGGGTCAGGTACTTCCTTTACTACAATGTCTACTGTTGAAGTTCAAGCCCGTGTTCGGGAGCAAAAGGCAGCTGAAAAGGCAGCCAAGCTGAAGTATCGCGGCATTGCTTACATTTCTCACGCTACTAAATTCTAAGTAGCTGGAGTCAGGCACCTCAGAGTCGGACCTGGCTCCTCTTGGCGTTGGCCCTTACGAGGACACCCTTCGCCGTCTAGACGGTGGGATAGACCACAATAAAAACTGAAAAAAAATTTCCAAAGCTTTGGGAGAAAGTCTTAAACTAACTCCTTTTAAAAATGGCACAACAAACTAACGTTGCCAATTCGAACCCTACATTTATTGGTCGTATTGGCGATACTGGCACTTATGACGCCAGTAACAACCGTGACCTTTATCTCCAGCTTTTTAGCGGCGAGATGTTCAAAGGTTTCCAGCATGAGACCATCGCTCGTGATCTGATCATGAAGCGTACCATCAAGAATGGTAAGTCTCTGCAGTTCATCTACACGGGTCGTACCGAAGCTGAGTACCACACGCCTGGTCAAAGCATTCTCGGTAACGATGAGAACGCACCGCCGGTGGCTGAGAAGTACATCACCGTTGATGATCTTCTGATTAGCTCCGCTTTCGTGTACGAACTTGATGAAGTTCTTGCTCATTACGACCTGCGTTCTGAGATTAGCCGCAAGATTGGTTACGCTCTGGCTCAAGCTTATGACCGTAAGATCTTCCGTGCTATCACTCGTGGTGCACGTGCTGCACACCCCATCAGCAAGTCCGGCTACGCTGAGCCCGGCGGTACTCAGATTCGTCTGACCCGTTCCGGTGTCACCAACGCCACCGCTGCTTATGACTCTACTTGCCTGATCAACGGCTTCTATGACGCTGCTGCTGCTCTGGACGAGAAGGGTGTTAGCCAGGATGGTCGTGTTGCCGTTCTCAACCCCCGTCAGTACTACAAGCTGATCCAAGAGTGTGATACTAACGCTCTGATCAACCGTGACGTGACTGGTACTGCTCTGCAGTCCGGTAAGGGTATCATCGAGATCGCCGGTATCAAGATCTACAAGTCGATGAACATTCCGTTCTTCGGCAACTTTGGTACCAAGTTTGGTACTGCTGGTGATGACAACCCCGGTGTCACCTCGCCTACTAACGTGGGTGACTTCGTGGGTGAAGACATGCTCGATGACGAAGCAGTCACCACTACCTCCTACGGTAGCCGTAACAACTACGGTACTGATGAGCGCTTCGCTCACAGCTGTGGTCTGATCTTCCAGAAGGAAGGCGCTGCTTGTGTTGAGGCTATTGGTCCTCAGGTCCAGACTACTTCCGGTGACGTGTCCGTGGTTTACCAGGGCGACGTTATCCTGGGTCGTCTTGCCATGGGTGCTGATTACCTGAACCCTGCTGCTTGTGTGGAACTGATCGCTGGCGCTCCTGTCAACGATGCCACCGAAGTTACCGACGGCTGGTAATTCAATTTTAATATTCTTTCACGGGAGCTCCTTCGGGGGCTCCTTTTTTTTATTTTTGTGATAGGTACTTATGGCCGTTACCACTTATGCTGCGTCTACCGAACTAGATGCTGTTAACCAAATACTTAGCTCAGTGGGACAGGCTCCTGTCACCACACTTGACTTACAAAACCCTGAAGTCGCCATTGTACTTACTACCTTACGCGAAGTGAACCGACAGGTCCAAGCGGAAGGCTGGCACTTCAATGTTGAGTACCACTATACCTTCACCCCCGATTCAGACACCAAAGAGATTGAATTCCCGACTAACGTCTTGCAACTCGATACTCACACTGATAGTCACCGTGATGACTTCGATCCTATTCGTAGAAACGGTAAGTTTTACGATAAGTTTAAACACACTTACAAATGGGATAATCCTATCGAAGCTGATGTCACTTGGTTGTTTGAATTTGATGACATCCCACCCGCTATTCAATGTTACATTACTGCCAGAGCTGCACGCTTAGCTGCTAACAAACTGGTAGGAGACGCTAACCTGTCTCAACTTCTGCAAGAACAAGAGTTTCAAACCCGTGCAGCAGCCATGGAGTACGACTGTAATCAAGGTGATTATAGTGTATTCGGCTGGCGTGATGGGCGGAACTATTACAATAACTTCCAACCGTACCACGCACTGATCAGATGAGTACACTGACCCAAAGGATCCCAACCCTTCTGCTTGGCATTTCTCAACAACCCGACAACCTTAAATTTCCTGGTCAGGTAGTAGACGCTAAAAACGTTTTTCCTGACTACGCTTTGGGGATGCTGAAGCGACCTGGCGGTAAGCACGTAGCTAATCTTAAAGACGCTACTACTTCTGGCAAGTGGTTTTCTATCCTTAGGGATGATCAGGAAAAATATGTAGCACAATATGATGATAACATCTTCCGTATCTGGAGTATCATCGACGGACAGCCACGAGCTGTTGACATGGGTGATAACACTGGTGTACAGACGGAGTGTGTCATTGCTGACCTGAGATCTAAACTATCTGATTATCGTACAGCTCTTAATACTGTAAGTGATGAGCTAGAAGATCTGAATGAGTTTGGTGCTACATACGCTGAAACTGATGACGGACAGATTGGTGTACAAACCTCTCTTTTCGCTGTTAGTACTGATTACGATACTAATTATGAACAGACGCTTACCTCTGGTGTTCGCTATGACGGCACTAGGTATCGTGTCTTGAATGCAGGAACTGTCGTTGGTACTTATGATAGCACCGATGATTTCCCGTCTGAGTATGAGCTTGGTCTAGAGCGTACAGATGACTACCCGTTTATCAAACGGACTGGTGTAAAACTGTATGAGCTGATTCAAACAGCAGATGCAGTTAACACTCAAGCTGAGTTAGACACTGCTACTACTAACCTCAACACGGCTCAAACTGACTACAACACTGCTGTCAGTACTAGAGACACTGAAGAAGGTGAGTATGACACTGAGGTAACTAACTGCCAGATCTCTGATACTGAGCAGCCTACTAACGCTTACCTGCGTGGTGCTGGTCCAGATGACATTGAGCTTCTGACTATTAACGACTATACCTTTGTACTTAATAAATCAAAGGTAACTGCAATGACTACTAGCACTAGCGCTGCGTTGCCTAATCAGGCATTTGTAGTTATTAGTGTTGTAGCTTATCACGCTAACTATACTGTTAGAATTAGTGGTACTGATTATACTTATGCAACCCCTAAAGATACTTCATCTCATGCTGTTGACGCCGGGACGATTGTTTCTAATCTTGTTTCTACTATTAATGCTGCTACCGGTACTCACGGAGTAACTGCTTCTGCGGTTGGTCCTGGTATTTATTTGAGTGGAACTAGTGCGTTTGAAGTTTCTACCTCTGGTTCTGCTGCTGAAGAAGGTATTTATGTCTTCCAAAACGAGATCAACGTTACTGGTCGTCTGCCTAACCAATGCCGTAACGGTTACATCGTCAAGGTCTATAACAGTGACCTTGTAGATGCTGATGATATGTGGGTACAATTCAATACTCAAGATAACGCTACTAGCGGTCCAGGTGTGTGGGAAGAAACCACTGCACCGGAGATTGAGTTTGAAATCGATCCCCTGACTATGCCGCACCAACTAACTCGTAATGCCGATGGATCATTTAGTTACAGCGCTATCGATTGGACTGATCGACTTGTTGGTGATGACACGACTAACCCTATCCCTAGCTTCATTGGTCAGACGATAAGCAACCTGTTCTTCTATCGTAACAGGCTTGGTTTCCTGTCTAACGAGAATATCATTCTCAGTAAGGCTGGTGATTATTTCAACTTCTTTGCAGGTTCTGCACAGCTGGTTGCAGCTGACGATCCTATTGACATCTCAGCTACTTCTCAAACCCCTGTTAACCTGACTTACGTTCAGACTGTTAGTGTCGGTCTTGTGCTGTTTGGACAGAATGAACAGTTCCTGCTATCTACGGACGCAGACGTTCTGAGTCCTACTACGGCTAAGATTAACACCCTCAGTAAATTTGAGTGTGATGCTGATCTAGATGCAGTGTCGCTTGGCACTACCTTGGCGTTTGTATCTAAGACACAGCTGTGGTCACGTGTATACGAACTGGGTAACATTCAGAAGGAAGCACCTGCTGATTCGAATGAACTAAGTAATAATGTGTCGGAACTTATTCCGTCTACTGTAAACACATTCATTGCTTCACCTGCTTTAGGTATTATTTCATTTGGTAAGACTGGTACAAGCACTCTTTATCAATACCGATTCTATCAAGTTAATAATGAACGTCTAGCTAACACTTGGTATAAGTGGGAGCTGACGGGTAACTTGCTAGAGCAGGTCTTTGATGAAACCACGTTCTATACTGTCTGCTACGACGGTAGTAACGTTTTTGTTCAGTCCTATGACCTGACGCAATCCAGTGAAGAAGGTTTCTTGACTCTACCTACTGGTGAGAAGACGGATGTGTGTCTGGATATGTTCTCCGTTAACCCTCTTCGTACTTACGATTCTGATAACGAAGAAACTGACATTTTCCTTCCGTTTAACCACATCACTGGTAAGACTTTAAGTGTGGTGATTCTTGGTGGATACATTGGTGAAACCATTACAGCAGAGCAATCTATTGGTGCTGTTATTAACATCCCCAGTGCTGACGTACAAACAGACGCTGACGGTAATAACTTTGTCAGTATTGACGATGACTATCGTGGACGTAACCTGATTATTGGTTACCTGTACGATATGGAGATCGAGCTGCCTAAGCTGTTTGTGGGTCAATCTGAGGGACGTAATTCCTACACCACTGACTCTACCGCTGATCTTATTATCCATCGCCTACGGGTCAACCTTGGTCTTAGCGGACCGGTGACTTACACTGTTGATATTACTGGTAGGGATGCTTGGGAAAATGTAGTCAATGTTACCTTACCTAATACTTATACCTTAGGTAACGTCAATCTTTCGGCATCTTCTGAACACATTGTTCCTGTATTCCAACGAAACAAAAACACTAAGATCACCATCAAAGGTGATTCGGCTTTCCCCGTTAGTATTAACAATCTAAACTGGGAAGGTAACTATAACACCCGATTCTATCGTAGATCCTAATGCCTGTTTCCACCCCTAGTTTTACAGTCAGACCTGCTACTATTGACGACATACCTGCTGTACTCGACAATTTGTTAGACAATAGTTTAGAAGATCTACTTCGATACAGAATTAATCCAGTATTAAGCCTTGCTATGGACATGGAAACTAGTAAGGCTTATCTGGTTACAACACGAGACGGTCAACCCGCAGCACTGTTCGGGTTTGACGATGACTGCTTCTGGATGCATATGTGCAGAGGCATGGAAGAACATCCAGTGGCTTTTATGAAGTTCGCTAAACGTTGGTTTAACAACCATAAACCTAAATATCTTTGGAATCATACGGGTATTCAATATACCCAAGCAATTAAGATGGCAAAGTTTTTTGGGTTTAAAATACTAAGAGTATTTCCTAGTACTCTGACTTGTAATTATTTAGTCGAAATGGTATTACTATGACAAGGGAGGTATGCTAAATGGGTACCGCAACACTGGTTTTTGCTGGACTTCAGGGTCTTATGGGCATGGGACAAGCCATGTCCAAGTCAAGCCAGATCGCTGCTCAAGAGGCAGCGGGTGTGTACAAGAACCAGCTGAGCATCGCACGTACACGTATGATGAATCAATACCGTCAACGTGCCCATGAACGTCAAGTTGCACGGGTTCGTGAACAGATGGTGGAGAACTTTAAAGCAGCTAATTCATCGTGGCAGACTGAGCAAGCTAGACTGCAAGAGCAGTTCTTAGGGTTCAGTGACAAGCGCCAAGCATTGATTAAACAGTTAATGCAGGCTGAAGGCTACGCTGCTGCTAGTGAGACATACGGTAGAAGCGCAGATCGAGCTATTGCTTTGGCAACTGCTGCTCAATTCGGTAACAGCGAAGCACGACTTGCTTTGACTGAACAAAGTGCACTGAAACAATCTGCACGTAATATGTCCAAGATTGGTGGACAAGCATATGCCGCTGATGTCCGAGCACATGGCAGCATTCTAGAGGGACCGATTCCAGAAATGGCACAAACCACGTATCAAGGTACTGGGTTTAATCATGGTCTCAACGCTGCACTGGCTATTGGTGGAGGCATCATAGCAGGCGGTCAATTTGGTGCAGGCATTGATTATGGCAACAGCTGATGAAACTACCAGAAATTACACAAATCGCGTTTGAAGGGGCGGCTCAAGCGTCACCTTTTCAACCCGTAGAAATTCCAGATCCTAACCCTAAACTCCAAGCTAATCTAGCTACTATTGCTCGTAGTTTTCAGAATCTTGAAAGTTCTGGAGTTGAGCAATACAAAAGGAAGGAGCTTCAAGCTAAACAGATGGAGCAGCTCTATGAGTTTGCACCTAAAGCTATTCAAAGTGTTTTTAAAATTCAAGACGACATTCGTGAAAGCGTAGCTAAAGCGACTGCAGCAGAGGTGATGCTTAACACACCTCCTGAGAAAATCAAAGAAGCTATAGCTATTGACGCAGCACGTAACAAACAGTTGTCGCCTGAGGAGCAAAATGCAGCTGATAAACTTGCTGTAGAAGAAGGTAGAGACCTGATTCGAACTCCTGGTAACTCTGAACTAGCTAGTCTGTTTGTTGGTTATGCAGGTAAGCAGAAGAAACATATTAACATTTTACTTGCTAAACGCTTAGGTGTTGCTCTTCCCGAATGGGTTTCTGAGCAGCGTAAGAGTAATACAGGTATGATGTATTTACCTCAACTGGGTACCTCTGTCCGTATCAATGATCCTGACCTGCCTCCTACTACTGCTGAAGCAGTTAGGCAACAGTTGATGCGGTCTGCTATGGGAATTGATGAGATTTCCGGCAACGATTCTATGGATCTAGGTATCTTTGCTGAGCACGCTGTACCTCTTCTTCAACAAAACATGCTGCAAGTTAAGCAGCGTGAAGATAAAACGTGGCGCTCTACTAACGGTCATAATCAGCGCATGATGCTTCTGCGTAAGCGGAAGAATGATGAAGCTACTATTCTTGGTGATAAAAACCTGACTGCTGAGCAACGGTCTCAAAAGCTTGGTGAAATGCACCGGACTTTTATTACTGCTATGGCGGCTACTACTCCGCTGAGTGGTGAGGATCGTGGTATTGGAGAAGCTGCTGCCACTAAAAAGTATGAAGAAGCAGTTATCGAAGCTGTAACAGCTGGCGAAGACTTTGACACAGATGCATTGGGCAATGCTGTTGTCGGTCCGAAAGGTGAATTGTTTAAAGACTGGAACTCTGGTTCTTACAACAGAATTAAAGCAGGAGTTATTCTAGCACAAAACAAAGCTTTTAGTAACAACCTGGCTGCAAAACAAGCTGATGTAAAACAAAAAGTTCTAAGTTTCAACAGGTTTATTGAAGAGAACGAAGGAGAGATCAGCTTTGAAGACGGTTCTGACCAAGTAAGGCAGCTTACAAGACTAGCCCTGCAGGCTGGTATGACACCTCAACAAGCTGGTATTCCTTCAATCCAAAGTCAACTACTGATGTATGGTGTCGGTGGTGAGCAACGTCGTCAAGATATTGCTGATGCTCAAGTCCAAGCTATGAATGGTACTCTCAGTACTAGTCATCCTTTGTTCCGAACTGCTCTCGGACGTACTCATCCATTGTATGCAACTGCTCAACAATACGATAAAAACAATCTTACCCCAGAGCTGGGTAGGATTAAAGAAGGTATTGTTAACAGTGTTTCTAAAAAACTAAACGTTGCTAAGAACCTGCATGGTGGTATTGACGGCTACGCTGGTCAAATTGCTGATGAATTCTACGAATCTATTCGGCAAGAGGCTGCTGACCGACTGGCTGAAGCTACTACACCTGAAGAAAAAAGTAAAGTTGTCAGTGAGTATCTCAAGAATCTGACTGATCCTAGCGTGGCTGGCAGTATTCCTGCACAAATGGCACCTAAGTCTGGTTCTGTTTATGAGCTTGATACGACTAATTATCCTGCTAAATGGCATCAACGTCAATCACAGAACACCACCGAAGTGAATCAGATGGCAAACCAGCTGTCACACCTTACTTCTGTTGCTGCCCAAACCGGTGATGTATTTAGCGAAATTCAAAACAACCCTAGCAGTCTTGTGTCACGTTCTGTGGCAGTAGCTGACATGGACAAACTTTTGTCAGGTCAGTCTGTCGGACCTTACTATCAAGTAGCTAAAGAACGTATTAACAAAGCTGCTGGCAAAGAAATTATTAAACACCCTATGCAATTACTCGCTGCGGTTTACCGCTCTTATGAGCCTGAAGCATTCAATCAGAGCAAAATGGAAGCGGTTCTTAATCAACGAGAACAGTTGTCTCCTAAATACCAACAGTATCTAGACCGTATGATGAGCGGAGAGCATGTTAATCATAACAGCATGTTCCGTCATGGTCGTGAAACTGTACGTGAAGGATTCAACGGACGTGTCCCTCCTGTTGCTTCGGCTATTGCTGCTGTAGGTACTCAAAAAACTTACACCCCACAACAACGTGCTTTTGCTAATAGAGTGTACGAATTAGCTAAGGCTAATGGTGCTCGTCATCCTGAAGTTGCAGCTGCTATTGCATCTCTAGAGACTGGTTTCGGCAGGGTTCAGGCAGACAACAACGTATTTAACTTGAGAGCTGTTGGTGGTGGTTTTGAAAAGTTTGCTACTTTGGAAGATGCGGTAAAACGTTTCATCAAACTTTGGGATAAGAACCACAGTGGTTTCCGTAACCTGGAATCATTTGATGATCCTAACGAAGCGTTTGCAGCCATTGTCAATGCTTACGCTCCTGCAGCTGATCAAAACAATCCGACGGCATATAAGCAGTTTGTTGCGGACTTCATTAAATCACAAGGCTACCTACTCGGACCCTAAATTATGGACATTAAATTAGACATCCCAGATCTAGAGGAGCTAGAGCAGGAACAGCCTGAAGCTGCTGAAGCGATTGAGCAGGCTGCACCACCTATCCCGCAGGAAGTCCCGCCTCAAGAGGCACCTGTTGCAGGTCAAGCGTCTGCTGAATCTGGATATAAAACCCCTGAATGGCTAAAACCATTTCGTGCTCCCCTTCCTGGTGAAGACAGGGGTGGTATTCTGCCTACAGTTATGGATGCCCTTGCAGCGCCTGCTACAGGTCTGCAGGACTATGCTATAGATGAGTTAAATAAACTACCCTTTTTAAATCTTCAGAAAAGATCTGAGTATAGCAACGAAGGTGTCCAAGCTGTTAGAGAACTTTCCTCTATCATTGGTCCCTTCATTGCTTTGAGGCGTGCTGCTATGAAAGGTGGTGCGGGACTGCAAGCCAAAGTGAAGCATCCGTTGGGCGAGAAACGCCTGATGAAATGGTTCTCTGAGCTCGGTATTGATACTGGTGTGGGTGCTTATGTGGATTACACTAACAGCATTAACCAGTATGACGACAACATGACTGGCTGGTTAAAGAAGAGTTGGCCTAAATTCTGGTCATTCTTGCCTGATGACTGGGCAACCCTGGATGGCGATAGTCCTGCTGTATACCGTGCAAAGAACATCAAAGATGGTGCACGTTATGGCATGATCGGCAGTATTCTGGAATCTAGTATTAAATTAGGTCGTGCTCTTCGGGGTCTTAGTAATACTACTTCTTACGTCTTTGAGTCTGAGTCTGCTGCTGCTAAGTTTGCACCTAAGGCTGATCCTGAAGATGCAATGGATGTAGCCGGTAACATGGCAGCATCTAGTCAGAAGTACGAAGAAGCTTTGAACGAGATGGGTGAACTTAACCTATCTAAGAATCCTGCCCCAGATACCCCCGTTAAGGGCGTACACGACGGCTTTGATGACGTTCAGGTAGAAACACGCCCGGTAGATGACATGGGCATTGTAGGGGCTTCTGTGGACGCTGTACGCATCGCAGATAACCAAGGCACTATTCACGGTCGTCTTCGTAACATGGTTTCTGAACCTGCTATGGAGGTTGGTCTTCAAGGTGAGAACTTCGCTAACCGTGAGGTTGTCAAAGCTTTGAAAGCTGAACTAGAATCTGCTGGTAACTACAGCGTTAAACTGCCTGACGGTACTCCGTACAAGATGGCACGTATTAACGACGAAGGTGCACGCCTGGCTGAGGCGCTGGTGGATCCCCGCATGGAGCCTGGTTCTATGTCGATGCTCCTTTCTGAGTACACTAATGTCTACAACCGTCTTGGTAAACAGGTACGTGGTCTGAGTGATGTTGGTATGAGTGCTGCCAAGCAGGCTCTGAAGAAGTACACTGATGACTTCATCAACATGGATGCAGTCAAAGCTCAAGCCTATTTCGTTACTTCTATTGCTGGTCAGGTTTCTGACATTGCAGAGAACGCCCGTATGGTTGGCGAGTTTGACGCAGTTCAACGTGCTCAAGAGCGTATCCTGGATCGTATTCAATACATTATTGGTGAAACCACTTTTGCTAAGAAACTGCGTAACCAATCGACCAAAGCTCTTGGTGAGATCCAACGTCGTAGCGATAACCCCGAGCTGCTGAAAGAAGCTGCTAAAGCTGCAAACCTGAGTGCTGAACGTGCTGCTAAGGAGTCTGCAGAGTATGCAACCCAATTCCGTACTACCTTACAAGAGGTTGCTGAGAAACGTCCTGAGTTCTTTAAAGTTCTTATGGAAGCTTATGAAGTGACTGACGGTAGTATTGATAGTATGCACAAGCTTAACACCTACGTGTGGGAAAAGCTTGGTGCTATTAATAAATTTGTGTGGGATGAAAACCCTGGTATTCCTAACGAGATTGTCCAAGGTTTGCGTGGTAACATCTACAACGCCATGCTGACTGGTACTGGTGCACCTGCTGGTGCTATGGCTGGTAACCTTGTCATGCTTGCTGAGAAGCCGCTGACTACCTTTATTGGTGCAGCACTTCATGGCGATTTGGCAACCATTAGGCGTGGTGCTTACATGTACTCCAGCGTGATGAACTCCTTTGGTAAAGGTATGCGTCACGGGGCTAAGATGTTCTGGAAAGCTTCTAAGAACAACTCTCCTATGGACTTTGCAACTCGTCAGGACTTTATTACTAAGTCTGATGCTGAGTTGCGTCTTCTTAAAACCTACGCTGATGCTGCTGCTGAGTCTGGTGAAGACGGTCCGCTGGCAGTGTACTACGTTGCTGAAGCTCTTCACGGTATGGGTTACAACCCGGTACTGCGTGCTGGTCCTAACTCTATGATCGGCATTGACGGTATGACTTCTGCTGTTCTTGCTAACGCTGAAGCCCGTGCCTCCGCTCATGACGCTTGGGTCAAGTCTGGCAAAAAGCTAGACGCTGATGCTATGAAGGCGATTGAAGATGAAGTCTACAGCAAATCGTTTGATGCTGATGGTAAGCTAGTTGATCCTAAGGTTGAGTATCAAACTCGTGAGATTGCTCTTAACCTGGACACGGATAACGTTCGTGCGTTTAACAACCTGTTGAACCAGAACCCGTGGATGAAGATGCACGTGCTCTTCCCCCGGACTCTTGCTAGTGCAATGACAGCGTTTGGTGAGCGTAGTCCCATCACGTTGTTCATGAACGACTACCGCAAACTGGTACTACCTCGTGGTTACAAAGACTTTACTCAGGAAGAGATTGCGTCGATCATGATTCCTCGTGGTCTTCCTCCAACCAAGGTAGAGTTTGATAAACTGCGTGCTGAGATCCGTGGACGGGTGTACCTGGGTACTGCTCTGATCTACAAAGCTCAGGACTTGTGGTTCCAAGGTCGTCTGCGTGGTGATGGTAATGCTGATGCTGGTAGACAACGTACTCGTAACCAACTTGGTTGGAAGCCTGGTACTGTTCAAACAGATGATGGTAACTGGGTTGACATTAGTTGGCTTGGTCCTCACGGTCAGTGGTTGAAACTGATCGGCACGTTTATGGATAACTTCTTCGACAACATTGACCCTGTTAGTGCAGAAAACTTCTACGCTAAAATGGCGTTTGTCATTGCATCTGGTTTCACTAACCAGTCCTCCTATGGTGCTCTTGAGCCCATGATGGACATTATGAACGGTAACAGTGTGGCTATGCAGCGTTGGGCAGCTAACATGACGAGCAACCTTGCTCCTTTGTCTGCACTCCGTAAACAGATCGGTGATGTCATGTATCCTGGTTTGCGTGTTATGGAGCAGGAGTATCAAAGCTTCTTCCTTAACCGTAACCGTTTCTTGCCTGCTGCTCAGGAAATGCCTGAACTGCATGACTGGTTTGAAGGACAACAAGTTGGTTACCCTGAGAACCCGTTTATCCGTGCTAACAACGCTTTCTTCCCTTGGAAAGTACATGAAGGTAAGATCTCCGAAGAACGTCAATATCTAATGGATATTGGTTGGGATCATCGTCCTATCTTTGCCAAAGGTGAGAACGGTGTTGAATACACTCCTGAAGAACAAGCAGCTCTGTATGAGCGTCTAGGTACCGATAAGGTGTTCTTCAGAGAAGTACAGAAAATTATGCAACGTGTTCCTTCTAAAATGTACCTGGAAACGATGCAGGCACAAAGGGAGACAGGTGAAGAGGTTAAGTCAGAGTTGTGGTATGATGTCTACGGAGACCTTAACACTGCAGCACGTACTGCTAAGAAACTAGCACTTGATCAACTTGACCCTGTTATGCTCCGCGAACTTCGTATTCGTGAGATGCAGGAAGGTCAAAACATTGAAGCACAGAAAAAGGGGCAACCGCAACCTTACAGTGCTGTCAACATGAAAAATCGTTAATCCACCCATTCCCATTAATTACTAAGCGTAATGGCAGTAACACTTGAGAATAACTACACCGGGAATGGTTCAACTACTAACTATTCCATTACATTTGAATACATTAAGGAGGATGACGTTAAGGTAAGTCTTGACGGCACCCTTACAACTGCATACTCTTTTGCCAACGCTACAACTATTGAGTTTACTACGGCTCCTAGCTCTGATGTAGCTATCCGTATTTATCGGGATACTGATGTAGACGCACAGACTAGCAGGTTCTTCGCAGGATCTGCTATCCGTGCTAAGGATCTCAACGATAACCTCAATCAATCGCTGTTTGTTGTCCAAGAAATCAAGGATCGTACTTGGGATAACGAAGTTGATACCATCCATAGTGACGAAACGTGGGTAAGCTCTGATAGTCAGATTGCTACCACCGCTGCTATGGATGCGCGGTTCCAAGACGAAACGGCAGAAACCATCACCAGTGCGGAGGCTTGGCCAGACAATGACGATACTATTGCCACGACTGCTGCGATTGATAACCGCATTGATACTGCTATCACTAATGATATTGGTACCGATGGCACTGGTATCACCGTAACTGATGACGGTGACGGTACGATTACTCTTGGTCTTGCCGATAACTCTATCGACTTTGCTAAGATCCAAAACGTAGACATCATCAACCAAGCTGAGCAACGTGCTGGTTCACCTGCTGCTGCAGACACTAACCTGTACACCGCTCTTGCTGCTAACACTCGGTTTGACACTCTTGTTCAAACTGATACCCCTACTCGTACTGACTATCCTGTTGGTAAGACCTGGCTGCAGAATGACGATGATCTGACTCTTTCTGTTTGGAACGGTTCTGGCTGGACTGCTATCACCTCTGGTGGTACGTTCACCAGCCTTTCTAAGGTTGTCTACGTTGACGCTGTTAACGGTGATGACAACAGTGAAGGTCACCGTATCAGCAACCCTAAGCAAACTATCCGTGCTGCTGTTGAGCAGATTAACGCAGAAACCGATGCTGTTGGTAACGGTTCTGTCGTGGTGGTTGCTCCTGGTGTGTACGCTGAAACGTTCCCCATTGATATTGAGA
>BCSF01000546.1_pt1 | contig 14284 bp, 8 predicted proteins | sample 1016431 | NCBI WGS metagenome assembly BCSF01 (sample SAMD00045685;SAMD00045686;SAMD00045687;SAMD00045688;SAMD00045689;SAMD00045690;SAMD00045691;SAMD00045692;SAMD00045684;SAMD00045690;SAMD00045691;SAMD00045692;SAMD00045684;SAMD00045685;SAMD00045686;SAMD00045687;SAMD00045688;SAMD00045689, study...
TCAGTAACAGGAGCTTGGAGCTTAGAACCAGTAGCCTTATTGTATTTGCGTCTACCTTTAGCAGTCAGTCCACCTTTACGGGATTTCTCGCCCCGCCCTATCGATAGAGATACACTTCTCATCTCTTTTTCTTGATAGCCAGATTCTTACGCTTAACAGCCATTAGGTCTGCTTTTGTTATGTGACCTCTAGGTTCAGCCATAGCTGCTAACCGTTGTTGTTTTTTAGATTTGTACGGCATCTTACTTAGGGAATCCTTTTTCCATATTAGAGTAGGCTTGAGGACTAATTGTAGACTTCTTCTTACTACGGCTAATACCTAAACGCTTACGCTTATTAATGTTATCGTAAAGTCCTGGTCTTTTACTTTTTCTTTTCATCTCTTTACTAATACCTCCATCATACGATCTAATTTGTTGTGAACTTCTTTAATTGCTTCCTCTACCTTAGCTATCCGTGCTTCAACAGCTATATCTCTTTCCCGTTGAGCAGCTAACTCTACCTCTATCTTAGTCATCCGTTTATCGCCCATGTCTAACCGTTCGATCATGCGTTTAATAATCCAACCGATAACTCCAAGGGCAATAGCTAGAGCGGTGTTTAATAGACCAGATAAAGATTCGATCATCGCTTATGTCTTAATAATGTAGTTCAGGATGATTGTGGGCTGAACATTGTTGTGTGGTTGGTCAGAACCTGTAGCAGTTGTTGCACCCGAAGTAATCTGATCCCCACTCCCATCAAATCCTGGATAAGCAGAACCCCCGGTTCCTTGTTGGTAGTTGGCTGTGTGAGTATGACTTGGCATTTCCCTTTCCCTTAATTGGTGTTCTTTAGCACCATCTGCTTCACCTAATAAATCATCATCACTAAAAGTTAGCCTATCACCCGCAGTTAAAGTAACAGCACTTGAAAGTACTATGTTGTTTTGATTAAGAACAGAAGACACAGTAATTCCTGCACTAAGACCAGGTCCTGAGACAGACATACCTTGTACAACCGTACCTGCCCTATTAATTATCATTACAGCAGTAGAGTTTGTAACATTCTGGTAAACATCAGCAGAAGCATTTGGTAAAGTATTACCGCCAAAACCAGCAACAACACGACCTCTTAAGTCAGGTAAAGTAAAAGTAGTAGAACCGTCACCAGCTCCATAAGTTGTGCCTATAACAGCAAATAAAGCAGATTCAGTTGTTCGACTAACATTAGTACCATTACACAACAAATATCCGGTTGGAGCAGAGCTACCAGCAAAAGCTGTTACAGTTCCAGTAGGTGCGGCTCCTGCGGTTATATTCGTACCATTTACTTTAAAATCACCAGTAACATTAATATCACCATCTACATCTAGTTTGTAACTAGGAGTCGTAGTACCAATACCAACATTGCCGCCGTTAAAATAACTTGGTTCATTCGTAGCAATCTTTACTACTGCGTTTTGTCCACTATCATATAAAAACAATCGACCACTTGTATCTGAACCTTCGTTTGCTTGTAGTATCACTCTATCATCACTTGATCGTAGATGCAAAGGACTGGTTGATGCTCCGGAACTTTTGACAGTTAGTCTTGCATCAGGACTAGCAGTACCAATACCAACATTACCTGCGGAGTCGATACGCATTTTTTCCTCAACTACATCACTACTGTTTGTTGTACTAAAAGTTAAAGCACTAGATGGATTTGATGCATCTTCTGAAGTCGCCTTCAGCCTTACTTTAGCACTGTAGTTAGTAGCGTTGGAACCAGCTAAATTAATTATAGCGTCACTATTCAAAGCATCAGCAACAGCTGCAATCCAGCCACGCACTTCTAATGGATAACCAGGATTCGTAAGACCAATACCAACACGACCATTGGACTGTACATTAAAGATAGGGTCAGTAGTGCTTATCTTAACAGCAGTAACAGCACCATCCGCTAACTTAGGAGTTGTAACTGATCCATCTTCTAATTGCGAACCGCTTATGGAACCTGTTGTTAAAGCTACACCAAATCCTCTTTCAATAACTACAATGTTTTCAGTACCACTAAGAGTAGGAATAATCGTGAGGGTGTCAGTATCAGGGTCTACTGTATAATCAGTGGTAGGTTCTTTAACTGATCCATCGATACTTACATCGTATGCTGTATCCCCATCGATCTCTGCCCCTGTAACACTGTATGTAGTATTAGCACCAGATGAAGCTGTAAATACCCATTTAGTAGGAGGAAAGTTTGTACCTGTGGATGCTTGGTTTACTTTGCTATCTACATAAGTCTTAGTAGTTGCATCTGTTGTATCTGTAGGAGTACCTAATCCAGTAACTTTATTATCACCCATTGCCAGAGCACCAGACATCGTATCTCCAGCTTTGTTTACTTTCAGTGCATCTCCAGCAATCCTAGCAGATTCTTCAGTGCTTATTTCTGTATCTACATAGTTCTTAGTAGCTGCGTCTTGTGCGTCTACAGGGTCTGCTAGATTTTTTAATCTCTCGTTCTTTGCATCCCATCCAGTACCGCCTTGTTCCCGTTGTAGTGATGCGTCGTTTAGTTCAGCTATCTCTTCGTTTAGGAAACGGTTGTGTTGATATGCTCTATCTAGTTCACTCTCAGTAAGTACTGAACCATTCTCAAAGTCTACAAGGTTCGTGTCCGGTTGACTCTTTCTTCGTACTCTGACGATCTGACCAGCAGTAGCACCTACATTCAGTACTACTTTAGTGGCTGGAGAAGTAACGATGGTAAAGTCTGTTGTTGGTGTACCATCTATTTCGACTGTAACATGTTCGTCTTCTAGGTAAGGAAAGTTAAAAGCAAAGTCAGTCTGAGCTGCTGTTGCTGTGTAGTCTACATAGGTGTTTGCCATGATAATATATTATTAACTATTGAGTTAGGAGTTCAAGCACATCTTCTCTAGGTACTCCACTTATTGTTGCTGCTTTTACTTGTTGCTGCATTTGCATGATCTCAGGAAACTCTCTAAGCATTTGCATTTCAGCAGCCTTTTTGTATCTGCTAAGTATTCTATTAATGTATTTAACACGCTCACTAGGTAATCCTACAAAAGACTTAGGATCAAGTGATTGGTATCTTTTATCTTTAATAAGTTTACTTAACGCTTGTCGTTGGGTCATGCCATTAATAACAAGTTTAGATTGTAGGTCACGCATCCTATCGTAAGCACTTCTACCGTTTGGTCCAATGAAGTCTGTAAGTTCTATAATACCAGCTAGTTTAGTGCTAGGAGCTGAGAATCCGTGAGCAACATTAGCAAGTTCTTTGGCTACTTTATCGTCTTTATCAAAACCCCAAGCTAAAGGATTCAATGGATTTAATATACCTGCTACACCTTCAAATTGTTGAATTACAACAGGTTCACCCAATGGGTTTCTTTTTAAGTCTACATCAGTACCAGGTATGCGTTTTAAGATAACATCAGCAAACCCCCTAGCTTCTTTCATGTGCTGATCTCCTGTAATAGAAGCACCTTGAGGTATGATGTTAGGAATAAAACCGCCAGCAACTCCTCCCAACACTTTACCAAAAGTCCCTTCACCCGATAACATTTTTAATATTTTATTAACACCCGCTAGATACGATTTATCCGTTGCATTTCTAACACCTACTTCAAAAGTAACAGCCATCAATTTATCTAAATCGTCACTGTTAGCTGCTGTTATTTTATTATCTTCAGATAAGTCTTTATAATCAGCATATATTCCAATTACTGTAGCAAGCGGGTCTAATCGTTGATAGCTTATCCATGTATCAGTACCTGGTATTTTTATACTGTAAGGAAGTTTTCCAGATGCTAACCAAGCTTGTCTTTGTTTGTAATCAGTGGGTCCACCTCCAGTTATATTATCAGCATAGTTATTTACTGCGTAGAATAATGAAGCGTTTAATGCTGTACCCATTGCTACTTTACCACGAGCTTCCGCTCTAGCTATTCTATCCGGAGTTCCGTCAGCTTTCCTTGCGTTTAATTGTTCTAGTATAGTTTTCCTATATCCTTCAGAATTTTTTAAACCATCCCTTAACGCATCAATTCTCTGCCTGTACTCAGGGTCTAATTTAGCCCAAGCATCTGATGCTCTAGCCCTATCTATAATAGCTCTAGCAGGTGCAGATATTCTATCATACGAGAACTTTAATATGTTAGTGGGAGTACGCACAAACGGTGCTATTAAAAAACCACCTGGTACAGCAGAAACTAGATTTTGTACCTTTTGTCCTATGTCTCCTAATTGACCAGAGAATGTAACTTCTTCAGCAGATTGTATGTTTGGGTCAATCCAGTTTTTAGTTAACTCTCTTAAGGCTGCGTCATCATCTAAATTACCCTCAATTAAACCAGCTTCTCTAGCTTTATTTAATTTGTTTGTTTTTTCTGTTCTAACATAATCAGCTATAGCTTTTTGTCTAGCAGCGGGTGATTCAAACTTTTGATTTTTAACTAATTCATGAGCTTCTTTAAATAAGGCAGCTTCAGAAAAGTTCCTATTTGATCTAGTGACCAAAGCCTCAAAAGTATCGTGTACATACTCAGCTACTTTTTCTGGGTCTCTTATTCCTAAGTCGTAAGCTTTTAATTTCAATTCGGATAAGGCACGACCTTTATATTGAACAAACTTGTAAAATTGATCTACTGACGTATTGAACCTGTTAGGGAATCTTATTATATGACCAAAGTAATCAATCGCTTCCTTTAAGCCGTCGCCTATTTCTAAATCTCTTAATACTTTTTGTACATTATCTCCGGTTATAGAACCAATACTTGATTTAGAGTTTTCAACAAAAGCAGAACCAGCATCTCCTATAAATTGGTCTCCTGTTTCCCATGCATTTAAAAGAAATTTCCAAGCATCTAAAAAACTAGTAGTCTCACCCCATTGGTTAGAAACAGCTCTTCTAGTAGCCTCGTCAGAACTTACCCAACCTCCTAATCTTCTTTCAAAGTTCTTCCAAACATTAGATAAACCAGTACCTAAAGCATTGATAGTGAGAGTCCGTGGTCCCCACATTAGTGAGTTTTTATAGTACTCTTGTACCATATCCATCATCTTTCCACCGTGACCTCCTCGGATTTGTTTGTTAACTCCTATTAAAGTATTAAATAAATCATCTCCTCCGTTCTTCTCAGCTATCAAAATACCTTCGACTAGCTGGTCCATAGTCAACCCACCTTTTTTATTTAGGAACTCTTCTCTTATCTGTTTGTTCTTTAATTCGTCTGTAGATAAACTCATTTGAGTACGCATCTGTCTACTCTTAAGACCCCGACCGAAACCGCTAGCTAAACTTGAGTGACCTGCTTGAATGTGTAGTTGTTGTTCTACAAGACCTTTTAACCTAGATTCCATTACTTGTATTTCATCTTCGGTTAGTTTGGCTTTAGACTCTTTAAATTGTTTAGCTACATTCAATATCTCCTGTCCGTTAGCTTCCATCAACTCCTGCATAGCAGCCATTCTACTAGTTATCCTTCGAAGCGTGGTAGAATCCTTAGAGGCTTGAGCGACAAATTGGTCCATTACTTTACCATCAACACCAACAAGATCAGCGAACTCCATTAAGGCTCCTTCTTCTAAACCTTCTTTAGTGAGTTTATCAATAGCTTTGCCTTCCTCTAGTAACTTATCCGCTATGGCATCTTGTAATGCAGCTAATTCACCAGTGGTCATACCGTCTGATAATTTAACTAAATCTTTAACGACACCCTTTACGGCAGCCTTACCTCCAATGCGTACTCCTTTAGCTGATACTTGATCTAAGAAACCATCTACAGTTTTATTAAACTCAGGCATATCTGAGAACCTGCGTAAGAATAAGTTATTATCTCCTAAAGCTCCGTATCTTTGTTTTTTAACATTACGCTGAGATAGGAAGTCGTTAAATATTTTCCTTTGCTGACTTATCCCAAACTTAGATTTTATAGAAGCAAACAAGTCTTTTAAGATTATAGCTATATCTTTGGCAATTTGTTTAAAACCTCTAGTAGTAGCTCTATCAAATTCACCTCTGCCTGATCTAGCTAAAAACTCATCAGTCATTAACTCAGCAAAGTATTCATCTATATTTCTAAATCTATAGTTATGCTCAGAGAACCCTTCTTCTTTTAAAAATAAATTCAGCTCATCTGGAACTTCTCTTAGAGTTAAAGTAGAGGGGTCAAATGTATCTTCTAAGTTTTTAATTTCTACGCCAAAACTTTTTATATATTTATTACGCTCCCTGTTAAACTCTTTAGTAAGTTTATCTAAATCGCCTTCTGGCAAGTATCTACTTAAGCTATGCCATAATTCGTGAATAGCTGTTCGTTTTAAACCTCCACTCTCCACAACATCTTTACGCAACTGAACAACATTAGTAGCCCATTGATACCTGCCTTGTGCTTTAATTCTTTTCGTTACAGATATACCTACATCAGAAAACATCCGCTGCCCTAATACATCTATAAACTTTTCAACTTCTTCAGCTCCAGCAATATCATCGCCAAGAGCAAACTTTTTAACCAAACGGTTTTTTAGTACGTCAGCTCCTTTAGGTTGAAATGGCTCTAAGCCTTCATCTGGGTATGTTCTAAATGGGCGGGGCTTTATAGCACCTTCTAGGTCTTCGTCTATTAATGGTATAACTTCATCGAAATTATCAACTAAATCAGGGTTAGACCTTAACTTGACTCTTAAGTCTGGCATGTCTGAAAAAGCCTCACCCTTAAAAGCAGCGTTTTCAAATTTAGTTATAGCTGATTTTAAAGCTGGGCTTATCTCAAAGTCTTTGTATACATGCGGGTTTGTTATTATTTCATTAACAGCTTGGGACGGATATTCAAAACCTAACCAATCCTCTTTCTCTAAAGCTCTTAAGAAATTCCTGTAAGGTTTAGGGAAATCATCAATAGCTCCTGATACAACATCAGATAAAGCGTCTTCCTCTAAATGATAGTCCCACTCGTCTATAACACTTTCTTTAAACTCATCAACAAATCTAGGTCCGTTCTGGTTAAAATCGGGTAAATCTGAATAAGCTGCTACTCCATCTTGATAATCTAAACTAGCTGTTATTACTGCATCTTCTTTACTAGCACCTGCTTCAAGTTCTTTAACATACCTCTTACTTGCCTTTAGTCCTGATGAGAACAGCTTAAATAAACTACCCACACCAGCGTCAATCATAGCACCTTCTAGTACATTCTTCAGTCTACCCTCTAACTCGCTGTCGTCAGGGTCAGCTGCTAGGTACTGCGTTACTGCATTGTTCAGTATAGGACTATCCACTTCTTTCAATAAGTTAGATAATCTTTCCTGTTGTCCGTCAAACGCTACAAAATTAGTAGCCACATCAGCAGCTAAATAACCTTGTGGTTTTAAATCTAAAAGTTTTCCAGGTTTCACCCCTTTAGATAGTTTACCTGCCTTACTTAATCCTTTAGCTATAAAACCAAAAGGTAATGCATACTGCACTATACTAGCACTTAAATCACCTGCTAATGTTTTAGGACGAGCGAAGAAGCGTTCTTCATCCCAGTCAGGCAATGTATCAAAAGCTAGGAAGTCCCCCAAGTTATATACTCCATGAGCCATGTCTTCCAAACCAGCTGGAACACCGCTGATAATATCTAGCATGTAGTCTGTTACACCAAACTCTTGAGTTTCCGTAGGATTGTATTCTAGCTTAAAATTTTCTAACTTCATCCGTTATTAACTTTTGTGGATTTTTTCTGATAGCCTAGCTTGTTTTTCTATAAATTTAATCAAGAGTTGTTTATCTTCCTCAGTTTCTTCTAACTCAACATCATATATAGCCTCAAATAAAGCTTGTTCTTCTGGAAACTCTTCAGGTTCAGTTTCTGATATGTCTATTAATCTTTCTTTAGGAATTAACGGATATATATCCACAAGGTCTTTCAGCGACTCTTTGTCTATCTTTATTTCTTTTCCTTCTATTTCTATAAAACCGTTTCTAATGCTTTCTGTATTATATTTCCCTTTAGCTAAAGCATAAATAGATAACATCCTTTTTGATTCTTGTATATCAGCTTCACTTGATTTTGCTGAGTTTAAAGTATTTAAAGCCCTATCAACAGCACTAAGCTTTTTAGGATAAACAGGGAAAGCCTGAATTAATTCACTAAGCTGTGGTGATTTTTTCTCTTCTAAATCTTTTAAAGCTGAGTTTATTTCTCCTACCTCACCAGCTCTTAAACTATCCTCTAAGTCAGCAAAGTTATGATCTGGGGTGAACCAATATGTAGTAGCATCTGATAAAGCTTGGTCAGGATTAACAAAAGATTTTACATCTTCATCCTTTGTATCACTAGTTTTGATTTTAGATTCATTAGTTAATTTTATTTTTGGTTGTAATATATCTCCCTGTTCCTTCAACTTTTGATTAAATTCCTGTAAGTATAAATTATCCCAAGCTTTCATGTAGTGAATCTGATCTTCGAACTTAGACACAACTACAGTATTACCTTCTATATCTGTAAACCTACCGGAACTTACTTCCTGCATTTTGTTCGCTCGTTTCCTCGTCATCTCAGCTAATAAGTCGTTACTGAGTTTTTGAAACCTTGGGTCAAATATTATTTTATTAGTAAATTTATCAACAGTAGAGTACTCTCGTTTGAAGTTTTCTAAAGCTGACTCGTAACCAAATCTAAATGAATTAGGACCTCTATTAAGATCAACTTGGCTATATTTATTACCAAAGTTTAAATACCTATTTTCATCGTTACTTTCTACTTCATAGGCTTTTAAAGCATTTTGTACTAAAGACCTACCTTGCGAACCTCTTACGATAATGTTCTTAGATTTCTGAAGCTCTTCTAGTAAATAGTTTTCAGCTTGTTCCGCTGTTTTTATTATTGTTTGATCGTCAACTTTATAACCTTCTTTATTTCTAATAGCTCGTCCTATATCATTAGCTAACTCATCAAAAATACGCAATTCATTTTTAGCATCAGCAACTAGACGAGCGTCACTACTCACTTCCATGTCGTCTATCTTTTGTCTAAGTGCTGCTTCTTCAGCTGAGTACATGCCAAACACATCATCTTCCTTAATGTCTGGATCACCCATCTTAGTAGTGCCCGCTTTTAGGTTAGATGTATATTCTTGAAACTCTCTAGCAGCTTCAAAGTTACCACGACTAGCGTGTAATAACACAACATCGTCTCTTAACTTTTTTAACTCACTAGGTGTAAAGGCTCCTTCATTCTCAGCCCACCAATTAGTTATAGCTTCAGGGTCTGCTATTTCACCGTTAACTAAAGTAGATGCATTAAATAAAACTGACTTACCTGCTCTATTTAATTCCGATCTAGCTTGTGCTGTTGCAATGGAATCGTGTGCTAATGTATATCTTCTTGTTGTTTCTCTGATAGCACCTTCAAAACCTTCGTTGACAAAAGCACTTTGTAGGGAACCGTACTGACTGCGTAGATTAGCTTTAACACCAGCTATCAATTCGTTTATATCTGCATCCGCATTGGCTGGGTCTTCTACTTGAGCTTTAAGTTGTCTTTCGTATTCGTCGTGTAACAAAGCACCGTCAGCCCTTAATTTTCTTTCTTTATTAAGAGGAGAAGTAAACCAAGGTATGAAACCTCTTCTCGTCTGTCTATCTATCTCTCCTTCAGTTTGCTTTAATTTTTTTTCAATATCTTCCGGACTTTTTCTAGCTAATTGTTTTTGATATAAATTAAAATCTTCTTCAGCTAAACTGGCGTATTGAGTAGCTACACCGAAGAACTTATTTAAATTATTACCTAGCTCAATAGCTTTATTTTTACTAGGCACTGGTACAGCGGGTGCTTTCAAATCAGCCAAAGCATAACCACCTAACTGTCCTACAGCTGCTCTTGGTACTGGTATTGGTCTAGGGTTTGTCATCCTTCCATCATTCCTTTTATTTGTAATCCAGTCCTAGCTCCTTGCAAACCGCCTGAAGCTACACTTAACACATCACCAAAGAGACTTGGTCTTTCGTATATAGGATCAGGGATAGGCATACTCTTGGCTCTTATTTGTTGTCCCAAACCTGTGTATATATCTTCAACAGCCAATACTCTACCTGTTTCCATAAATTGTCTTTGCTTACTTAAAGCTTCTCTCTGTGCTCCTTGTAAAGCTCTACGCTCTGCAAACAAAGCCTCTACCGTTTGTCCTGAAATACCTCTCTCTGCTAGTAAAGCTTGTTGCCTACCTAAGTCAGCCTTTGCTGCTAAGTCAACTTGTTCACGCTCTTGTCTAGCTAGTCCTTCTAATTCTTGTTGGTACTGTAACTGTTTACCTGTGACCTGCCTACCCGCCCTTACTTTAGCTGCTTCAATAGCTTGCTGATTTAAAAGCCTCTGCTGCTGTACTTGTTGTAGTTGTGCTTGATATTGCAGCTTAGCTTGTTGTCTAGCACCAATAGCCTGTGCTCCAGAACTCAAAGCTCCTAACGCTAAACCTGCTGCTCCTAAAGTACACATATACTTACTTCCTCTCTAATATAAATGACAGATAGTTCTCGTACTGACAATCGTTAAACTCAGCACCTAGCCACTCCAACCATCTAATGCTCAGTGTGTTAGTACGCATAACAAAGTTAGTTAAGTAATCAAATCCATTTAATAGTTCCTGCATCCGCTCCTTAGAGTGCTGTAAGAAGAACTTCTTAATCTTTGGTAATCTTCTAGTACCTAATAACCAAGCACTTCCGATATTAGTTCCTTCGATAGGAGCTACGCCAAATGAGCAGTATAGATAGTTGTTATTATCCTTTACACTGTAGCACTTAGTAGAAGAGGCATACGACATATACACAGCATCTCTAGGGTGGTGCATCAAGCCAAGAATCTCTAACATGTCTTCCTCCCGCAGGTCTTCGTACAGATCAGGAGCATCCATATCAAGCTGTGCTTCATCTATTCTAAGCTCCATATCTTCTACTCCTCGGTATAAACATAGATTCAAACTCTGCACCTAATAGCTTAACTGGTAAAGCAGAATCGCTAACAACTTCAATCGTTGCTTCATTAGGTTGTGCTTGTACGGGGAATCTGAAGTGTCCATTCTGTGGTGTGAAAGCATTAAGTATTAAGTTAGCTCCTACACTGTCAGGATTGAATGCGTAGCTGTACTTGTCTCTGTACTTAGGTGTTACTTCAACAGTGAAGTGTCCGGTATCTGCGTAGTTTATACTACCGTTACGGATCGTTTGATAAGCGTAATCAGAAGCACTACGACCTCCTCTTTCTGTTGGTTGTTTAAGTGTTTGGTCAGAGAACCTGTACAACATATTGTACGACTTACCTGCAAAGAAATCTGTAGAAGTTAAATCACCCACTACTGTACCTGCTGTAGCTGTTGTTCTAGTAAATGCTACTTTGTGTCCAGCTTTTGTGTATATCTCTACATCTGTAGGATCAAAGGGGAAACCGGATACAGTAGTAGTCTTAGCAGCGGCATCGTAGCTAGTAGTTAATGTACTGCCATCCACCCTGCTATCCAGATACAATGTATAATCTAATCCAGTATCTTTAATACCGTCTTCCAGGGTCAACTGTTCTAAGTGTAAACCATCAGAGTCTGCTGTGATTAGATGCAAGTTACTGTCGATAAAGTCAAACCCTCGTACATCCCTACCAAATGTAAACTTCATCCAAGCACTCTGTATCTTTTCTTTGTTACTCCAGAAGTACTTATAGATAAACAATGTCTTAGCATCGGCTGTAGTACTAATAGCTATAGTATTCTCTGATTGAGAACCTGCTATCTTTTGTACATTAGATGTGATGTACTTAGGTATCTGTTGAGTGATCTCTTCGCTGTTGAATGTCTCGGTATTGTTATCAACAAAGTATTCATACATACCTTCGTACTCATTCCGTTTAAATGTGAAGTATATATAATTACCTAGAGCTATGGGTTGTACACTGTCAGATATATCGTACTCAGTAACAGGAGATATAGCTACCGTTTTAGGTGATAACACATCTGCTCCTCTAAGTACAAACTGTGAGTTCTGACTGAACAACATCAGCTTCTCTTGGAACGGTACGGCATTCTCTAACAGGGCTACCTTTGTGTGACTCAGTCCTACATCTATTGGTGCACTGTCTAACAACTGCTGTGTGGTAGTACGGAAGAAGTTAAAGTACTCATCCGCTTCACTAAAGATAACATTACTATCTGTAAGTATACCCAGCCTGTTCTTAAAGAAGAAGATGTCTCGTATTGTACGACCTACAAAAGATGGGAATGGATTGGTGTTATCGTCACCTGCTGATCTAGCTGACCATCCGATATTCTTAATAGTAGCTTCAGGACCGTAGTAGAATGTACCAGACCTCCACGGCAAACTACCAACAGCTACATTAACCTCAGCAGCTTCATCAATAAGTGACCAGTAGTCTTCCCAATCCGCACCAGTACCCGGTTCACTAGCAGCGTCTGCTCTGTGGTCTACATCTAATCTGTAGTAGCTGCTATCATTCTCAACATACAGTACATCATTAGGAGTCTGTAATCTGAAATCTGTTATTGTAGTAGCGTTGAAGTAAGGAACAAGAGTAACAGGCATAGTACCGTTAGATAACGCAGTATCAATACCTTCTAATGGACTACTCTCTGATTCATCTTGTGAATAACCTACAGTCTCTATCCAGCTGCCCTCACCAAACTCTCCTTTATCTTTAGTAGAGAATCTTACATAGTAATCGTCTTGGTCTATATCTGCATCACCTATTACTTTTACCGGACCGAAGTCATTATAGCACTGTGCTGGTAGTTCTGTGATGCTGTTTACTTCTCTGTATACAACGCCTAATGCTTGATCTCCCAAACCATCCTTTACTCGTAGCTTAAAAGGACCAGCTGAACTTGTTATTTTTATAATAGAGTTTTCTTGTTCTACTTGGTAACTAGTAGCACCTAAAGTCTGTAAGTTTACGTGGATAGGATCAGATGTAGAGCCACCCGGTGTAGATGTATTAAAACCTGTAGGAGGTGTTTTATAAAGATCGTCTCCTGGTCTAAGTTGTACCCAACCACCTAACGCAGCATTGTACTTTCTAGTCCGCCACCATTGTTTATAAGTAAGAGTGATGTTCTGTGTGCTGTCAAAGTCTCTACCTCTCCTAAAGTTTCTAGCACCTACAATAACACCATTCTTAACTATTAATTCACAGTAAGCAGTACCTGCACCACTCTGCGATATTTCTAGTTCTAGCTTGTAGTGTACATCATAAGTAGAACCTCCAGGAGAACCGTCACCGTATAACTCACCCCAAGTCTGTACATGTACACCTGTTGACCTACCGCCTGCCCAACCAGTATTGTTGGGATTATTATTAATAGTTACATTTGTTACAGCATCGTTAGGTATTTCTAAAGCTCCTTTTATAATCTCTGATATATCTTGTGCTATTACATTAGTATCAGCATGCCATCCAGAACTACTTGTTCCACTTTCATAGGTAGCATCAGACGCTCCTAACTGTGGAGCTTTGTGATAATTTAAAGTTCCTGTGTTAACATTGGGTATAGTTGTGTCGTCTATTATTACTGTGTAGTGCTTCTCGTAATCCCCAAGCTTAACAACAATCAAAGCTTCATCAGGTGGTGTCTTAGACTTTTGAATATCGGCTGTACTTTTCTGTATCGTTCTGTTCCTGTTAACAAGAAATGTATAGTCAGCTACTGTAAGTGCTCGTAAGTCTGCTAATGGATTCTGTACTGCCCCAAGAGATGCTTGACCTCCTAGACTTAGATAAGTACCAGCAATAGATGTTACAGCTACTGGTATATTAGTACCGTCGTTTAAATTGATAACACCTACTCCACCAAGTGATACAGCTACACAGTACTTATTCTGTTCTGATCGTTTAACAAAGTGAGTGAATAGCTTGTCTGAATCCGTTGTAGCAGATTGTAACTTCTTCTTGTAATTAGTAGGTGGTCGCTTTACTAATCCTTCTACAACAGTAGCCCAAGCATTGATTTGTTCGTCGCATTGACCAGGGAACCTGAGATTGTCAGGCTGCTGCGATACGCCCTGTGCGAGGTTAGGTACACTGTTTACTAACAGAGGCATGTCGCTTATCTATCTAATACTCTTAGTACGCTGTAGTGGTCAAAGATAGTTCTGTCTGCATTCTCAGAGTCACTATCGATTGCCCGGGCTTTAGCTTCTATCTCGTCTCTCAAAGCAAACCCTTCAATCTCTCTACTGCCTAAGAATCTGTTAGCAAAGATACGAGCTGCTTTAACTGTGATGTAGTGTCTGAACTGCTCAGGCAAATCTG
>BCSF01000547.1_pt1 | contig 14252 bp, 21 predicted proteins | sample 1016431 | NCBI WGS metagenome assembly BCSF01 (sample SAMD00045685;SAMD00045686;SAMD00045687;SAMD00045688;SAMD00045689;SAMD00045690;SAMD00045691;SAMD00045692;SAMD00045684;SAMD00045690;SAMD00045691;SAMD00045692;SAMD00045684;SAMD00045685;SAMD00045686;SAMD00045687;SAMD00045688;SAMD00045689, study...
CAGATACTCTAGCTTTTCTAAACAATTACTAGCTGCAACATCAAAGGGGAACTTCCATTTGAAATACCTATGCATCATTTGATTTGTTTTTTGGGGTATTTTCCCACCAGAATAGTTTTTAAAGAATTCTACATATTCTTGACGATCTTCGTCATTTAAATCATTTTTTATAAAATCAACAAATAAATTGTGATTATAAGCAAATTCATCATCATTTAAAAATCGTTTAAAGTTTTCAAGTATAAGTTTCATTTTATTTTACCACTTCTTGCAAGACCAGTAACGAACAATCATCTTGTCCTTGGCTGTGTCACACTTGTGACGGGCTCTAAAAGACTTCCTACGCTTTGGAGAATCCTTCTTAATTTCTAGATTGGCATCTCCATACCTAATAATTTTTTCCTTGCCGTCTTTACAGGCTTTGACCACAAACTTCTTCTTTCCGTGACCTGCTTCGCCCTTACGAATACGACGAGGAGAGTTACACTTCATACGCTCTTTGTCAGTTTTCTTTTTTTTCTTTTTCTTTGCTTCATCAAGATCTGCTTGGATCTCTTCGCGAACAATCTTTCTTGCTTCTTTGATAGAAACAACACCGAAAGTGATACAAGGATCATTACCGCAACCACAATTAAGATTTTCTGTGACTGTTTCTTCTTCTTTCATGCTACGCATACGACTTTTTAGTTTTTTCATATCGTACTTGCCCTTTTTGGCTAGTCCGCTTAGAGCCTGGAGTGCAGCAATAGACTTTTTAGTCATATATTCTTTTTCTAATTTTGGAATATCTTTTTCTGTGTATGTCATTTGCTCTTCCAATTCATCGCCTTCTTTCAACTCTTTGTCATCTGTATCATCCAAGATCTTCTGAATTCTCTCTGCTTGGGACTTGTGCATCTTCGAGGCATTTTCAAGTTCGCCAACGATCTCTTCAAGTTCTTTCTCTTGTGCTTTTGTATGAGATTCAAGGATTACTTCCTTGATAAAATCTTTTAATTCTTTTTCTGTGATTTTCATTTTATTAGCCCTTTTTACCTGCTTTTGATTTCTTACCGTATTTACCACGCTTTCCACAAGCCGCTGGCGTCGGTCTACAAGACGGGTATTTCGCTCTTTTTTCTCCACCCGACCTACCGCAAGGGGAACACTTTTTGCGACCCGTCTTCTTGTCCTTACGGCATGTATTGCAGTCTACCCAACCACCCTTCTTGCCGGGTGCTCCTTTGCGTTTAAACCAATCACGAAGCGAAGTTTCAGATGATGGTTTTTTAGTTAGTTTACGCTTTTTTTCATCAATTTTTGCACGCTTTAGTTTTACATAATACATCGGATCTTCGTCTAAATGATCCTTTGCGATTTTTTCTGCTTCAACTGGATCTTTTGTATGTTCAAATTCGTGTTTTGTACCGATTCTAAGTTGTCTTGCATCGTAATCTTTATCTTGTCTGTACTTTCTTTTCTCTAACAACATGTCACGAGCAATCTCATCCTCGATGATAGATTGTAAATGCTCCTTCTTGGAGTTGCCCCAATTTTTAGCACCAACCTTGCGACACTTAACGAGAGCACCGGATGCGTAAGCAGAAGGCCAAACCTTGTAACGGCTCTTTACCTTGTGATAGCAAGCATCTTTCTTACCAGAAGATTTCTTCTTCTTCTTTTTCTTTCTTTTTTTCTTTTTCTCGTCGAGAGTATCGCCATAAAGATCATCAATCTCTGTAATCTCATCTTCCATTGCTTGATCGCCCTGTGGCTGTTGCTGTGCTTGTTGAGGCACAAATGATAAAACTACGTTCTTAACTAGTTCTTCTAACTCATCTGAGTCGTCATTTTCTTCAAGAACATCGCGAAGATTTAAAATATCACAAGGCTGACTCTGCTCGGTCACTTCAAAAGCGATGTGAACAGATAAACTCTCCAACACGCCAACACCAGACATTCTAATACCGTCCTCAATTAACATTTTTGGATAAAAGTTAGTACAGGCTGTTCTAGGGAAAGACGGGGAAACTAATGCTTCTTGAAGTCTAGGCCAAAATTCTTTTGATTCAACAATCTTATCAGCAGCCTCTTCGCTGATTCCTAAATCATCCATGTCAATTTCAACATCAGCCTCTGCTATAACCCACTCAAATGCACCGGGCTGATAATCATCTTCTTCTGCTGTTAGTGTCCACTCGTAATACTCAAGATCTTCGTCATAAACTTCTTTTGCGAACTTTTCAAATACAGATCCTTCAATAACTCCGTATCTTTTGAGAATAGGGATAAGTGCTGTTTTAATGTCGGAGTATGAGTTGTCTATGTCTATCAAGTCTCTCATAAAAACATCAAAGTATCCAGGCACAACAAAGTACTTGCCTGTGTTGTATTGATCTTGTCCAGCACCACCCTCACCTTTGAGATCCTCTAATTCAGTTACTTTGATACCGATTGTAAGGGCTGGCTTTCCATCAACTCTTCCAAAACTAGTAGTATAGTCCTCCTCGATCCAATCATAAGAACCATAATTTTGTTCTTTGAGTTCAGAAAGGATGTTACTAACACCTTCGGCATCAGGAAAACTTTCAATTTCTTGTTCTTTGAAAGTAATGATCATGTCTGCTTCGGCAATTTCAATAATGGCTTCATTGCCACCAGGAAAAGCGTAATCTCTTGCTTCGGCAGCAACATTGACGTGAGCAAGTCTGTGTCTGTATTCGTTCAGTCCCTCTGCTACTTCTCGTTCAGCCTGAAACAAAGGAGTATCAATAAGAGAAGAATCTAATGTATCTTCTGTTGTGGTATCGATTTCTACTCTGCCAACAGTCTTTTCTACATTGAAAAAGTCCGCTAAAATAGCAGTTGGTCCAGGTGAGTCGTGATAACTGCCACCAAATCTAACAAAATTGCCTGCCATAAGTGCTCCATCTCTACGAGGAGCCTTATTCATAGCCTCTTGTTGGCTTTCTCTACCCCAACTAGTAAGTCTATCGATAAAGCCAATCATGTCTTCACCATAAACAGAATGCTCGGGCACAGCCAACTCTGTTCCAGTCTGAAAGCGTTTAGAACTTTTCGCAGTCTGTTGTGAGTCATAATACTTCATTTGTCTGAAGCGAGCACGGGAAAGTGGCGTGATTGGACCGCTATCTTCCTCTCTCATGTCGTCATAGAACACTTCTTCGGTGTGAGACTGAAATTCAGGGTCATTTTCGGCACTTTCAACTGTTCCAGAGCCAAAATTATCTAAAATGTCCTCTGTTCTAACAACATAAGCAACTGCTCCGTGTCCGTGGGACTCCGCAATAGCACATTTATAGTATGTAGACTCTCCGCCACGACTTGGAGGCGAATGACAAGACTGAATCTCTTCAAAATCGGACATACGCCAAATGTCTAGTGGATGACGAGTAATAATAATGCTATAGGTCTCATCATCTACTTGGCCGATGTTGTCTTTGATAAATTCAGCATTTTTCATCCAGTATTTCTGTAAAGCCAGAATTCCCTCAACAGTTTGAAGAGCAGGGGGTATAACAAAGCCATCAGCAGACTCGGAAGCCAAATGAGCAATCAATTTTCGGTTTCTTATCAAGTCTTCGTTGTTGATAATGTCCATACGCTCGTATGATTCGCCTTTTTCACGGGCTTCCATTGCTTTTTTGTTGTCAAGTTTCTTTTGTTGGTAAATTTCTTGAATGTTTTTGCGGTATTGAAGCAATTTGCTCAAAAATTTACCAATTTTCATCTGAACTTTGACATCGCGAACAGATCCATCGGGTAAACCCTTTGGTCTGATACCAGAAATTGTTCCTTTCTCCCAATTTGCTGTGTATCCAAGTTTTTCAAAGAGTGTGACAAATTTAGACAACTCTTCGTCGCCTGTTGCGACTGGAAAATCAACAATAAGGCGCATTTTATCGCCAAAGAGACCGTTGAAAGCCAAATCGTTAAAATCAATTGCTCTAATCGCTAAATCAACAACTTCTTTTTCTTCCTCATCTAACTCTGTGAGGATTTCTTCGTCTTCTTCAAGCAAAAATGTGTGTCTTTTTGGTTTTGTCTCAATCTTTTTGTCTTCAAAGAGAAACTTTTTCCAAACATCGTTAAATTTATACATGCAGGTCCACCTATTTATCAATTTTGGACTTTTTCAAGTGCCTTCCTCAATAAATAGATAGGAAAAGTAGTTAGTTCTTGCTTTTCATACTCTTTTATTTGGTCGATTGTTGCCCACTCGTACTCACTATGCTCAACAAAGCCTGTATCAGGGTTTGGATGTAGAGTGATCTTGTCTCGATTGTATGGAAAAGCGTAATAATACACTCTATCATTCTTCCAATCGTCTCTGTCTATGTAGATTAGATCTTCTTCAGGGCAAAAGATATTTGTTTCTTCAAAAAGTTCTCTTTGAGCGGCTCTTTCAAGCGATCTGTCACGCTCATCAACGTGTCCGCCGGGAATATCCCATTTTCCAGCACCAGTTATTGACTTTTCTGACCTTTTTATGAGTAAAATTTTGTCATTTTCATCAACGCATATTACACGCGATGATATTTTATCATATTCTTTGCTCTCATTCACAAAACTTTTCCATTTTTTTGACATTTTTTCACCTTTCGCAATCCGAAACAGGATTATAACTTATATAGACAATCGAATTGGCTTGCGGGACGTTATTTTGGTCAAAAACAACAGAATTTGTAGATGAATCGTAATACCATCCGGTACTCTGTTCAACGCCATCGACTTTTACAGTAATTGTTTCCTCGATTGGGTTATTTTGAAGAGTAAATTTAGATTTTAGTATTGAATCGTTTGCCAAAGTCTCTAAAGGGGTGCCCCAATCATCTTGACAGATAGATAAAAAAGTTCCTCCTAGTAGATTTACCAATGTATAATATTGATAACCTTCAGTAGCACCACCGTTAGCACTACAGCCGCCCGGATAATCGCCTGCAACAGCGTGAGCAATAGCATAATCAGCGTTTCCTTTTACTGCAACCATGTAAGAAGACAACGTTGAAGGTGTAACATTGCCAAAATCATCCTCATCAGAGATGAAAATTACAATCAATTTAGCATCGTAACGCCAAAAAGCACTTCCTGGTCCAAAATCATTGCCGGATTGCATTGCTTCATATGCATATTCAATGCCTTTTTCTGTTGGAGAGCCCATAGTTCCAATGTTATCGATAATATTTTGTATTTCTGTGACTGGATCTGAAGATGTAGGGTCTACTACAGGACCTAAAGCAGTTGCATCATCTGTTGTTATAAAGCCAATATTGTAGTGAATGCCAGAAGTTATGAAAACATTCATAAATGTTTCAATATTTTGTGCTAATTGACTTTGATTTCCAGCCATTGATCCTGAATTATCTACTACAAATAGAATATCTACGTCGGAAATCTCTTCTTGAACGAAAATTTCTTCTACTAAATCTTCATAACTACCACCACCGCTTTGTTCTGCTATAGTTTCTGGTGAATAAGGGTCGTTGGAGTATACATACAAGTCACCATAATCAAAATCAAAGTCAGTTGGTGAGTGTGTTACCTCTACAATTACGTAAGAATCAGGTGGTAGTACCCACGGAAAAGGACCATAATGGCTTTCAACGTCCATTATTGAGAGATTAGCAGGATAACTTATAAAGAAATCCATACCATAAATCTCTAAATCTACATTTCCAATGTTCCAAACAAACAATCCTTCAGTTTCATTGCAACCAATGAGGGTGTCACCGTAATCAAAATGGTGAGGATCGATCCAAATAACAGGAGCATCACCTGAACCAACAAGAGGAACCTCTACAATTTCCTTTGTAGGGTCGTTTGAGTAAATATAAATGACACCATTGTTCACTTCATAAGTAACAGGGTCATAAAATACATCAAAATCTGTTTTTTCACCCGGCTCTAACTCGATATCATCAACATCTGTGATGGTATACACCTCATTTCCGTACTCAATACGAATATTTGAGATATCAAGAGTCTCTAAACCAGTATTTTCAATTGTAACAGTGCGACTACCAATAGCACCTTCAGCATCTAAAGGTCCAAAATCTATTTGTGATGGTATAACTGTTATATTTGGAGAATTTTCAACTATTTCTGGTTCTTCTATGAGTAAAAGTAGCGAATGATCGCTACAACTAACACCCAAAAGCACCAATACAAATATGAGTAGTTCAAACACTCGCCTCATAACATAATTATCTTATCTTTGAACAAAAATGAACGAAAGAAGAATAAAATTTATTAGCGAAAGCCCTTGAACACTAATATCTCTATGATATGTGCCATAACCAAACAAAATAAGGTTTATAATGATGGCTATGCAGCAAGCATAAAAGTAAACAGTACGCAATGACATAAAGAAAAGCCCCTAAAGTAGTTAGGGGCTATAAGTTCAAAAGTTATTTTAGCGTGCTAATTCTTTTATTTTTTCATTCATCCACTCATTAGCCTCTATATGACTTTTGAAAGAAGGAGAGAGCCCTGCTAGGTACTGTGAAGTGCCATTCTGCACTGCTGCCCACTGCCAATTCCAATCACTTTCTTCACAACAAACCAAACCAGCAACAATTGATTTAGTGTTTGGTGGCAACTTGACATACTGAATTAGATTTCCAAAGACTCTATTTTGATCTTTTTCAAGTTGCTTTGCTTCTTCATCGACAACTTCCGCCTTTCGCTCTTGGGGAAGGTCCGCACGAAGCAGAGTAAAGTTCCAACGTCGAATTTTTTCTTCAAAATTTTCCCTTACCACCGCATCGAAGTACTCTCTTACCCTATCTTCGTCCGCATAAGTGAATGTGTGCATAGGTGCTTTTGCACGTCGTCCGTTATTGAAAATCTTATAAACGTTCCAATTATAACTCAAAGGTTCCTCCGTTGATTGATTGCCATACTATTATACCAAGAATGACGCTGTTTTTCAAGTAAATTTCTTCTACGTAGTTTGATTGTGAAAAGTGTTTAAATTTTGGAACTAGTGTTGGGTCAGACCAAGCAATATGCCAGAAGTATACATCATCTAAAACAATATCAATGTGACGAGTGCGCTTTACGAGGAAGCCAATGCCCCCAGTAGAATTATCAATAATAATGTCACCAGTACGTAAGTCAATATCGTCATAGTATTTACTCGCATCTCTCATACCCTAAGTACTAGAGTAGTGCTTTAGTGTGCCTTCGCTTATTAGTATTCTTAGGCTTCCCTCCTCATAATGATGGATTTTTTCATCATTTATGTCATTATTGCGTTTTGTCCAGTGGACATCCCAGACGTTGAGTTCATCTAATAATATATATTGGCGTACTAATATGCCAATTTCGTCGTTATACTCGTCGATAAGAATATCGCCTAGTTTGATGCGTGAATCTTCAACCATCTGTGCTGGCGGTCGCAAAGACCAAATTCATTTGTAGGAGTATCGCTCTCACAATTGTTATAAGGCACTTTCATAATCTTTGGATCTTGCTCAACAGAAATCTGAAGCATGTAATCATTATATGAGTAATTGACCCAATCGACGAACTTATCCATAGATAAGCCTGAAAATGTAAATAAAATTCCAAGTCCGAGTAAAAAACTAGATAAAAACGCCGCCATTTGTTTAGGTCTCCTATGTAAATTCAAGATAAATAGATTATACTACAGTGTAATGTCCTAGATTTTTCCACATAATCCAATGACGTTTTCCGATCTTCGGAAACTTGACTAGCATCATGTTAGTATTGGTATCAACCATAAGTACATAACCCAATGACCTTTTATGATCTGAATGGTCTAAAATGAAGTTACCTTTACTTGCTTTCACAGTTTGATCCTATCAATGATATATGGGTGCTGAAGTGATAAGTCTTTATACAGCTTTTTCATAATCTTTTTGGTGATATCAGCAATATCGTCTTTGACATCTTTTTTCTTCAATGCTTTTTTCAACTCATCTTCCAAGGCTTTCTTTAGTTCTTTGCTGAAAAGTGCATCTAACTCTTTCTTGACGATACCTTTGATATCTTCCTTATCAGTTCTAGTAAGTGCTTCTTGCAGTGGTTGAGGCGATTTTTGCATATCACTCATAAAGATATCAACCTGATTTTGGGGGTACATTGTTAGTAGGGCAGCACGTAACTTATTAGGGTCACCATATGCATCTTTAGGATCAACGTCTACTGTTACACCAACATTTTCTTCTTCATCTAATACTTCACGTATAATTTTTCTCAATTGGTTCTTGGTGATATGCATAATTTTTTCCTTTTACTTATTATACCACAAAGTCTATCATATAGTCAATATCATAACTGTTTATATCACTAATAAAAATGCGATATGGGACAGGGGTATTATCAAAGTTCATTATAACTAGATCACCGTCGTCACTACGCGACACTTTTCCGCGCCATTCACACAATTTTCTATCATACATGCTCTGAATACTACGATAAGCCAAGCTACTGTTCTCACAGTGAGCGACTATTTCCTCGCGTATAGGTTCGTCGCCATCTTGACTTACAATCGTGTTATATGACCGCCAGTAAATCTCACCTCTACACTTAGGGCATATTGCGAATAGATCATATCGCTTACGATTTACTTCATCTACTATGTACCGGTTCATATATACCTAAATATATGGGAAATTTTTTTGGGGTATTTTTTAGGGGGTCAATATCTCAAATTTTTACCGGCGTATCGGGAACGTACTTAGCCGCCGCCTGGCGATACCCGGCGTTCTTCGGGACATATCCTCCGGGTAGGGAGGGGGGTAGGGGGGACCCCTATCACAGTTTAGTCTTTATTATTACATTTCTTGTAATAGTGTTTGCTCTCTCTTATAACGTAATTTGCATATACTGAACCGATAATGACGGTCCAACCTGCAATAAGGCAGAAGTACGCTGGAATCTTTATTACTTTCTTTATCATTTAGTGCTCTCGAAGGTATGCTACACCGCTCCTAACACGAATTTGGGGGTTCGCGTAAGTGCTTGATATTACTACATATGTATTAAGGGTTCGCTTATAGGGAGAGGAACTTTAGGGGGGCATGTTAGGGCTCCTTTGTGTATACTACATTATACCACATTTATTTGGGTCAAGTCAAGGCATTTCTCATACTTTGTACTACTTATCTATGACATATAGCGTTCTTTACGTTGTTAGGGTGATATGGTATAAAGCACTCGCACGTAATAGACAAACATTATAAACAGTTATAATAACAACATCCATAAACAAACCTATAACTAAACGATAGTACACACCACTAAACACTAAGTGTGTATACTATGATACAATGTTCATAATAACATATGAGTTTGAGTTAGGGTTATTAATGCTTGCTTTCCTGTACTCATGTTTAGCATTATCATCTGCAAAGTGAACTGTAAGGGTTACATTACTTTCTCCTACTACTACACCTAACCAAGTATTACCAAGGTCTTCTGGGATAAAGGGGTTAGTTACTTCTACAAGGTTTCCTGCTTTAGGCATGTTACTTATCTCCTTCTTTATTAATGTTCTTATCTGCGGTGTTTGCTTTGTCTTGTAGTGTCTTTAAGAAGGCTTGAAAGAGTTTCCTATCTTCTCTGATCTGTCTTAGTTGTCTCTCGAACATCTCCTCTCGCTCTTGTAGTAGTTTGCTGGTTCTGCTAAAGGCTTTCATGTATTACTCCTACTCTTACAGGAAGCAAGCGATAGAACGGTCATAACGAGCTTCTAACATGTCTCTAACATCGTTATAATCTTTCTCCTCTTGTAACACCCTGATAGCATTCTTGATACCTTTAGGGGTGAAGTATTGGCATTCTACATCATACCACTTACCTCCGTTTACCTCTGCATAGGTATCACAGTACTCTTTGATAAGTTTAGCCATCTCTTTGTCTCTCTTGCTCATGATAGTACCTCTAAGTTCTCGGGATAGTGATTATTAAAGCTTGTCTCACTAAGCTGTACTCTTCCGTATACGTTATTATGGAAAGTGTAACACCCATCTACCATTCCGAGATAGACACAGACCACTCCTGTGGCTTTGAATCTTACTAAGTCTCCTACTCTGATGGACATGGTAACCTCCTTAGAATGGTGAGCTAACATACTCGTATTCGGTATGGTAGAAAGGGTTATCCATTCTAAGACCCTTGACAAACCAGTCGTGATCATAGTCGCTAACATCGTTATCAAGGTAGTCCATTACAAAGTCAGCGGAACAATTGTGATACATGTAGTTAGCAGTAGCCATTGTATCCGCTTGGCGTCGGGTAGGGACATTGTAGTTATTGTAACTGTAAAGGTGACTTCCTCTGTACATGCTTTACTCCTTCTATCTGTTATACTCTTGGATCTGTCTCAGACGCTGTAGGCGTCATCCTCGTTAGCGCCTTCGGCGGTGATAGGGTTGCCCTTGTCCATGCACTTCCGCCACATGCGGAGAGCCTGAGTGCGAGCCTCATAGTTGTTACGGCTCCATGCGGGGCTCTGAGCCCACTCAGGGGTCTGAGCGTTAGGGGAGAAGGAGACGCGGCGTGCTTTGCGGATCTTGCTCATGAGAACTCCGAGGAGGTTGAAGGGTCGGGGTGAGTCCCTATCTTCTTTATAATTATACGATAGGCGACGAGGGAAGTAAAGAGAAATCTTTCAGGGAGCGGACACTTTCTGTCCGCTTACATTATCAGGCTTCGGCGGTAGCGCCAAGTGCGGCATAAGTGAGGAAGAAAGCCTCTAACTCCTCAGCGTCAAGGGGACGCCCCTCTTCTTCTTTGATCTCCTTCTTGACTTGCTCAAACTGAGCGCGAAGGCTCATCTGGAGCGCGGCGGCGCGGAGGTTGTTGGTAGTGGTCTCAAGGGTAGTGGTCTCGACGGTCATGTAGTGCTCCTGGTGATAATGAAGGTTTAAGTTAGCTTATGCGCTCTTGAGAGCAGGGTAGCGCTGTCCGACGCCGTAGTGTACCCAGATTGGACGACCCTTGAGCTTGAAAGTGCCGGTTCCTCCTCGCTTATGGTTCACGCGCTCAACCTGGACGACGATTCTGGGGGCTCCTCCTTTGTTAATGATGATGAGATCTCCTGGGCGGAGAACCTCAGCGTAGCGATGAACGATGTTGAAGACTTTGCCGTTAGGGGCGGTGAACTGGGTCATGGGACACTCCTGTCTTGTAGGCTTGGCTTCATCTCCATCCTACATATACATTATCGCATATGCGGGACCCTTAGGTCAAGAGAAATCTTCTTCTTTGCGGACAGGTTCTGTCCTCTCATAAACAGGCTCCAACCACATAGGATGGAATTGAAGGACAGCCTCTCCGAAGCGGACCATGTAAAGATATTGTGATCTTCCTTTCCTGACGATGCCGGTGCTCCGAAGTTCAACGACGAGACCGATCCGAGATTCAGTCATACCAGGAGAGTGAGTCCCCTCCTTGATACGAACCAGATCCCCTACCTTGAAGTCTCCTATCACGATCATAGGTCAATCGCGATGACTCTCTCTTGAGTCTGGAAGTAAGGACGCTTGGCGTATTCCGTCGTGGTCATCCACATACGCTGACAAGCGGACTTGATAGGCTTAGGAGCGCATAGGTCAGTCAGGATAATGTGACCGTCAAAGTTCTTCTCATTGACATACTTGGTAGGAGCGTTGAAACAAGTGCCACCATACATGACACGCTCTGTATTACGTGACTGCCCCTTCTTCCAAACATAGATCTTATCCTCTGCTACCTTGGTATCAAAGGGGATGACAGTGAACTCGGCAATACTCGCAAGTTCATTTAGTTCGGAGAAGAACGCAGCGAGCATAGCATCATCCACAGATCCGGACTGGTCGATGGAGATAGCGATCTTGGCATGACGGCGGACTCGCTTGCCAGGATGGACTTTAGGGAATCGCTTGTTGATACGACGGGGAGTAGAGCGACGGTCAGCACGCTGGGAAGTCTTTACGAAGTAGCGAAGAACTTTACGCCAGTCTACTTTAGTCTGGATCTTCTCCATGATATCACGACGGACAGACTGTGAAACCGATCCCCAGTTACGAGCCTTCTGTGCATCCTCGGCAGCCTTCTTGATAGCCTCTTTGAGACGCTCTTTAGCGATCTCCTCGGATGTACCGTCAACCTCGCCAAACTGATCATGATTATCAAGCGAATCGGCACCACCGAAAGGATCTGAAGGCGAGCCTCCCTCTCCCTCTTGACCTTCACCGCCTTGACCCTGCTGCTGCTGCTCCTCGTGCTCTTCCTGCTTCTTCTCAAGCGCTTGAAGATACCACTCGTAAGACTTTCCAGCAGGAAGGTCTTCAAAGGGTCCCTCACCAGGAAGACAGCCCTTGAGAGGCTCTCCGGAGGGCATCATAGGTCCAGGGTCCTTCTCACATGGAAGTTTACCCTGCATCTCGGGGAGACCGTTGATAGCCAGATCCATGGCGATGTTATCAATCCGACGGATGCCATCCTCGGGCTTGCGCTTGGTAATATGCTCAAAGATGATGTGATAGAACTCGTGCATCAGGATCCCAAGCTTGTGATCGTCTGAAAGCTCTGCGAAGAACTTGGGATTATACAGAAGTTCAAACTGCTGACGCTCAGGATTGATACAGACGCCAGCCGTAGGAATAGAGTCAGTAGGGGTCTTGTCGATGCGACGAGACAGGGATGCGAAGAATGGCTCTTGCATCAGCAGGCGAGCGGTGTGCATGTTGAGGTTGAAGTCAGTCATCAGATGCTCCTTTATCCTTACTTAACTATTATCTCATAAGCGGAAAGGAAAGTCAACGGTAATCTTCTGGCCACCGGACAGGATTTGTCCGGGCTCTGATCTTCGCCTCTTCATGGTGAGTCCATAGCCAAGTAATCCCAAGAGAGGAGGCGAAGAGGAGGACAGGCCAGAGGTTATACATAACCTTCAAGACTACCAAGAGCAGGAGCATGCTACCGCTCGGGTCCTCTCCTGGGATGATCAGATTCTGGATGAAGGAAGGATTATCAATCGGTAACATTTACTCTCCTATACTCTGCTGCTAACGCTATGTCATGCTTCCAAAGGGTCTTACCACTTTCAAGTATCTGATAAAGTAACCTCTCCCTCATGTCACCATAAGCGAGCCTATTACTCTTATCCACTTTCAGTATAAGACAGGGCTTGTTAGTTCTTCTGTTTATTACAAGGTCGCCAACCTGCGGGGGCGGCTTGCCCCCGACAGGATGATAATCGTCACTACCCACCGAGGATGGCCACGAGATGATCAGAGACGCTCACCCCTTCGGAAGTAGAAGACTGGTGGAGTGCTACCACGTTGGTAACGTTGTCGGCATCACCGAGGACAGTCCAAAGTTTCATAGCAACCTCGGAAGGAAGGGTAACAAAGTAGTTAGCAAGATTCTGAATCTGGTCGCTGGACAGATCCTGCTTGAAGATGGCTTCAGCCTCAAACTTCTCCACCATAGCGGAGTGGTCATTGATACCCCACTCGGCAGTCTTCTTGATCTCGCCCTTGTTGAGAAGGTCATCGACGCTAACTTGCCATCCGTAGTTAGCAACAAAGTCGCGAAGAGTTACGGCAGCCTCGAAACCAAGGAAAGCAGTAGCAAGGTTGAACAGAAGATCAAGGTTACCATTCTCCTCGAATACACCGGTAGGAGCAGCAGTATCGTTGAAACGCTTCCAAGAACGGCGGGAAGGATAAACCTTGTTAGGCTCAAACTCGCCAGTATGCTCCATGTGAGTGCGATTCTGGTTAACGAAGTCCCAAACAACGCCATCAACCTTGTCTTTCGCCCAACGCAGCCAGTCCTCTGCGGAAGGCTCAACATCGAAGACAGTCCAGCGATCAAGCTCTGCGGGGTCCATCTCGCCAACCTGATACTGAGCACCGTGCTCGCCACCATTGACGGCGGCGATGATGATGGTATCCTGGTGAAGATGCCATCCGTTGATCTTGCGGCTGTCGGTTAGCTCGAAGAGACCCTGACGGACTTCCATAGTAGCACGGTCAACCTCATCCAAGAAGAGGACCACGGGCTGCTCACAAGCGGTAACAAGCCAGTCAGGAGCATTCCAAGTGGTTGCCTTGCGACCATTAATAGAAGTGTCAGCAGTATCAGGGAGTCCGAGGAGATCGCCCTCGGTCATCTGGGAAGCACGACGCTCAACAACGGGGAGCCCCATGTTCTTGGCGATCATGTAAACAACCTCGGACTTGCCGACGCCATGACGACCACGGATGAGGATAGGGAGACGCCCTGCGATAATG
>BCSF01000548.1_pt1 | contig 14241 bp, 6 predicted proteins | sample 1016431 | NCBI WGS metagenome assembly BCSF01 (sample SAMD00045685;SAMD00045686;SAMD00045687;SAMD00045688;SAMD00045689;SAMD00045690;SAMD00045691;SAMD00045692;SAMD00045684;SAMD00045690;SAMD00045691;SAMD00045692;SAMD00045684;SAMD00045685;SAMD00045686;SAMD00045687;SAMD00045688;SAMD00045689, study...
ATTTCCCCAGAAGCTGCACCTGCTGCTGGTGCTGGCGCTAGCGCAGTGCCGTCTAGTGCATATGGCGATTTCTCTATTGCCGGACCGGGTTTCTTCAAAGCAAACGGCGGACCAGTTCAACCAAACGGAACTTACGTTGTCGGCGAACAAGGCCCCGAGTTGCTCACAATGGGCAACCAGCCTGGCTATGTCCACCGCAACACGTCCGAGGTAATGGATCGCTACCGGGGCGGCGGATCAGGAGGCGGTGCAGCTTCAAATGTCAGCGTGAATTACAACGTGACCGAAATCAACGAAATGCGGTTTGTCACTGAAGAGCAGTTCCGCGCTGGCATGACTCAGGCTGCCCGCGATGGTGCAAGACGCGGTGAAGCCAGTACGTTTAGAACACTACGGAACTCACGCTCCAACCGAGCCCGAGTCGGATTATGAGCACGGCAGTCGGCCTCACAACTTTCCTAACCGTTCGCGACTCAGACAACAAAGTTCAGCACCGGTTCCAAAACAGCCAACCAGGCGAAACCGTCACAAAAGACGGGCAAGAATTTTCGTACCTGTCTTTCATCTACCAAGGTGCCGCCAAAAACCGAACGGGCGACAACATGGAAGCCCAGTTGGTTCTGTCCAACAACCTCATTTCAATGTCGCGAGCACATGAAGCTGTAAAGAAGCGCTGGAACATCGAAGTCTCTACCTGCAGCATGAAGCTGCCGGAGTTCACGGTGGCACGCACGCTGACAACTGAATTTTGGATTGCTGCTTCACTGGTTTACGATTTCGAGACTGTTGAAATCACGTTGAGCAGCAGCATTGATGCCGTTGGAACCTCAGTCCCCCACCGGGTTTTGACCACTTCTGCAGTTGGTGCTCTGCCTACATCCGGACAAATCAACAACTTGTGAATCCGTACCAACTAATCGGTATGGAGTACCGGCTTGGCAGTGATCCAGTCAAGCATGGCACCGCAGACTGCCTTTCATTGGCGCGTACAGTCCTCGATTTTTATGGAATTCCATCAACAGAACCCTGCCGTGACTGGTATCGGCGATTAAGAAAGAAAGATTATTCGGTATTTGAGGAGGAACTGGAGCGTTGGGGGCAAAAAACTGATGAACCTACAATAGGTTCAGTCGCGTTATGCCAATCCGATGACGGTTATGGCATGGCGGTTTATTTCGAAGGCGGATGTCTGAGCTTCGTCGGGTCGGCGGTGAGATGGTCCCCCATCGAAAACCTGCAGGTCGTCGCGTTTTACTGCAGTACGAAGCCGACCTCTGCAACGCAGTCGGGATAACCGAGGAAGAGTATTGGTTTTTTGTAGATCAAGCCACGGCATATAACGGTCAACGTGCGAAGGAGTATGAAATAGTTCCAGATGTTCAAAATAACCCTGTGGCAATTGTTGTCAGCCTTGTCATTGGCGTTGCGCTGACGTACATCAGCACCCTGCTCGCACCAAAGCCAAAGCAGCCTGCAGAACAAAAACGTATCAAGACTGAAGACGCAACCGGCATTAGCCGCTTCGCTCGATCAGATTCGTTCAACAGCATCCAAGAGTTAGCAACGATTGGATCGACTATCCCACTTGTTTTTGCAGCAAGCGGCGTACGGGTCAGCTCTCAACTGCTCTGGTCACAGCTTATTAGCCGCAAAAATTACCAAGAGCTTCGTGCCGTTCTGCTTTTTAGTTACGGCGAGCTGGCGTCAAAACCTGATTTCGAAGGCTTTGCTATTGGCGACACGTTGATAAAAAACTTTCCAAAAGGCAAGCTGTCCCTTTACTTCAGCGAAGGTCTTACTGGGAGCAACCGCATCGTAGAAACCGGCGGTCAACGCTACTCAGAAGGCAAACTTAGAAAATTTGATCAACACAATGAGGACGTCATGTCACTTTGGTGGCATATAGACAACGCATGGAAAGAGTACTTCTCCGGAACCCGCACCCCTGGAACGCAAGTTGAATTTGGCGTATTTTCGCCCATCCCAAACCAAAGTCAATACAAAATCAACTACGAACTTGTTTTAGTTCAAGACAACCTAAGAGGTGACTCAAGAAGGTCTGCAGAAGAAAAACGCCGTAAGGTAAACCATGGTTTTTCAACTAGAGCCGGAATTATACAGATCAGCGGAGGCGGTACTAACCTTTCTTATCAACTTAACGGCGAAGAAGAAGCTACTGGCGGCTTTCCGTTAAACAAGGTAGAAGATGTTAAACAGTCCGTGGAGCGTCGTCGAATTGACGCTGATGAAACTCTGTCTGTAGGTGAGCAGTATCTATACGACGGTTGCGTCTACATTTGTACAAAACAAGATAGAGACGATATTTGGCGTGCCGGTGGTCCAGGTCAACGCTACACCTTAGTTCATGACGAAACTATTCACGGTAATAAACCTGGAGACTTTTTTGACCGTGAAGCAGTTCATCGACAAAATCAACCATGGGACACCGTAATCCCAATGAGGGTAGCCATTGGTGCGGTTACCAATAACCGTGATTGTGAAGCTACTGAGATTGGCATTAAATCAACTGTTTGGCGGCGTATTAACGGATTTTCAAACGTCAATAGTCAGCCAAGTAATGATATTATCAATAATTTTGAAAGAGACAACGGCTCTATTCAATTAGGCGGTATGACAAAATACGTGCGTAGAATTTCGTTTTTCAAGCTGTACGCCCGTGAAATTAAATCAAATACTTGGAGAGACATCACGGTAGATGCTTCAGGACGGACTACATTTTTCTGTGTTTCAGGCCAGTCAACTCGTGAAATGTATAACTCTATCCGCATCTATACACCTCAAAGAGGTCAGTTTGAGTATCGCCTTGTTCCATTTGGGGGCAATTTCGTGCGCCGGCATCTTGGAACGGCAAACCCTGCAATTATGTTGACGGGCTACAACGGGCAAGCGCAGAAAGACCAATACAACGCCACCACAAACGGTTACAGATACTTTTGCTATGGCCGCGAGCAAACTCTCACAGACGTTTTTGTAAACAATTTCGAATGGTTCGTAGGTGATTCACCAAGAGCAGTTATTGGGCAAGTAAGCCAAACTGACAGACACGTTTGGGGGACTGTCCCAGGCAGTATGCAGTGGAGAACCCAAGAAACTAGGTTCGACGTTCAACTAAGAGGAGGTAGGGGGTTTAGTTATAGCGGTAGAAATTACATAGTGGTTACCGAAAGTACTATTGGAAATAGGTACAACCGTAGACGAGTTCAGAACGAATTAAAAGTCTGGGATGGGCATGCAAGAGCTGATAGCTCGACTGAAAGGTATGTCAGAGGCAGCTTGAGATATGATACAGGGTACCGTAATCATAAATTTTATGAAATTCAAAGACAAGAACTTCGTCGTGTCGATGCAACTCCTAATTTTCAAGGCGAACTAAACCCAACCCGTTTATCAGGAGTTGGTACTGACTTTCGAATTTTTGTACGGTATTGGGCAGCAGGCAATGTTGTGCATTTCACCATCCGAAATCAGGGCAGCAACTACTCGGTTGGTGACCGCCTTCGCATCACGATCCCAGGCTACGGATACTCTGTTGACTTCAGCATCACACAGGTGGGACGTGTTGATAACCTCGATAGGCTTCTTGTACGAAACAACGCAATTGCAGATTATTTTCTATACGACGCAGAAAGCTCCAGTCACCAAGATGGCCCAGAACACGCCATCGCTTACGTGAATGAGTTCCAAGAAGTCGATAACTTTAATTACGACGACTTAGCCGTTGCAGGCATCCGACTAAATAGCGGTAAAGAATGGTCGAGTTTTAGCGAAGTTTCAGCATACATCAAGCAAGGAATTAAAATTCCAAGACTTAGTATTGACGCCTCTGACAACGCTGTTGTTGGGGCTGAAGCAGCTTCTAACAACTTTGCTGAGATTGCTTATGCACTTCTTACAAACAGCAGTTTTGGTGCAGGCGAAACTATCGGTTCAAACCAAGTATCAGAAAAAGACATGGCTATTGCAGCCGAATACTGCCGAGCCAACGGTTTTGCGTGGGACGGCCTTGTCGCAGAAAAACAAAACCTACGAGAGTTTATTTTTGTAAATGCGGGCTACAACCTTTTAGATTTCACTATCAAAGGAGGTCGGTTCGGATTGTTCCCGTCTTATCCCTACAACTCTGACTACAAGATCAACACAGATGCAAAGCCTGCAATCAAAGCTCTCTTTACTGATGGCAACATGCGCAATATGAAAGTATCTTTTTTAACACCAGAAGAAAGGCAAATGTTTAAAGCAACTGTCGTGTACAAAGAAGACGTTGTAAACGGTTTTGGTCAAAAGAAATCAGTAACTCTAGCTTTAGGTGAAATTGAAACTACTATGGAAGAAATCGAAGCTTTGCCTGAAGAAAGCTTTGACATGAGTGGTTTCTGCAAATCAAGAGAACACGCTCGTACGTTCGCAAAACAAGCGCTATTGGTACGACGCCACGTTGACCACGGTCTGCGTTTTGAAACCACGCCCCAAGCCGCGATGGCTTTGGAACCTGGCGAGTACTTCCGTGTTGTCAGCGAAGCTACCCACACCAGTCGTTTCCAAACCGGCAGCATCGGACCAACCGGCACCGTTGTTTCCAAAGACGGTCTTGCCGATGGAAGCTACAGCGTGTACTTCTGGAAACCTGGTACGACAGTCGTCAACTCCACAACCCTCACAGTCAGCAATGGCCAAGCCGTGGGAGCAGCTCTTCGTGGCACGGTCTTCAGCATCAAAAACAGCACAACAGAAGATCGCGTCTACAAAGTAGAAACGTTGCAGTACGCCGAAGACGGCCTTGTTGAAATCAGTGGCTCGTTTGTGCCCCTGAGGGATGACGGCAAGTTCCAGGTTTTAGACTGGGATGAGAGCAACTTCGTGAACCTGTAAAAATGGCTGCTCGTCTTTTTCCAGAACTCGCCCCTACGAGCAGAACGTTCACCCCTGGAACGTTTCCACAAACAGTTTTCGAAGCGCAAAACGGTGCTACTACCGTAATGCGCTACAGCAACAAGCTTGTCAATACAAAGCTGTCGCTGACTTTTGCAAATATTTCCGACGCGCAAACCGAAACTATCATCGCCCACTACGTAAACGTCAATTCAGATTGGGATCACGTTACTTTTACCGACTCAAGAGGATTACAGGGAATGGGCTCAGGTTTGCGAGCGCGTAATGAAGGCGAGCCTGACGGTTTACGTTGGCGTTATATGGAACCGCCTCAGGTTACTAGCGTGCAGCCTGGTATTTCGACGGTGCAGTGTAAATTCTGCGCCTATCTAGACGGCTAGAATTGAGTCACTGGCCACTTATCGGCACGCACCATGGCGGTTTTTTCAGGACAGGATGGAGTCCTAGTCTTTAACGGCGAAACTCAGGTGCGCGTCCGCAACTGGTCGTTTACCAGCAACGTCGACACGCTGGAAACGACTGACTTAGGCGATGCCGCTCGTGAATATAGAGCCGGGTTGAAGACGGCAACTGCAACCTGCACGATTATGTATCACGATGACAACACCTCATTGCGAGACATTCTCAACAAAGCAATCACCACTGGAGCCCCTACATCGCACCGTCTCGAACTGCGCTGGGACGACAAGGATCTCGACTTCAATGCCTTCATCACAAGTGTCAACGTCACCTGCAGCGTCGGCGAAGTGATGACCGCTGATCTCAGTTTCCAAATGACCGGCGACTATCAGACTGTTGATCTCTAATGGCAGTTCTCCTCGGCGAGATCGGCAAAGTTGAACTGAAAAGAGTTAGCGAAGACTTCAGTATCACCGGGGTGGTACGCCCCTCTGACGTCAACGCAACTAAAAACCGCTTCAGCTTTATTTTTCCAGCTGGTACGTTGGTTTCAGGAGACCGCGTCGAAATCCGCAACACGGATGGCACAAACCTCGACTTCGTATCTGCCTCAGCATGGCCAGACAACACGAAGCATCCTGATGGAGTTTTCTACATACACGTAGACGAGGCGGGTGGCGTCCGTTTATATGGCACGTTTGAGGAGGCCGTAGCTGGTGAAGTACTAGGCAAAAAAAGCCTAGACAATATTTCAGCCGACATACCAATCCGTGTGACGTTGCAGGATGCTGAGTACCGAGTGCTTGGCCAAGTAACTAATTTTGAGCTGAACACTGAGCGCGAGTCCGTTGACACCACTGCTTTATCCGACGACTTCCGTCGAAACGTTTCTGGCCTTATTAGCGGAAGCGGCCGTTTATCAGCTTTCTTTGATTATGAGTTTAGAGAAGGAGATCCAACATACGGCAAGAACTCTGTCTCACTGACTGAAGCACCCATTTTTATTAACCAACTGGTTCTACGAACTTCGACAGGTAGTACATTTGAAGCTCGGTTTACGCTTGTCGGCAAAGGCCCAAAACCTTATGGGGATGCCACCGATGTTGATGATCGTGTTTGGTACGAGGTCAAAGGACGTGTAACGAGTGCAGCTGTTGAGTTTGCACCAACCGAACCGATTCGGGTCACGATGGATTTTGTAACTACTGGTCCGATCCAGCTGAAGACGCAGTTTATTAGTAGTTATCTGCTGCAACAAAACTTCGGCAAACTCCGCTTGGAAGCTCAGCAGTCAACAGGTGATGGTGCTGTAAAAGCTAAGGAACCGGATTAACTCTACAATCCATCTAGACACTAGACGTCGAGAGCTGTGGCTGATCTTCGTATTTCGGACCTGCCGGCTCTTGCGCAAGCCGACGCAGAATCTACCGACGATCTACCGATCATTGACGTATCGGCTGCCGAAACTAAACGGATTACAGCAAAAGCCCTGGTTCAACAGGCTGTTACTAATTTAATTGACGACGGCGCAATTCCTGGCGCGAAGGTTGCCGACGACGGCATTACTCAAGCAAAGATTGCTGACGACGCAGTTGGAGCGGACCAGCTCGCTGCGAGCGCTGTTGTTACTGCTTCAATCGTCGACGCAAACGTTACTGAAGCAAAAATTGCTGACGCTGCAGTCGCAACTGCAAAGATTGCAGATGACGCAGTTACGTCGGCCAAACTTGCAGCCAGCGCTGTTAACACTGCCGCGATTGCAGATGCCGGAACTCTAGGCAATGGCATCAGCACAGCAAAGATTGTTGACGACGCAATCACCAATGCAAAGATTGCCACTGATGCTGTAAACGCCGACAGTATCGAAGCTGCTGCCGTTGGAACGGCTGAGATTGCCGACGGTTCAGTAACGACTGCAAAACTTGCAGCCGATGCAGTCACCAACGCAAAGCTGGCTGACAATGCGGTCGAAACTGCAAACATCACCGACGCAAACGTTACAACTGCGAAAATCGCCGACCTTGGCGTCACCACTGCAAAGGTCAATGACGCTGCAGTAACTGAAGCAAAGATTGCATCAAACGCAGTCACAACTACAAAGGTTGCAGACTCTTCGATTACCTACGCAAAAACTAACTTTGCTAATGGGGATATTCCTGGCGCAAAACTTACCGCCGACAGCGTTACCGGAACGCAAATCGCAGCATCTGCCGTCGGTACTTCTGAGCTGGCCAACGACTCAGTCACAAACGCAAAGATCGGCGTTGCTGCCGTTGGAACGACTGAGATTGCAGATAACGCAATCACAACTGCAAAGCTCGCCGCAGACTCAGTCCAAACCACCGACATCCAAAACAGCGCAGTAACCAACGCAAAAATTGCAGACAACGCTGTCAACAGCAGCAAAATTAACGACGGATCTGTAACAAACAGCAAGCTAGCTGACCTGTCCATCAGCAACGCAAAGATCGTCGGTGGAACGATCGGCTACGAGAAAACTAACTTTGCTGATGGCAGCGTTCCCGGTGTAAAACTTACCGACGGCACCGTCACTGCAGCCAAGCTTGCAACCGACAGCGTCACGCAAGACAAGATCGCTGATCGTGCCGTTGGTGCGGTCAATATTGAACTAAACAGCATCACAAATACTGAGATTGCAGCCAACGCAATCGAAAGCACTGAACTTGCGGCAAACGCTGTTACGACTGCAAAGATTGCAGATAACAACGTCACCACTGCAAAACTCAACAATGCCGCCGTTACTGACGCAAAGGTTGCCTCAGGCATTGACGGCTCAAAACTTTCTAACGACACCGTCACCGCTGCAAAAGTCCCCAGTGCATCACTGGATCGTGGACTTGACAAAACCACGGGCAGCATCGGGCACACCAATGCGGTTACTGCTGGTACGACTTCAGGCATTACCTTTGATGCTCAAGGTCACATCACCGATACAACTGCTCTAGTTGCATCGGATCTGCCTGAAGCAACTGCGACATCGATTGGTGCAGTTTCAGTTCCTGCTGACTCCGGCCTTTCAATCAACGCGTCCGGCGAAATCAGCATCGCAAACTCCGTCACGGCTGCAACAGTCAACGGAATCACCTTTGATGTTGACGGCCTAATCACAAACGCGGTTGCACTTACCGCCAGTGATCTACCGGTTGCATCTTCGACCACAGTTGGCGGCGTTATTGTCCCAACCACTTCCGGTCTTGAGGTCGACGGTGTCGGCAACATCGTTATCCCCGACAGCGGCGTTTCGTCTGGTACGCATACAAAAGTCACCGTCAACGATCAAGGCATCGTCACCAGCGGTACTGACCTAGCCGATACCGACATCCCAGATCACAGTGCCGCCAAACTTACAAGTGGCACAATCCCGTCAGCCCGGATCGGCACCGGCGCAATCACCGGCACCCAACTTGCAGATAGCTCAACCGCAAAGTTTGGTGGAGCGGACGACAGCGGCGGCATCGTCGTCTTCCCCGCAGCTGATTACAAAGGTCAGTTCTTCTTCGACTCCCGCAACGAAGACCTTTACATCTACGACGGCAACGCATACCAGCCCGTCACCATCACCAGCGGTGAGATCATCTTCGGTGGAACGTACGACGCAAGCGACAACACAATCGCTTCTGTAACCACCGCTGGTCAAGCTGCAGGTTTTACCGCCGGTTCCGCACTACCGGCCGCCAGCGCAGACAACCTGAAGTACTACCTGGTTGTCAGTGTTGCTGGTACGGGAACAGCACCTGCACCAGCAGTTGCACTGAACCCGCCGGACATCCTGCTGTCCAACGGAACTACATATGACCTGCTGGAAGTTTCGACTTTCGTTGCTTCGCAGCAAGCCAGCAATATCAGCTACACGCCCCAGGGCACGATCGCCTCGACAAATGTCCAGACGGCAATCACCGAACTCGACACTGAAAAACTGCCAAAGGCCGGTGGAACGATTACCGGAACGCTTGAAATCGCCAACGCCGGTTCACTGGTTTTTGAAGGTGCAACCACTGACGACAACGAGCTGACGATTGCAATCACCGATCCAACTGCTGATCGGACAATCACTTTCCCCGACACCACTGGAACGGTGGTCACAACTGGGGATAGCGGCACGGTTACCAGCACCATGCTGGCCGACGACAGCATTGTCAACGCCGACATCAACTCTTCAGCAGCGATTGCCTACAGCAAACTCGCAGCACTTACCGACGCCCACATTCTGGTAGGTAACTCCAGCAACGTCGCCACCGTCACGCCAATTACCGGCGACATCGGAATCAGCAACACCGGCGTTGTTTCAATTACCGCTGGTTCGATTGTCAACGCAGACATCAGCGCCTCTGCCGCAATCGCAGCAAGCAAGATTGTCTCTGGCTCAACCTCTGGTGCTGGTGTGCTTCAACTGAGCGACAGTACCAGCTCAACTTCAACCAGTCTCGCCGCCACCGCTAATGCGGTCAAGGTCACCAAAGATGTTGCTGACGCCGCACTTCCAGTGGCCGGTGGGACGTTGACCGGCGAAGTGATTGTCGGAACCACGGCCACCTTGAAATTCGAGGGCGCAACTGCAGACGATTTTGAAACAACGCTTGCTGTTGTTGACCCAACTGCTGACCGCACAGTTACATTCCAAGACGCCTCTGGAACGGTGGCGTTTACATCCCAGCTGGATGACGGAACTTACTGATCACTAAAATACTTGCAGGTAAATCCGGGCGCAGTTGCGCTGTTAAGGAATGGCTCTGCAGAATCTGCGGTCTAACACTGCAAACAAGCGCCCCACCGCATCGGGAATGGTTGATGGCCAGGTGGCTATCAACACGAATGCAACTAACCCGGGTCTGTTTTTCAAAGATGCCGGTGATGGCATCCGCAAAGTTGGCCCAGTTTTTATCGGCAGCTCCGCTCCTAACAGCTCCCCGGCAGCCGGTGGATCGACTGGGCACAGCATTGGCGAGCAATGGCTTGACACTAGCGGCAGCCGCTACGTCGTAAAAACCTGGGACGGTACTGCTTGGCGCGATGACGACAGTAATTATCTGCAGTTGACCGGCGGCGCACTGTCTGGTGCGTTGACTATTGATAATGCTGCAAATATTGCGGCGTTGGATCTTAAGTTCGACGGCGACACCGATACTGGTTTCTACGCACCAGCAGCCAATACCCTAGGTTTCGTTGGCGGTGGAACTGAACGCCTTCGCATCGACAGCTCAGGCAAGTTTGGTTTTGGAACGTCAACTGTATCTACTGCAAAATTTACTTTTAATTCTGGTGGAACAAACGAAGTTGCTCGTTTTGAGAGCACTGATCCTGGAGCATATCTAAGCTTTAAAGACAGCACCTCAAGTAGCGTAAATTTTATTGAGGGTGGTGCTGATCAGCTTTCTTTCGGCACAAACAGCAACGAGCGTCTACGCATTGACAGCTCTGGCAACGTTGGCATTGGAACGTCGTCGCCTGTAGCAAATACGCCATTAACCTTGCAAGGTCCAAGTGGCTATACAGACACTCTTTGGCTCAAATCTACTGGGACTAATATTGACAGTCGAATTAACTTTGGGCCAACTGGGACGGGTAACGCACAAATTAATAATGCAACAGGAACAGATATTGCTTTCCAGGTTTCTGGTTCTGAAAAACTACGCATCGACAGCTTTGGGCGCGTTGGCATTGGAACGACGTCGCCTGAAAATAATCTGCACATTGCAGACACCCTCGGTCCTACCATTCGCCTTACAAATTCAACAGGCTCGGACGGAAGCTATATAGGACGTATTTTAACTGGCGATGCAGCTGGCTCGTTTTTTGCAGGCATCAACTTTATCAAGCACGATACGAATGACGGTGAAATCAGATTCCGCACAAAGGTTGATGGAACTAACCAAGACACAGTAACGATTGTTGATGGTCGGGTTGGCATTGGAACATTGTCGCCTGCAAGTAAGGCGCACATTAAAGGTGGTTCATTGACTGTTGAACACAATTCACCATCTACAGGCACAGGTCAATTTAATATCAACTCTGAAAGTAATTCTCAAGTTAGCTTATCTTACGACGACCAAGGGCATATATCTATTGGCACAGCTAGTGCGCCAGCAGGTCAAACTGGTTTTTCTGAGAAAGTCCGCATAGACAGCTCAGGCCGCTTCATGCTGGGCACGACAACTGAAGGTGAAGGCGATGCAGATAATCTGACTATTGCAGATACTGGCAACTGCGGTATTACGCTTCGGAGTGGAACTTCCTCGAAGTCAAGCATACATTTCTCGGACGCAACCAGTGGAACCGGAGAATATGATGGCTTCATTGCTTACAACCAAAGTAATCGAGATCTCAAAATTGGCACTGCATCAAGCACGCGTTTAACTATCGACAGCTCTGGCGATGTTGGCATTGGAACGACGTCGCCTAGTAAAGCTCTTACTTTACGCGGAGAGCAATTTATTGAAACTAATTCAACGGCTGCTGATTCTGGCAATGGAATTTACTGGCAGTCAACTACAAGCGGTTGGACTACTTCAGGCGCTCATGCTGCCATTTACGGCAAACGAGTTGATGGTAACAACGGTTATTTAAGGTTTGATACTCGCTTAAGCGGTACAACTGCTGAGCGGATGCGTATAGACAGCTCTGGCAATGTTGGCATTGGAACGACGTCGCCTGGGCAACTGCTTCACCTAGAAGGTAGTAACGCTGGAGCAAACATTCAGGTACAGTCACGCGCTTTCTTTGGTGGTCAGTATTCAAATCATTTTGCCGTAATAGGTTCTGCGGTTCGGGTCGATACTGGGCAAACCACAGGGATGGTATCTACTGAAACTAGTAGTGGTAATGGAAGGCCGTCGGCAATACGTTTTGGAGCTGGCGCAATAGAATTTCACTCCGCTGCTAGCTCAACTGCTGGCGCTGCTTTTGATAGCGAGCGGATGCGGATCGACAGCTCGGGCAATGTTGGCATTGGGGCTACACCTGGCAGTCAAGAGCAACTCCTAGTACACGGAGGAGATAACAGTATTTATGTTCCCGTTGCGAGGTCTGACAGCAAGTGGATAACAATTCATAGTGGAGGCACAGATCCTGCAATTTTCTGTGACACTGGGGGAGCTATTCGATTCGGACATGGGAGTTCTCGGAACGCGTTTTCCACAGAGCGGATGCGTATCGACAGCTCAGGCAACGTTGGAATTGGAACGACGTCGCCTGGCGGAACGTTGCATGTTGATGCAAGTGGCGGCGCAACTGTAAGGGTTAGTCGAATTAGTGCAAACGCTAGTAAATACGGTCAACTTGAGCACGATGGTACAAACACAACGCTAACTAGCACTGACAATCTTTTATTTAATGTTAACAGCTCCGAGCGGATGCGTATCGACTCTGACGGGACGGTGGGTATTGGTTGTGTGCCAAATAGCTTTCAGTCTGGGTTTGATGCGCTTCAAATTGGAGGCAATCTTGTCCTAAACGTTGACAGCACTGGTGCTGGCGCTGGTGTTTACATGGGCAATAATGTTTACAGGGATAGCGGAAACTCTAGGTGGGAGTATATCAACACAGACGAGGCTAGTCAGTATTACCAAGCTAATGGAGAGCATGTTTGGAGGTATGCAGCTTCTGGATCTGCAAACGCAGCGATCACATGGTCAGAAGCCATGCGAATCGACAGCTCTGGGAAAGTTGGAGTTGGCTTAACGCCTACATCTGCAACATTAGAAGTACAAGGTCAAAACACTTACCAGAACTCTGCCAGCACTCTTGCAACAGCAGCAACAAAGGCAGCTTTCAGGGTTAAGGGTTCAACTAACAGTTCTGACGGCCTATGGATGGGTGTAGAAACAACAAATGCTTTACCTTACATTCAAGGTGCAAACGGTATAGGCAGTAGTCCAAAAGATGTATTGATTAATCCTTTCGGCGGCAATCTTGGCGTCGGAACTACCACCCCTGTCGCCTCTACTAACTACAACACCATAACTCTTGGGAATGGCACTAGCACTGGAGGCCAAGTTCATCTTGAAGCCTCAAATGGAAATAATTTCCAAATGTGGCACAGCACTAGTGATGTTAATTTCTACGCTGCACAAGCAAAACCTCTTAGGTTTTATAATCAGGGCTCTGAGCGGATGCGAATCGACAGTTCTGGCCGCATTGGCATTGGAACGTCGTCGCCTTCGGCACAGATTCATCTAAATCAATCTGGCACAGGTTCGTATTCAACGTTAAGGCTATCTAACTCTGGAGCATCTGGACGCACCTATGAAATTGGCGTCGGCGGAAGTACGACTGGCAGCGGTTATGCGGGCAATTTGTATTTTTATGATTCAACTGCAAGTGCGATAAGAGCAGTCATCGACAGCTCGGGGCGGGTATTGATTAACAACACCAGCGCAACTCAAAATCACCCATTACAAGTAACTGCAAGCGCAAATACCGCGGAAGCAATTGCTATCAATGCTAGAGCATCAGACGAGATTGGCGAGCTTAGCTTCTTTGAAAACGATAGATCGACGCGGCAGGGTGAAATTCAGTATCGCGCAGATCATGCCAACTACAGGCATCGTTCTGGTGACATTCGGTTTGCAACTGGTGGCGTAACCGAGCGGATGCGTATCGACAGCTCCGGAAAGGTTGGCATTGGAACCTCGTCGCCAACGACGCCCTTGCAGGTTCACAGCAGCACGACTGCATCAACAATCCGGATTACAAACTCCACGTCTGGTGCAACATCTTCTGATGGTCTAATCATTCAAGAGAATGGCAATGATGCCTACATTTGGAATAAAGAAAACAGCTTTATTTCGCTTGGAACAAACAACGCAGAGCGTGCTCGCATCGACAGCTCGGGGCGGTTGTTGCTTGGGACGACTTCTGCTGCAAACCTAAATAATGCGGGTGGCGCATCAGCAAGGGAAAAACAAGCTACCT
>BCSF01000549.1_pt1 | contig 14239 bp, 18 predicted proteins | sample 1016431 | NCBI WGS metagenome assembly BCSF01 (sample SAMD00045685;SAMD00045686;SAMD00045687;SAMD00045688;SAMD00045689;SAMD00045690;SAMD00045691;SAMD00045692;SAMD00045684;SAMD00045690;SAMD00045691;SAMD00045692;SAMD00045684;SAMD00045685;SAMD00045686;SAMD00045687;SAMD00045688;SAMD00045689, study...
ACAGAACAAAGAGCAAAAGTATTTCCTAGTTCTATAAAAGTAATAGCAGATAACATAACAGGTGAAACACGAGCTGAACAAATAGTTATGCTTAAAAAAGATATACAAGAAGGTATATTAAGAGTTGGTACGAATCCTAAAGCTGTTGCTAAATACATTGTAGAAAAAACTCAAACTAAAGAATATAGAAAATTACTTAAAGATAAATTAGGTGTATTTGGTAGTCAACAATATATAGATAATGTAAACAAATTATTTAATAATACTAATTTTATTAAATCTATACCTGTTGCTAATATTAAAAGAAGATTTGGTAAACTATTTGGTATAAAACAAATAGGTACTACTCCTACTATTAAAATTACAGATGGTAAGCGTACTGATTTTAAGAAACAAGTTTTTAAAATACCCGCGATATCACAAGCAAAATTAAATAAAGTAAAAGAATATTTTCTAGCAGGTGAAAAACGCCATCAGTCATTAATGAGTTTAATTGGTGAGGGTATTGCTGTAGAAGCAATGCAAGAGTTGAGAGCTGATACTCAATTTATGAATGAACTACAAAATAGATTAGATTTTAAAAAATCTAATTTAAGTGCTCAAGACTTTATGCAAGAAGTAGAATTTAATCTTGATAAAAGAAACTTAGAAGATACATCTTTAGATGTAGTTAAGGCGAGTAAAAAAAGATCTCAAAGAAGTTATTCAGAAGTTGGTTTGCAGGAAATAGCTAGATCTACAATGCGACAGGTTGGCGGACAAAGTTCTGTTTTTAATTATAAGAATATAAAAGATTCTCAAAAGAGCACTAGAAGAACCGGCTCTATTATAATGATACATGGCTTTGGTAAAGACACTCAAAGTAGTTATAACTATGGTAAGAAAGAAAGTATTTATAAAAATAAAAAAGAGTTTGAAAAAGATGTATTTAATACACCTTTAACTGAAGCTGAAATAACATTATTAGAAAAATTTGACATACCATTAGTTACAAGAAGAAGTAAAACATATTATGATAAATCAAAAGCTAAAACTTCTTTTGAACTTGGTATTGATGAGCAGGTTATGGTTAAAGGTAAACCAAAATCTGTATTACAATTAGCTAGAACAGAACAAAGAAATTATAGAAAACTTACTGGATCTGAAGCTAGAAAAAGACTAAACAATAAAGAATTTGATGAATTACAAAAGGCGAAGTTAAGAGTATTGAAAAAATTAGCTAAAAGAATAGAGTCAGATTTAGCAATAGATCCAGCATTAAAAAATTATTGGGCAGCTTGGTTAAATCAATCTAATGATAATGTATTACATCCAGTTAGATCTTTAGCTCCAGTAAAGTTTTTTGAAACACGTGGGGGAGAAAAAGTAGCTGAACATACTTTTCCAGCTAGTCAAGCCGCTACAATAGTTATGAACATGGCTATAGAAGGTAAAGTTAATGAAAACTTTGAATTTATTGACAAAGATTATTTTCAAGGCTCTATTTTAAAAACAGATGATGTAAAGTTGATAGGTGAAGGATATAATTATATATCTAACATGCCAACTATTTTCTTTGATATAAAAAATCCTAGTACTTGGATGCGTTATGTAGATATTAAAGTTAATAAAAATAATAAAGGACCAATTAATATTAATAATATTATTGTTAAGAAAAATGGTAAAGTTGTGACTTTAGCTGAATCATTTGGCTTAAAATTAGATAATAAAAATCAAACAATTGATAATATATTTGATCAAAATAATTTATTATTTAAAGTGTTTACTCAAGAATTAACTATAAAACAAGCTAAAGATAGATTACAAGCCTCAATAAAAACTAACAATAAATCATCTAAACAAATAATAAATAATAAAGAAAATTTACTTCCTTTAATTAATAAAAATGGTACTACCGATGCTTCTATAAAAGCGATGAGAGATGCAGATACTACTATGAGCCTTGGAAATAAATTTAGTAAAAAAAGAAAAGGAATAAGTGTATTTGATTTTGATGATACATTGGCGTATAGTAATAGTAAAGTTATTGTTAATATGCCAGATGGTACAACTAAAAAAATAACTCCAGCTCAATTTGCAGCAAAAGCAGAACAATTACAACAAGACGGAGCAGAATTTGATTTTAAAGAATTTAATAAAGTAATAAAAGGAAGAAAAGGTCCATTAGCTGATTTAGCTTTAAAGCGTCAAGAAAAGTTTGGTAGTGGTGATATATTTGTTTTAACAGCAAGACCTCAAGTATCAGCAGAATCAATTAAAATATTTTTAGACGGTATAGGTCTTAATATTCCTATAGAAAACATAACAGGATTAGAAGACGGAAGTTCTAATGCTAAAGCTTTATGGGTATTAGATAAAACTGCTCAAGGTTATAATGATTTTTATTTTGCTGATGATTCATTACCAAATGTACAAGCAGTTAAAAATATATTAGATCAAATAGATGTTAAATCTAAAGTACAACAAGCTAAAGCTAATAAAAAAAGAGATTTAAATAAAGAATTTAATGTTATTATTGAGCAACAAAGTGGTAAAGAGTGGTTTAAAACTTACTCTGAAGCAAGAGCTAAAGTTCAAGGTAAAGCAAAAAATAGATTTGAATTTTTAATTCCTCCATCAGCAGAAGACTTTATGGGCTTAATGTATAAGATTGTACCTAAAGGAAGAGATGGTGATAGAGCTTTAGTTTGGATAAAAGAAAATCTTTTAAACCCATACAATAAAGCTGAACAAGAAGTTATTGCGGCTAAAATATCTGTTGCTAATGATTTTAATGAGTTAAGAAATAGTATAGATAATATTCCTAATAATTTACAAAAACAAGCTGGATATAGTAATTTTACATGGTCTCAAGCTTTACGTGTATCTATATGGAATATGCAAGGAATGGATATACCAGGATTATCTATAAGAGATAATAATGCTTTAGTAAAACTTATTGAAGATAACGCGGATATGAAAGTGTTTGCTGAAAAAATAACTTTCATCCAAAAAAACAAAGAATATCCTGCGCCTGGAGCTAATTGGGTAGGTGGTAGTATCACTAGTGATATAATAAATAGTATTCAAAAAACATTTAGAAAACAAGCTTTAGCTGAATGGCAACAAAATGTTGATATTATATTTTCTGAAACTAATATGAATAAATTAGAAGCATTATATGGTTCTAATTATGTAGTAGCTTTAAAAAATATTCTTGGCAGAATGAAGCGTGGTAACAATAGACCCGTAAGTTCTAGTAAGCAAGTTGAAAATGTTATTGATTGGCTTAATAATTCTGTAGGTACTATAATGTTCTTAAATAGAAAATCAGCTTTATTACAGCTTATATCTTCTATTAATTTTATTAATTGGTCTGATAACAATATTGCAGCAGCAGGTAAAGCATTTGCTAATCAACCTCAGTATTGGAAAGATGTTATGTACTTAATGAACTCTGATTATTTAGTTCAAAGACGTAATGGTATGAGAATCAATGTAGCTGAGTCTGAAATAGCTGATGCTTCAAAAAAAGGTGGAGTAAAAGGAGTAATAGCTTATTTATTAAATAAAGGATTTATATTTACAAGAATAGCAGATAGTTTAGCTATTGCGACTGGTGGTGCAACTTTTTATAGAAATAGAGTAAATTCACTGCAAAAGCAAGTGAATATAGATACAGGAAAGCTTTATACTAAAGCAGAGGCTGAAACAAAAGCATTTGAAGATTTTTATCAAATATCTGAAGAAAGTCAACAATCAAGTAGAGCAGATAGAATATCTATGCAACAAGCTAGTGGTTTAGGTAGACTAGTGTTAAACTTTGCTAATACTCCAATGCAGTATGCTAGAATTATAAAGAAATCAACTAAAGATTTATTAGCTGGTAGAGGTGATTGGAAAACCAATTTAAGTAAAATAATTTATTATGGAGCTGTACAGAATTTAATATTTAGTGGATTACAAGCTGCTTTATTTACTATATTATTTGATGAAGAAGAAGAAAAGAAAGATAGAACAGTATCAGACAAAGCAGAAGATATAGGGTTTAATATGTTAAGTTCTTTATTAAGAGGATTAGGTTATGGTGGTGCTTTAGTAGATACTATTATAGCTGTAAGTAAAGAAATAGCAGAACAACAAGGTAAAAAATCTCCTGATTATGAAGAAGCTGTTTGGAATGTATTTGATTATTCTCCTGCTATAGATTCTAAAGTAAGAAAGCTTAGAGCCGCTGCTAATACTTTTAAATTTAATAGAAAAGAAATTGCAAGAAGAGGGTTTAATTTAGAAAATCCAGCTTATTTAGCTTTAGGTCAAGTTGTATCATCTACACTTAATGTACCACTAGACAGGGCTTTACGTATGGCAATGACTTTAAAACAAGCTTCAGATCAAGATATAGCTTTATGGCAAAGAATAGCATTAATAGCTGGTTATAGTAGTTGGTCTGTTAATTTACCATATTGGGGAACTACTACTACTATTGAAAGAGAAGCTCAAGAAGATGAAGAAATAAAAGTTAAATATAAAAAAGATACTGAAAAACTAAAAGATAAAGGTTTTAAAAGAATACCTATGACAAAAGGTAAACCATCTGGTGAGTTAGGTAAAGACTTTATTACTGTAACACGACCGAGTGGTAGTATCGAATATTGGTTAATGCCTAAAAAATAAACTATGAAAAAATTTATTGATAAACTACAATACGCTTGGAATAAATTAATGTATAAATTAATGTTTAAAAAATATAGATAATGAGGTTTAATAAAAAAACAACTGAAGAAATACTAGCTCAAATTGAAATTGACAAGATCAATGCTAAAAGTTCAGCTAAGGATATTGCATCTAAACATTTAGGAAAGCATGCTATAAATTATATAACTGTGTTAGTTGTGATAGGTGTTATTAGTTCTACACATTTAGAAGGTGGTGCTTTAACAGCTGTTATTGGTTTAGTATCTACTGCTGCAATGGCAATGATAGGTATTTTACAACATATAGTTGGTGCAAAAGAAAAAGAAGAAAAACCAGAATTAGAAATAATTAAAAGTTTAATAAAAGAACTTTCAGATAAAGAAGACGACCCTATGCAAGTTGATGTAACTGATACAGATGTTACAGTAACTAAAGGTGAAAGTAAAGTAACAGCAAGCAAAAAGAAATAAAATGTGTCCAGAAAATCTTAAAATAATAGCCTTAAATAGTGGAACGTTAGGAGTAACTACATTAACAAATATAGAAATAGGTTTGAAAATAGTTTTATTGTTGGTCACAATAGGTTATACTATTAGTAAATGGATAGAAAATGAAAAAAAGAAAACTAAATAGTACAAATCCTAAATACTATTCTGTAAAAGAAGAAGAAGTTAAAGAACGAAAAGAATTAATAGCTACAATAAACAAAGGTAGAAAGCGTAAAATATATGCTTATGCAGTATTTAGCGAAGCTTAATATGAAAAAAAGATTAACAATTTTATTTACATTTTTATTTATTAGTTGTGCTTCAGTACCTTCATGGGAAAGAGGACCTTTAAATAATGATAGAGAAATTAAAATATTAAATCCACACAAAGGAGTTTATGCTGATAAAGATATGTTTTCACTTATAGCTGGAGTAGCTTTAGGTACTGTTTTAATATTACTAGTAGGACCAAAATAATATAAGTAAATATGAAAATAAGTCATAATATAACTTATGCCGAAGCAATACACTCTGAAACTGCGAAGCGTAAAGGAATAGATAATACACCAAACCCAACACAAATAGAGGCTATGAAATTATTAGCTGAAAAAGTGTTTCAACCATTACGTGAATGGGTTGGTGGACCAATAAAAGTTAATTCTTTTTTTAGATCAGCTGATTTAAACGAAGCCATAGGAGGATCAAAAACTTCACAGCATTGTAAAGGTCAAGCAATTGATATTGATGACGTCTATGGTTATAAAACTAATGCAGAAATGTATCACTGGATAAAGGAAAACTTAAATTTTGATCAAATGATATGGGAGTTTGGTACTGATACACAACCAAACTGGATACATGTGTCATATGTTTCAGAAGAAGATAATAGAAATAAATGTTTAAAAGCCTATAAAGATGACATGGGTAAAACAAAATATAAAACAATTTAAAATGAGATCACCAATTAAAAAACGAGTTAATAAACATGTAGCTGATTCTACTAAATTAGCTAAAAAATTTCCTGCAAAAGCAGCCATGACTTATGGAACAAATTTAGAAGAAAGTTTGAAAGACGCTTATATTCAAGGTGTTAACCAAAATAAATGGAGATTAGAAAGTAATCCTAACATGGATTTATCAAAATATGGAGAACAAGGCAAGAAAGCATATATTCAAAAATTACAAATGGGAAAATTTGATGATGATATTAAAGCTGATTTTAACAGAGTTATAAAAAAAAGAGGTAATCAACTTAGATATAATGAATCAGGTGTAAGAGGTAATAAACTTACTGAACCAATGAGAGATTTTCCTAATACTATAGTTACAAAAAGACAAATTGAAAAAACAAGAGATAGATATTTTGGTGGTGATGAAAGATCTGGTTCACCTGCAAAAGCTCATGGAGGTCCTCATTTAGGCGAAGGACATGATATTAATAAACGAATGCAGTTTGATCCTGCAAATCGTAAAAGAGTAGATAAAATGCCTCAAAATGTTAAAGATAGTTTAACAGCCGCAGCTTGGGAATATGGAGGTCCTTTTTATAGTCCTAAGTTTCAAGTAAATGTTGATCCTGAAGACGGTGTTTTATATAATAGACCTATTTATTCTGATGGTACTATGTTAACTTACCCATCTCTTAGCAAACCCGTTAAGCGCGAGACAGAGCTTAACAAACCTCCTACGCCTTTAAATCACTGTGCTTCAGACATGATGCACTCAGAAGCTTGGAACGAAATGAGAAAAAATAATAGTCCTAATACTACTGGTAATAAAGAAGGTATTGCTCATAATAAAAAAATGAGAGAAGCTATAGGTGCATTTAAAATGCCTCATCAATCTCCTTTATCAAATACTGAACAAGATAGTATACAAGCAAAGAAAGCTTGGGATAAAATGAAAGCAGATTATCTTAAAAAACCAAATGGTGAAAAAGAATATAACATGGAAAAAGGAGAGTTTTATTATGATGTTAATAAAAAGAAAATGAGACTCATACCAACTGATGATGCTGAGGTAAAAGATACTTCTGGTATTGAAAAATGGCAATTAGCTCCAGACAGAAAATCATCTATGTCTCCTTTAAATAAAGAAGGTAAAAAAGATGCTTGTTATCATAAAGTAAAAAAAGCTGTAAAGGTTTGGCCAAGTGCTTATGCATCAGGTCAATTAGTACAGTGTAGAAAAAGAGGAGCTTCAAATTGGGGCGTAGGTAAAAAGAAATAATTATGGCACATCCGTATAGAAACATATCGCCACTTAATTGTTGGAAAACACATGTGCAAAGAGGTACAAAAATGAAAAATGGAAGAGAAGTTCCTAACTGTGTACCTAAAAATAGTTCACCTGCAAAAGCTACAAAAGGCGGTGGGACTACAAAGGTTTGTTTACCTAAATCTAAAGTAAATAATATGAGTGCTGAGCAAAAGAAAAAAGTTATTAGAGCTAAAGAATCAGCTGGTAGATCAGGTAGAAGAGAAAGATCTCAACAGTCAGAAGTAAGTGGAGCTCGTAAAAAAGGAGCCACATTAAAAGACTGGTTTGAAAAGGAAAACTGGGTTAATGTAAAGACTGGTGAAGAATGTGGTGCTCCTACTAGAAAATCATCTAAAGAACCCGCTAAAACCACTAAAGGTAAAGGTCGTAATTTTAGAACAGTAGAAGAAGGAGCTGGTATGACTGAAGCTGGTGTTAAAGAATATAAAAGAAAAAATCCTGGTAGCAATTTAAAAACTGCAGTAACTGGACCTGTAAGTGAGTTAAGTGAAAAAGAAAAAGCTAGAAGAAAATCATTTTGTGCAAGATCAAAAGGTTGGACTGGTGAAAGAGGTAGAGCTGCTAGAAAAAGATGGAGATGTTAAGGATCAAAATATAACGGGCGTACCATACCCGAAGATCCTGTAATGAAGGGGAGTTCAATCGAGCTCCCCTTTTTTTTATCCATCACAAGCAACACAGTCTTCCATAGCTTTTGCTGCTATATCCCCACGTAATACAGACTCTGTTCTCATATAATACAAAGTTTTAATCCCCTTTTTCCACGCGTCTAAATGAACTTGATTAATCCATTTAGGAGTTGCCTCAGCTGGAAAAGCTAAATTTAAACTAACTGATTGATCTATATATTGTTGACGTATTCCTGCTTGTCTAACTAATTCTAGTTGATTTATTTCTTTAAATGTTTTAAATACTTCTTTGATATCTTCGTCTAGTTCTGGTATATCTTGTACCGAACCTCCATCTGCTAAGATTTTGTCCCATGTTTCTTTATTATTTATTCCTATTTTTTCCAGAACTTTAACAAGCGTAGGATTTTTCCGTATAAACGTGCCTTTAGCTGATTGTTCTGTGAATACATTAGCTGCCCAGGGTTCAATGCCGGGAGAAATATTTCCAGAAAGTTTGCTATTACTAACAGTGGGAGCAATAGCGCGTAAATGGGTATTACGAAAACCAGTACCGACACACCAAAGAGGCTCTCCATAAATATCTGCGAGAGCCATACTAGCTCTTTCAGATTCGATCTTGATTTGACTAAAAATTCTTCTAGTTTCATATTGTGATAATAAACCCTCAAATGGTAAACCTTTTTCTTGTAAATATGTATGCCAACCAAGTACACCTAAACCTAATGCTCTGCCTTTTTCAGCAAAACGTACAGAATTTTCAAAACCTTTTCTGTATTTAGCTTTTTGTATAAACTCTTCAAGCACACCATCTAAGAACCATATTGAGTCATAAATGATATTTGTATCTTTCCACTCGTTATATTTAGCTAGGTTTAAGCTAGATAGACAACAAACGAATGAATGATTTTCATCTGTATGTAAAACTATTTCACTACAGATATTTGTCATATGCACTTTTAATGCGTTGTCTTTGTAGGCTGCTGGATTTTGCTTATTTGTATTTCCTTTAAATAAGATATAAGGTTCACCAGTAGCTTTACGCTTTTGAAGTAGTTTTCCCCATTTTTGCCTTGCCTCAACGTCTCCGCTAGTAAGTCTTCGCATGAATTTATCGCCGACCACGCAGCATTGATGTAAATTAAGCGATTGACGGTTGACGTCTCCTTTAGGTTCTCTAATTTCGAGCCACTCTTCAAAGTCTTTGTGCTCAATGTTAATATTAACTGATGCAGCGCCTCGTCTGACTGATCCTTGGTTTGTTGCAAGTATTGTTGAATCATAGATTTTACAAAACGGCACAACTCCGTCGCTTGTTCCATTTCCTGTTATTTTAGCACCGGCGGGTCTTATTTGATTTACACCGATACCAACTCCACCGCCGTGTTTAGCGAGTAGCATCATCTCCAAATTCTTTTGACCAATGTCAATAATACTGTCAGCAACGTCAATACCAAAACAAGATATAGGAAGCCCACGATCAGTCCCAGTATTTGAAAGAACTGGCGAAGCCAAACATAACCAACCTTTCCATATATATTCAAAGAATGAATCAGCCATTTCAGGTTTGTCCAACCTTTTTGCCACAGTCTTTGCAACTCTTTGATATGCTTCTTTAGGTGTTTCACCATTGTATAAATATCCTCCGCCTATTGTTTTCTTGTATACTTCAGTATCACCCCACTCTGGGTAATCTATTCCTTTAATCCATTCATTATTCCACATCAGTTTCAAACTTTTTTTCTTCTTTAGTTCTACGTTCTTCTACTTGTTTTAATTCTTCAACTACTTTTTCCCACTCATCTTTACCTATATGCATTTGAAATGCTGTAAGTGTTCCTTGAGCTAATGATGTAGTAGCTTGAAGTTCTTTAATTAATTGCCTTACAACATTTGTAAGCGCTTCTACTTTTTTCTTTAATTTATTTTGTGCCATTATATAATATTAAATACATTAAACTTGGAATACATGTAAATATAAAATCGTAAAAATCTACTGTGCCTTTTTTCATTAATCCATCATATACGATTTCTTTTGCTGCTGCTATTACCACATTTATCCACAAACCATTTATTCCAAATATAATAATGCTTAAAAAGCTTATGATTGATCCGTAAAAAAAATGTAATAATTTATCTTTATTTATACTACCAAATATCTTCAAAATCTTCTCCTTCATTTGCCTTACTATAGTCAGTTGGCCTAATCGCAAAAAAGTCAGTGTGAGTGTGACCCCCAGTAAGATGATAGAACCAATCAAGATTCGCTGCTGCGTCTTTGTCATAGTGGAAAAATCTTCTTTTATCTGTGTAACCCAGTTCCTGTAATTTTTCATTTGTTCTTTTTTTGATAAATTGTTTTAAGTCATATGATTTTAAGTTTTCAATATCACCCATCTCAAACATTTTATCTATATATTTCTCTTCAAGATCTACCATTATCTTAGCAGCTTCGTATATATCTTCTTTACAATCTTCTTTTAATGTAGGTATTTCCTCACACATATGTCTATATAATTGACAACCCATTTTACTATGTAATGATTCATCTCTTACAGACCATTTCATTTGCTGACCTATTCCTTTGAGAAGGTTGCGTAGCTGAAAACTATATAAAACAGCAAAAGCTGAATACAGACTAACACCTTCTGCGAAAGCTGAAAACACGGCCAAGCTTCTACCAATCCCCACAGGATCAGTACCGTTATAAGAAACCAGATTATCAAATCTTTCTGATGTCGCGGGTTCGTGAAGAAACGCTTCAAAGTCTTCAAGTCCAAGTGTTTCATTTAAATAACTATATGCAACAGCGTGTATTGTTTCTTGTGAGCCGAACATCATAGCCATCTGTTGCACTTCGTGTTTTGGAAACCATGATACGACTTTTTGTGTCCAGTAATCTGATACTGCACATTCTGTTTGAGCAAAGCCTAGTAATATATTACCTACTAAATTTTTCTCTGCTTCTGTTAATTTTTCGTTCCAGTCTTTAACATCACCTGACATAGGTATTTCTGTATGTAACCAAAACGCTTGAGCTTGTTTCAACCAACCCTCATTATAATATATAGGGTACTCAAAAGGTTTATAAGGTATTCTTTCTTTAAATAAACTCATTTTAATTGTAAGGTATTTCAAATGCTATATCTACAAATGGTAGATAAAACACATGCGTTAGTCTGTCTTCTTCTTCATAAGTTCTTATTCCAAATAATATACCTGGATAAAAACCTATTGACAAAGACCAGTTCCATTTTTCATTATCCATAAACTTTTATATTATATTGATCTTGATAACCAATCAATTCTTTATATTTTATTTTTCCTCTTTGCTGCCAAGACCATTTAACCCACTTGTCAATTTGGCGCTCAGCATATTTTTTCCTAGCTATTATTTTCGCGAGTTTAGGATTAGTTCTATTACTTTGTCGCATTCTTTTTGATTTTGTGGTTTGTATAGTCTAAAATACAATTTATTATCACTAAGATATTTTTTAAATAATTTCCAACGTAATGGAAAAGACTCATTAGCTCTACCTTTACATTCAATTATAAAATCATTGCCAATAAAATCAGGTGTATATTTAATTGGTAGTATTTTTTTACCACCACGTTGTTTAAACTCTCCTTTACCATTAGCAGTTCTTTCATAACAAGGATTTATAAAATCAAATCCAGAAACTATTTCATATGTAAATCCTTCGTATTTAGCTTTTATTTTAGCTTTTTTCAAAGCCATATACATATAACGCTCAAGACCTGAAGCAAACTTAATACCGTCATACGTTACTTTCTTTGCTTGTACAGGTCCACGTTTTTTTCTTTTATAATTCTTGTTCTTCATAATGTAAACCGTCGTTACCGTTTTGCCCTATTACATTCATTCTGTTTAACATTACTTCTTCAAGTTCATCTTGTAAACAAACTCTTGCAGCTTGTATATATAACAATGCATCCATTATTTCTTCTTGTACATCAACTAAAAATCTGTCAAGATCTTTGACTTCATTTTTAATTTCACCCATCATTGTTGCACCGTACTTTTCTTGACCAACCAGACTACGTTGATCTATTTTTTCAATAACTTTTTGTACGATTTCGTCTTTAGTCTTTACTACGTAATTATTCATCTTTTACAAATGTTCCGTTAATCATTTTACCTGTTCTTTTACTTATAACTGTATAAGCACTGTCCACGCAGTCTTCTATAGTAACTCCTTGTAAATGTGCTAAATTGGTTAATACAACAACCATGTCACCAATAGCATCAATAACTTCAGGTTTATCATCTTTTAGCAATGCTTTTGCTAACTCACCAGCTTCTTCTTGTAATTTAACATATTGAGTATGTGAATTACCTTTATCATACAAACCTCTAGATCTAGCCCAATCTCTTATTAATTCAAATCTATCACTATTTGTTATTAATGGTTTTTGATCTACTTGATCCTCGCTCCATAATTCAGGAGTTTTAAACCATTCAGCAAAAGCTTTATTGTAAACATAAGATCTATTATTGTTATACATAGAGGTTTTAACGTTTTTCATTATCCAACGTATAGAGTCTAAATTAAGTACAAAATCACCGTGCTCTGACTTCCATTCAAATCCTATATTGTCCATTAAATTACCTTTTAATTTTGTAACTGGATAAGGAAACGTAGTAGTTTGTTCTGTTACGTTTATTTTCATTTTATTAAATAAATTTTTATATAATTTCCTATCAATCTTGTAGCCATAAGACTTTTGAAGTTCTATCTCTTTCTCTGATATATAATTTATATCATCGGACTGATCAAGAACTTCATATTCGTCTGGGCTATAACCCTGTGTTATTGTAACTCTCTTATTAAGATTACATGTAACACCAATCTTTTTACCCGGTATGTGATAAATATAATACATGTTTATAATTTATTGTTATACAAGTGTAAATTGTGTGCATAATGGTAATATTCACCAACTTCAATATTTAATCTATCTGCAACTAATTTTTGCAACATACTAAAACAGTATTGATCGTTGCAGAAGCCGTACCAGAGGTCATTAGAACGCATCAGGGCAGCCATATTTAGTCTATTATTTACAATTGTAAACTGAACCGCGTAAGTACAAGGTGTATCTTTAGCATATGTCTTGTGTTCTTTACAGTCATATATACTAATAGCTGCGTGTCTAGTGTCTTTGCAATTTTTTAACTTAGCAACTACGTAATCTAATTGATCATTACGCTGCCATTGCCAACCATAATTAGATCTAACTTCATTATGACTATCTGCCATCTTTTCCCATATTGGTGGTATCTTACCATATATCTTACCTAATTCATAAATATTAGGATCACCAGATAAATACCATTTCCATTCAGCATGAGCATAATCAGGTTTCCAATTACGTTCTTTATTAAATATATAATTTTCTAGTGGTTTTTCTAACGTAAACCCAACGTTAAATAAAGCTTTAGTATCACCAAAAGGTATACCGTCTGTAATTATTTTATCGAGAAAATAATTATAAGCTTCGTCTGCATTTTTAAATTTTCTGCGCATATTTTTTATAATAATATTTATAGAACTCGTACATCTGTATCCATATTGATACTGGACCGTAAACCAGCGGAGATCTATTTGTTTTGTTATTTATCTTAATATCAATGTACCAAGCTCCTTCTCCATTCGCAAATGGGGATATATATATTCCATTGTTTATACACCATCTGTACGCTTCCATCTCCAGCATAGTAGGCATATATTGTCCCATTACATCTTTCTTTTTTCGCGGCATTTATTCCCAAGGCATTGGTTCTTCTTTAATTTTATCTACAATATGAGGTATAAAACAACCTGAGTTAGGCTCCCATTTAAAATGACATTCAGCTCCGTTTTCACCGAGGTTTTGAAATTTTACTTTAAGAACTTTTGCTTTAACTGTTTTAGCATCATAATCTCTATGGACTAATATACCGTGGTAACTAGCATCATACCATTCACCACCACCTTTTATGTTATACATATTTGGCTCTTCTATTTGTCCGTCTTTATCTTTATACATTTTAGTTGGATGCGCTACAATAAATACAAGCACATCAAACTTTTTAGCAAAGTTTTCTATTTTAGTTAGATATTCCATAGTATATGTATTAACATCTAACGAGCTAGCGTTTTT